>Ga0126342_10011024_pt1 | contig 16154 bp, 14 predicted proteins | sample Cyp1metagenome_FD_92528 | JGI IMG/M metagenome (GOLD analysis project Ga0126342, IMG submission 92528) | Coral microbial communities from Lord Howe Island, Old Settlement Bay, Australia - Cyphastrea 1 metagenome | ecosystem: Host-associated > Invertebrates > Cnidaria > Coral ... | reverse complement strand
TTCCTTTCCAACTTACGGACCAATATTTTCAAATACGAAATTTGTATGTAACATCTAACTTGATGTTGAAAGGTTTTTTGTCCAAGAACTTGGAGCAATGCGTTTCTCTTTCAAAGTGGTGGGGGTTCTTCATTGGGTGACATTTTGTGGAAACACCCCTTATTTCCATGGATTGCTACATAGTTCTTTCCATAGTTCTTTCCCTGGACATATGAAATCAACAGGAATCCAAATTTAAGAGACTAAGGTTTGAAATAAGGTATAGATACAAATACAGATATAGATACAGATATAGATAGTGATACTTAGATATGTATATGTATATATATAGGTATATCCAACAAAAGCCTTAGGCCTTAGGGCATAATTTCGGCCCAACAGCTTCACATAGACTCCTATGTCACCCTGTTACCCTTTTCAATTAATTACTTTGATCCGCAGATGTTATTCGTTCGGACCCATCCACCGCCTTATATTTGCCCCATCTCAGAATCTCAACCCTGACTCCACCCTGACCCACCTAAAACATCCCAATCTCCCTAAAATCGTCCGTAAAGTCACAAGTTGGGTTGATGTTTTCCAGCAAAAAATCCAGCAAATCCTCTGCAATTTTGCTCTCTTTTCCCTCTAAAATCATATCTCATCACCTTTGTATCATAGGTTTTCATAGTTTTTCCACATTTTCCTCGTTTTTCCCTTCGAAAATCCCCCAACCCCCGTCCGCGTATCGCCCTCCTGCAGGGCTGAGGTCCATTCTGCCTCCGAGGGCGCTCCGCTCACAGCCATGCGCTGCAAGGCGTCCTGTGGCGAACCCGCGGCCGTTTTGAAGAGCTTCAGCAGGTCGTGCCTTGCCATCTGGACTGAATAAGCGGCAAGGCATGGGGATAGTTGGCCAAGCAAAATGGTGAGTTGATGATGTATATATATCATATATATCATGTCATATATATATATAGTTATGTATAATATACATTATATATATACATATATATATCATCTATATACTTGGGGTGCAGGACTTGGGTGAAATTTATGGGAACCATGGTGAGTTCGCCATGGAAGAAGGGAACACAACAACTACAGTATGAGACGCCGACGACTGGGTTTCTGCGCCTCCAAGTGTCCAAGTGTATAGCAATTGGCAAAAACTAAAAGGATGCAAAAATCAATGGGAATTCCAGGATCCTAAAATGGAGGTACTGTACCATATTTTTGGCCATATTTTGTGGGGATATTCCCTTACATAGCCCTTACATAGGCCTTATATATGGTAGGTACCTCCAATTTAGGTTCCTGAAATGGCCATTGAAAAAAGCAATGTCAACCTGGGATTTTTTTGAGTATGGTTTTACTTTTTCTATTTTTTCTCGGAGGGTGCCATGAATTATTCTTGGAAAATGAAACCTATTTTTCATCGGTTCAATTGAGGGTCTAGATATCTTCAAAATACTGATGAGTAAACTTGTTATTGTGTTCCGGCATACAACCTGAAAAAATGTGCGTCTCTACTTAAATCCATATGTAGATACCTGACATATGAAACATCTAGAATTGCATGTTGTATAATCCCATCCCCCAATCTCAAATGCCCTCTATGTGGGCCCCTGAAATAGAAAATTCCAGTCCTAAACCAGGGCTTCCAGTTAGGTAAGTATCCAACATCGGGGGGAAAGATCTTCGTTCTATGCCTCATGAGGGGAGGATAGTGATGTAATACTATTTAATTGGGAGAATGGTGATAAACCAATGGAAACCTCAAAATTATGAGGTAGGTATCATCTATAACCTCCTGCAAAAAAACACTCTTCTATCTTTTCAAAAGGGCCTACGTAGAACATCAAAATTATATGCCAAACTAATTTGATGAAAATGATTCAACTTTAGTTCCCAAGTTGTGTTTGTTGTTGCTCCCATCTACCACTCTGGGGGATTTCCCAGTTCGATGGATCTAAATCTTGGTGAAACGACCCATGGAAAACCATCATTTTCAGTGGGAAAAAAACGCCGCGATTGATTGCAATGTGTTACTGTTTAGTGGTGAATTAGTATAGTTTACCTAGAATGTTTACCGTTTAGACATGGGTAAATTGAATGATCTCCATTTCTCGGGATAATGCACTAATCAGCGTAAATCATGGACATTAATCGTAGTATCTAATAGTCAACTACAGTAAAGTAATCCATAGTATTTGCTTTGACATTGGCAATTAGATTACTTAGTACTTCACTATAGTTGACATTGATAATCTCTCGAAATATGGTATTCAATTGTTAATTAGTTGATTGTTGGATTAGTCAACTATAGCTGACATTGCTACTTATATTTGATTGTTAATCAGTATTACTAATAGTATTACCCGTAGTCAACCACAGTAATAAAGTATATCATATCATTTGTAATACACTATTAGTACCTTAGCATATTTCGATTTAGAATCTATTTCTAATAGTATCGTATCTAATCAAGCGTCCAAGGGTGTGATATTACTAATAATATTACTCGTAGTCAAAGCTACAGTGATTTCGTAACTTATCCCATGTGATTTCAAATGGAATTAGATACTATTAGATACTACTGTATTCCATACATATATTAATGGCAATTGTATCTCATGGTACCTCGTGGTCAACTTAGATATTACTAATGTGACAATGTGGGTAATGTGGGTAAAAGAATAATAAACCATCCCCCAGTCATCACCATGATTTTCCAAAAAAAACCTTCCCATGGGTGCTAAAAATGAGGCATTGTTTTACCCACATTCATGTGACTACCCTCTGGTAATGACTAACGCTTTGCTCTTGAAAATGGCCGTAGATTTCTAGGTGATTTCCCGAACTTCCAAAGTGAAGTTCAACGTTCCATCGTTGTTCGTAAACGTTTCCCGCCAGTTTTGCCGGGCAACGGAGCGATCAGCTGCTCCACCTTCGGAGATTCAGTGGGCTTTGGAGAAAACCCATGGTTTTTCACCCATGAAAATGGTGGTGTTAAGATGTTTTTAAGATGATCTTAAGCTGATTTGTAGTGATGAAATGACCTAAGAACGATGAGTATCTAAGAAATTCTAAGAATCTAAGTGGGCTTCGCGAAGAAACACCTGGTGGTTTGGGTAAAATGAGGATCTTAGCACTGCGATTACAACATCTCACGGCCGACAACCAAGGGAAATTACCAAGAAAGTTACCAAACTGGAAACAGGGGCAATATGTATGTATGTATATATATATATATATTTATTTATTTATTTATTTATTTATGCATTTATTTATTTATATTTATATTTACATTTATGCATTTAAAAGACATAACATTGATGTTTATTTTCGCAACCTGAAGCAGGGATCCGATCAATAACGATGGGGATTTCACTCAAGTTTCAAGTCACCAAGAAATCCCAAGTTTGAAAGACCTGGGGATACGCACATCCCCTGCTGCCAGTGTGCATCCTCTTCTCCCAAAAAAAAGCTGGAGATTCTCCCTGTCCCTGTCTTTCCCGCCAATTCATTGCTAGGAACTTAAAACCCACCAGAACTATCCATAACTAAATATCCATAATAGACATTACTAAACGACCATTATTAATAAATAATCATTTGGAGGGTTCTCAGTGTCTCGCAGACCCCTTCGCCGGCGCAACCATTTTCTTGCTGTTCGCTTGCGGAGTTGTCGCTGTGTCAGGGAGCCTCAAAAGGAACAGTTCCATTGGGGTCCGGCAGATCCTCAAACTGATTGCTCTAAGGGAACATGTGGATATCTGGGCAAATTATAATATTTCACTAACGTGAATTAAGGCCATTTTGGGATGATTCCCCTTACTAACTATGATTCCAGTGAGGTCGCAGTGAGGTCGTTATAACTTACCCAGGGATATCCTTTATATAGGATCCCAGATCATCACAAGTGGCCTTTGTTTGCGAGATCTTTGTAGTGAACACTTTGCTAGACACACAAAACTCCAAGTGGCGCCCAGCAGTTCACACCTGCGTGCCGTAACATGAAACGCCTAAATTCCTAAATCCAGCAAACTGCTTTGTCAAAGTGGGATCATCATCGTAAGCTAAAAATGAACACACACAGACACAGAGATATATATATATATGTATATATATATATATATGTATATACATATATAATATATTATGTATATATATATATATTATGTATTATATATCTGTGTAATGTGCATATCCCCATTTCAGCGTGGGCCCTTGTGCAATCGCGGGGCCGAAAACGACGTTTTGGCCACCCCTTCCTGGGCTGAGGGTGTCCAGAAATAGGGAGTATCCCCATGACGCTGGATGGATTATTTCATGGAAAATCCTATTAAAATGGAGATATCACTGTCTTATAAATCAAGATAGTAAGTTTGTTTCCTAGATTTGTTTCGATATATTCAGGGTTAAACCACCTGATATGTCAATTAATCAATGGATATGTCCAGTTATGGGCATATTCTCCTGGATATGATGGGAATATCAATGGAGATCACCTGGTCATTTAATCTAAAGACTTCTCTTTAGGAAAACAACGGGCGCTTCCAGGGACCGGCTGGCTTCAACACCGCTGAAAAATATGAGTTGGGTGTTTATCCTCCCCTAGGGCGGTTTTCTTAAAAAGGTTGTACCTCAAAACCATGGTTGTTTCAAGACAACCATACATGGTCATCCATGTGGATTTGGGGTATCCCAAGTTTGGAAAAAGACCCATACATGTGTGTATATTATATGTGTCTATATGTATGTGTATATATATATGTGTGTGTGTGTGCGTTTGTGTGTGTGTTCAACACACACACATATATATAGTAATATATATCATTATGTAATTGTGTAACTATCAACATTAACTATCATTAGTTATCATTAACCAAATATATAGACAACGGTCAGGTGAGCTGTGATCACGTTCACCGCCCAGGGACACCTAACTTTGAAGTGATCTTTTGTAGCAGACGACGTTTCTCCTGGCAGTGCCGGCGGTGGCACCACAGATTCGTCGTGGTTTAGCCATGACAGAAACATCAGCAAATACAGAAATCAATCAGATAAGTCTACAATAGACACGATCGGCAAATGAATAAATTACAGTAAATGAGTAAATGATAATAATTTATTTTTAAATAAAATGATGGTAAAATAATGATAATGATAAATAATAATCTATAAATTTATATTTATAAATGAACATAAGTGAGAATGAACGATCATAAACGATCATAAATTCATAGCTTATAAATATATATACACATACACGTCAGTGCGTGAGGTGTTTTTGCATGGCAGGGTGACAGGCAGGGCCCTCATCAAGTTATCCATCAAGCTATCAGGGGGGAAGTCCTGGACTTCGATAGGCTAAAATCCAGCCAAGCAAAAAAAAAGTTGTTTGCATCACTGGTGGTCAGCACCCAAACATGGTAGGTTGCATGTTGAAAAAATGTCCACACAACTGGTGTTATTCTCGCAAATGGCAATATCTAACCGTTACATCGCAATGGGCCACCCGCAGTATTTCCATATCATGATACATGTGCTTCCGGTACTCTTTCTCATCCCTGTGGATCTATCATGATCTATCCCGATCTAGCCCCCAAAAAAAACACGTGCCGGTCCGCCGGACGCCACCGGACGCCACCGGACCTCGATGAGATCGCGACAGCGCATCAATTGATCCACGGTACCCTGGTCATGGCCAATCCTGGCAAAAAAAAAACATCGCGAGTTCATCTCTATGTTCGGAAAGTCAGCTATTGTAGTGCGGGTTGTCAACCCCAATGATATACAACATTCATTTCAGAGGAAAAGTTGGGATCTTTGGACAATACGCTGGGCATTGGCTTTCAATGGGCTACGCCATTTTACTCAAGACCCAGATGCTGTTTTTTGGGCGAGAGAGACTGCGTTTCATGGCGTAACAGTGTCTCCTACAGAACATTGTGAATCATGGAAAACATGTTCATAACATCAATTTCTCAATCTGCCGCATTTTCTACATATGGATTCATGTGGATCAATGATGAGAGATGTGAAACATGAGACATGAGATCACCGGTCGCCTCGTTGTGCCACGCTGTGGCACCAGACTTGCCACGAACGGCTCCTTCTTGGGGGATGTCCTGGGGCCTGTCCTTGGTATGACCCCCCACACACACAAAAGCCCGGTCGAAATTTGATTTATGAATCAAATCCATTGGGGTTCCAACGTTCCAAATCAATCCAAATCATCCCATTCTTATCATGATCATGAAAAATGATCATTTGAAGGGTAAATATAGTATACTGTAGATATGTTTAGTAAAGCAATGCCATAAACCACCCATATTTTATCATATTTTGATGGTTTATGCCACCCATCTACCTGCTGGTTATTTAATGTTATTTAACATGGCTATGGAAAATGACAATTTTAAATAGGTAAATCGTCATAAATCATATATATTCTATTTTCATGGGCCATCTATACCATAGCTGTGTTAAATACAGAGGGTATATATTGGTATATCCAGTATCCATTAATCCCTTCTCCCTATTACTAAACCTCGACTTTTCATTGATCCCCTTTAGAAAACAATTTTAAAATCAAGGTCCATTTGAAGGTTCTACCCCCTAAATAGTAAAAACTAGTTCGCCCCGGGGTGTTTTTTATTAGGGTCCGTTTGTTAAAATCAAAAAAAACAGTTTTTTAATTACGGTTATAAGTTTGATATTAGGGGAAAGCTTCGAAATCCAATTTTTGGCAATATATTAATTAGATATAATTAGATATAATTAGATATAATTATATATAATCAGATATAATTAGATATAATTAGATTCGATTTAAAAAGGAAATTTAATCGAGTTTGAAATCTTTTTTTTTTAGGTTTTTAATTTAATATTAGGACAATATTAGGAGAAGGCTGCGAAATACAATTTTTGACAATAGTATAATGTTAAAAGGGAATTTAGTTATTTTTGAAATCAACAATTTTAGTTTTTTTTGTTAAGAATGTTTAACTTAATCGTAGGGGAAAGCTTCGAAATCCAATTTTTGGCAATATTTTAATTTGATTTAAAAATGGAATTTGAAAATTGATGTTTTTAAGGTTTTTAATTTAATATTAGGGGAAAGCTGCGAAATACAAATTTTGGCAATAGTTTAATGTTAAAAGGGAATTTAGCTAATTTTGAAATCAAGAATTTTAGTTTTTTTTTTTATAAGATGTTTAACTTAATATTAGGGGAAAGCTTCGAAATCCAATTTTTGGCAATATACTAGTTTGATTTACAAATGCAATGAAATCGATTTTTTTTTTTTTAAGGTTTTGGAATTTAATATTAGGACAATATTAGGAGAAAGCTGCGAAATACAATTTTTGGCAATAGTTTAATGTTAAACGGGAATTTAGTTAATTTTGAAATCAAGAATTTTAGTTTTTTTCGTTAAGATGTTTAACTTAATATTAGGGGAAAGCTTCGAAAACCAATTTTTGGCAATATCTTAATTAGATTTGAAAAGGGATACCTCCTAATAATAAAAACTACCCGGCTTTGTTATTCGGGGGGACGTTTAACATTAGGGTGAAGGGATCATATCCAGAACCACGCCACTCCACAGGCTCCAACGGCCGCGGCGGCGGCGCAAACGACCGCGGCCGCGGGGGCGCTCGCGCCCGCGGACACAGCGGCGGCGGGGGCGGCTCGGCGTCGGGCGGTGCCGCACGGCACGCTTTGATGGCACTGCTTCTGGTAGGCCTGGCACAAAAGCCATGTGTCGAAAAGGTGCTGGGCAGGTGATCATTCTCCACAAGTTGTTGTGGTATTTTAGAGCTTCGCAACTGCTTACTGGTTTTTTAGCCCCATGTTGCTGGCCAGAGGAGCCATGTGCACCCTTTTTTCCGGAGTTGTTTTCAAAGTTAATGCTGCACTTCACCATTCTGACGGGAAAAAAACAGGTTCTTCAAAGCTCTTGGGGCTTTTCCGCATCTGCTGCTGAGTTGCCATCCCCAAAAGGTCGAGTTGGCAGGAATATCATATGTCACAAAGCCTCGTAGTTGAATCATCTTGCTTGTCATGGGTGGTGGAATGGAACACTAAGTATTGCATATGCTGCATATCAAAAACAAGATTTGCAATGATGTTTGAAGACGGTGGGGTTCGCCTCTGGTGGCCAATGTCCGGTATTGTCCGGTAAATCCAACCTGGCATGTCCCACAATTTAGTACTTGCAATGAAAAATCACCATTCATAAGAGGAGTTGGCCATCTAATTTTACCAGTTCGCAACCTGTAACACCAGAGGGCATATGAAAAAAAACACTCACCGAGCATCACCGAGCTCTACATGAGCCCCCCCTTCGCCTGGCATAACACTTCGTCTTCCCCAGGTACTCCGTCGCCACCGCCCCGTCGTCGCGCCACGGGCCCCGCGGCGCAGGTACCGCCGTAGGCACCACGGGGGTGGCAACACCCCCGCGGCTTCGGCGGAGGGGACGTGAGTCCAAGGTCTCCTGTGCAAATGGGGCCCTGCCATACCTGGATCCATCTCCAGCCCCATCCAAAAATGCATACGATCCCTCCAACATCCTTCAACTAACATGACGAGCCTGCCAAGGGTGATTCTCAGGACCATTAGAAGCATGGGAAAATGAGTTGGGATATAACTTGATATAACAATGGTGGGGAGATTGAAGAATATGTGCTGCATGGCTAACCTTAGATACTCCGCCCCCCCAAAAAAAAAGTGGTATTAATCTATCTTTGAAAGATTCCCCCTCTGTTTACCTTCCAGTAAATTAACATAGACCCTATCAGATAGGGGTTGGAAGATTAGTTTCCACTATCACATGACTATGTTCTGGGTCCAACTGCGACTTTACCGGAGGTTATGCTTGACTCTCCCCATATCTTTCAAGGCAAGGAGCCAGCGAAGGAAAGAGGCTCCGCAGGGTGACATCTTTGGCCAAGGGATTTCCCTGCAGATGCAGCTCGGACAGCTGGGTGCAAGCTGCTAGGGGCCTCAAACAGCGCCTTACAAAGGCGGGCACAGCATTGGTCACGGCAAACATCACGTCAATCTTGATGAGGATATGGAAAAAAAGCCTTCTACGCATACAAATTCACAGAAAAAATTACAGTTGTAGATACAAATCTATAGAAATCAATAGCAAAAACAACTATCGATCAAATCTAAGAGGTCCAAACGCACCCATATGTGCAAATATCATCTGCTATGTGCAGCAATACATCTAATCAATACATCTAATCAATACACTAGTAAAATTAATATGGCGTCACCCAGATGATGACTCAACAAACATGTATCATTATAGTATATGGGTATTATATCGGTATGATATGAGTCTGTATCTTTCCCTCACAAAGACCCTCCGGTGTCATCAAACATGGAAATTGTTCGAATCCCAATTATAAATGAAGGAAAGCGCACGCCATCCCCGAATTCAACTTAGGTGCTTTGTTGGTAGGAAAATCAACGTTAACTCAATGGAGGGGAAAAAAAGCAAGCCTTTTTAGTATGCTGCTAGTATATTGCTATTGTATATGTGATAACTGATCATTACTGTATCCAGAATATATTGGTGTATGCATGTGGAATTGTAGATTGAATGCATATTATCGGATATAATTGTAGAATGAATCTACTGTATCCAGATAAACATATGCGAAAGATTGCGTATGGAATGAATGATGTAATTATATTTGATCTGAATGGTATTGATAGCATGGTTTTTCTATAGTGGATCATCCAGATGATGTATAACATTAAATAACTACAATTGGTTCATTATATGTGGTTTATACAATCTGAATGGTTAACCGGTTAACCGTCATCACCCAGATTATTAAGGCTTGACCCAGAAACACTGACCCACATCATTAATTCATATATTCTTGTTTTATATTCTGGCTCATATTGACGCATAATATGAATTATCATTCTCACAGAAATAGAGTGGTCTGAAAATAGCGTACCCCATTCCATCCATTGGATTACCATCATGTTCCACAATAAAATCGCCAAAAACGGAGATATACCCATTTCTCAGACACAGCCATACCGTCAGTGAATATAATAACATATTATATCCCATCATACACCCATCTGAGTTGGTTTTTACCTCCACCACATATATATATATATATATATATATATCTGTGTGTGTCTTTTTGACAGAAATACATCAACGACATCGTGCCAAAACTTTAGTAATCCAATTCTTAGCCGGTTAGTACATTTTACATTATTTTGCCATTGGTAGCACAAGATTTTTCAGCACTAAAGTAGTTAACCAGTGTTGACTCAAGTCAATTGATGGTTGGATACCACTGGTTAGTAACACTTAGCACTGATTACAGTAGTACATCTTTAGCACATTTTGGATACTAATCTTACCATTGATCGCACTAAAGGTTGATGCTTACCATTGATAGCACTAAAGATTAAAGCACTAAAGTGGATAACCGGTAATCTTCATCAATGGTTGACTCAGTCAATCTGGTTGGTGGTATACCTACCCCTCTGAAAAATATGAAAGTCAGTTGGGGCCCGATCACATTCCCAACATATGGAAAGTCATAAAATTCCATGGTTCCAAACCACCAAAGCAATCAATAACCAGTCTTCACTACAGTAACCAGGCTTGACGTCCAAAGCACTGACTGGACGTCAAGCAGTTCTCGGCCAGGTCCAAAACCCGAAGCTCCAGAAGGGTCTCCTGAGCCAAGGCTACCAGTATGGAACCCATAGAAAGCCATGAAAAATGGCACTTCACCCATGAAAAATTGAGATGTTTATAGCTTTTTGTGGGATTTCTGGTGTTTTTGCTTTAATCCAATTGGCGTTTTTGGGATTGCTGAGGATTTGTGGGTGTTATTTTGGGAATTTGGGTTGGGATGTCTTTCTTTTCAAATTTTGAACCGAAAATGCCACTGGAAAAATCCAAGAAACCGTTGTTTTTTTTACATCGAACATGCGTGTTGCTCTGCAATCCTGTCCCCGAGAACCGTTTTGGGGAAGTGGTGTCATCATCGTAGTTCCATGTATTTTCAATCAATAACAACTAAGATTGAACCTTCGATGCTCATCCTGGTACTGCTAAACCCTGGAATCTGAACTACCCAAATTGATCCGAGACTCCAACTGCTCAGTGGAGGTGAGGCGATTTCGGGCCAGAGACACCTTGACCCAACGAACACCACCAGGACACTCAAAGGAAGATTGCCTCCATCCCAAAGATCTTCATTGCGTGCTCACCATATCAAGTGACACACAATTTTTCTTCGGTAAATCCACAGTTTATGGATTTAAGATCCCCAATTCGAGGACGCTTACATCCCCCATGTTCCTTTGTGAAAGCATTGCGTCTATTGGATATCTATATATATATATATATCGTGATGCCAGCCTTTCATTGCTGCAGGTTTCACCATCACTCCAAGCGGCCATCCTGGATTTGAGTGAAAGCAGATGCCGCTCATCCATTCAATCCAATCGTAGACCATCATGCCCCCTACGTTTAAAAAATGAATAATTTAGGGGCATAATTACCTTATTTTCCAACAAACCCATATGAGCAATCATTCCATGAAATCCTGGTTGGTGAAGACCAGGATTTCACTATCATAATTCTATACAAAGGCTAGGTGAACCAACACCCGAACTATCAAACCAATCATTGGTCAACTCCATCTCTCCATAGTAGTCATGATATGTCATAAAGAGTTAAGGGGCCCCCATGAAATCATGGCTGATCAGCTGATTCTCCGACGGCCTCCAGCAACCGGGGGCAACCGGCGATGCCCAGCGTGGATCGCAGCTGATTCTCCTCCAGCCGCAGATGGCGCAGCTGCAGCCGCGGCAAGTGGGTCAGGGAGTCCAGGCGGCACTTGGAGAGATCCAAAGAAATCAACCTCGGGTTGGGGTATGGCAACCCCCGTTTAAAAAACATGTGTGTAAATCATTGTAAATCCAAGTCCAATTTTTGAATAAAATTGCGAATCATTTTTTGGTACTATCAGTTAGGTCAAGGTACATTTCGGGCAACATTTGGTTCCAAAATCTCGATGATTTCTACATGAGCGTGGCTATCTCTACATACTCTGCATCACAAACTCGCAAGTTGCTGCAATATTTGGACGGATATGATGCATTCCTCCCAAAGGAATGCAAAGAACTAGCCGTAACTAGCCCGTCAACCCTAAAACTGCCCTGTTATGGGTGAAGTTATCAGGATGAATTGCCCCAAATTTTGATTCACGATTTGGAGAAATGCCCTGATCATTGCAAATCTATGGCTCGATGGATGCGTCGCTTGGTGAAGCCCAAAATAGCTCCAACTACTGGATGATATGGTACTGCGCAGTAGATGGATTCTCGTTATTGAGGGTTTCATCAAATCAGAGCATAGCTCATGAAGTAATATCCCAAGTGTGTGTGTGTATAGATGTGTATATATATATTATAATATATATATATATATATGTGTGTGTGTGTGTTTTTAGTTATTTATTTATCTATATATTTAATTGATTTAATTTACTTATTTATCTATTTATATCATATATGTAAGATGTATGCTCCAAAGATTGAAGTCATGAGGGCGTACAATTCATCTCGATGCCGGGGCGCTGATGCAAGGGCTGAAGCTGAGACAACAGCAGTGCTGGATCTTGCCTGGCTGCGACTTGGGCCCTGACACAGCCTCCGTCCTGAAAGAAATTGAAGGGCTTACTCATGTTTCATAGCATCAATAGCTATTTAAAAACACAAACTGATATTGACCATATGTATATTATATATATATACATATTGTGTATATATATGTGTGTGTGTGATGCTGAAAATCTAAAGCTCACAATATGTTCTTGGGAAAAACCACAGGGCTACCCCAACCAGAAAACCTTTGCCACAGGAGGGTTCATTGGGGTGTTCATCATCCACGTTCTAAAATAAATGTACAGTATATATATATACTATATATATATATATATTTCATCTCAAAAGCCACCCGATCAAACAACCTCCACTGATACATCAGTTAAAATAAATGTGCTGTCACCCTCATGAATCATCAACTATCATCAACTATCATCAACTATCACCAACTATCATCAACTACTATCAACTTCAAATCGTTGGTTCCTATTCATGTTGAGTCTTCCAAATATGCTTCAAAGTTTTCCTCACTTTAATGGATCCAATTTAGCCCACTGCTCAAGTATCTAAGTGTCACTTTGTTGATTCTATGTCTTATCCCATTAATTAATGTCACCCCATCATATATTATATATATATATCATATATTATATATCACCATGAACTGGTGGATAAGCCCACTACCAAGCTATCTATCATTGTTTCTGTCCATTCTTCAACCACTCCTCCCTCCATCGGCTGTGTCACCAAGGATTGTCGCGCAAAGACAGCTTCGTCAGCTGCCGCGGCAAAGCCTGGAGCACATCCTCTGCATATTCTATTGACATGACATGATGTGACGTGATGTGTATATACGTATGTAAATGTTATGTCATCAGCATCAAAATAATCATCATTATCAACATCATCTTCACCATCATCATCACCACCATGTTTACCACTTGGTTGTTTTGTTTGGGGCTTCTTACAGTAAACCAATTTTTGTCCATCAACATCCATCAACCAGTACAGTAATTACAGTAGGAGTCTCGGACCCGTATCCCTAATGAAAAACCCAGATGGATACCACATGATCTTTAAAGATGTAATGACTTCCATAATCAATCCTAAAAAAATCTAAAGTGGCTGGTTCCCAATGGTTCCCAGCTCTCCGACTAAAAGTTTTAAACTTCTAGTGGTTATGCATAAAACTCCATATCGTGCCATTATCTGCTTAAAATAACGAACAATGTCCTTTTTGGACTGGCTGGGAAGCGTCATGCCAAGAATCATGTCTCAAGTACATCCCCATATAAAAGTGATACTTAAAGTAACCCGTGATTGCCGCTAAAAAGATAGAAAAGTGAACTCTTCACTATTTTCATGATATCTACATGTCTATCTCTTTGCAGAGTGTATAACACCATTTATCAAACCCTAGGTTTGCTACTTTATCTGTATCCACTTGCATCCCCATTACCCTCTGGTAAACTAACATAGCTATGGAAAATCCTCATGTCTAATCAGTAAATTCACTAGAGATGGGCCATTCTCCATAGCTAGGTTAGCTAGGTTAAATTACCAGAGGCTAAATTATTTATTAAATTTACACACACACACATATATATAATAATATATATCTGGTTGGTGGTTTCAATCTAAAAAATATTAATTAGTCAGATTGGATCATCATCCCAGCTATTGGGGAAAATAAAATTTCTATTTTCCAAAGCACCAACCAGATATATATCCCATCCATCCCATCCATCCCATCCCAAGCACCTGCACTTCCAGGAAGGGCTCCAGGGTCTGCAGCTTCAACGCCTCAAAGCTCAGCTCCGTTCGGCCGGTGCCCTGAAGTTTTTGGACCTCAAATGGACGGAAAATCCATGGGAAAATGCTGGGAAAATGATGGGAAAATGATGGGAAAATGCTGGGAAAATGATGGGAAAATGCAGGGAAAATGCTGGGAAAATGATGGGAAAATGCTGGGAAAATGCTGGGAAAATGCTGGGAAAATGCTGGGAAAATGCTGGGAAAATGATGGGAAAATGCTGGGAAAATGATGGGAAAATGATGGGGAAATGCTGGGAAAATGATGGGAAAATGCTGGGAAAATGATGGGAAAATGCTGGGAAAATGATGGGAAAATGCTGGGAAAATGATGGGAAAATGCTGGGAAAATGCTGGGAAAATGATGGGAAAATGCATGAAGGGAACCATTGGGGGATGATTTTGGGATGTGAAGATGAGCATTTAGCCACAGATCGGTGAGATTCTTGTAGCACGAAAAGAAGATACGATGCGAACAGAGATGATACATCTCAACATGCGAAGTTTTGCGAATACAGATGAAATACGAACTTCTGGTAGTTTTCTCACAAGCTGGGATTTATGTACAACACGATGCCTAGTTTTTAGAGAGACACTACCATCTGGTTATTTAACAGTTCGCCTTGGAAAATCCCAACCATAAATGGAGGTATCTGGGAAAATCATCTATTTCGATTAGGGCCATTGGGCCATCTATACCATGGCTATGTAACAGCCATAACCAGCTTGGGTAAATTTCACCAACAAAAACCCTGGGGGATTTCACCAGATCCAACATGATCCAACCAGCAACTGGTTGGATCGCCGAGATGCGCGCTGCAAGGCTTGAATCAAGGGTTCAGTCCAGGACCAGGAGTCTGCCTGTAGGCCCCAAATCCCAACTGGGGTGATTGCGTTATACCAATGGATTACCTGAACTGCACCCCTAATATGGGTGTTAGGGCTATAAAATCATGGTAAATTGCCATGTTTTGCCATGTTTTTGCCATGTTTTTGCCATGTTTTTGCCATGTTTTGCCAATTTACAGAATTTTAAAGGTCTATTTAGCGGGGTTTTTGTTGGCTCCCACGGAGTTCACTGGGCTCAAACTGGCTTCCAAAGTTGCCATTGCAACTTAAATGGTGTTTCGATGCTTTGGTTTCAGCCATGTCAGCCTCTAATGGTGAAACCAGATCCCCCATCAAAATCATAGGTTTTTTGGGGCATAACTTGGGGGAAATCTCTGGAGGATCCTATGGTTTTCCAGCTGAAATCGCACCTGCACCGCGTCCTGCACTGTGTCCTTCGCGTCCCAAGGGACTTCCTCCCAGGTCTCCCAGTTGCTGGGCGAAAAGCCGTTCGCAGTGAACGTGAGGCCATGGGGCGAGGCCATTGGCGTGGCGATTTTCCGATGGAATCATGGAACAATCTTCAATCATTGGATTGGTTTAAGGGAAAATCTACAGGAAACCATGGTTTTTACATGTTTTTACCATCAAATCCGCCCGCACCGAAGGTGCTGGGGCGTGATCTTCCGGATGGCACTCGTAAAAAGGTTACAGGTTTACCTGGGGGGGGGGGCATTTTTCGTCCAAAATCGGCAAGCGAAAAGTGAAAAAACCCCGTGTTTTTCAACTTTTTGACCTCAATTTTTTGGTTTGCAACATCTTTTTTTGCGGTTCCGCAGGTGGCCGGGCCCGGAGGCGGATTT
>Ga0126342_10011023_pt1 | contig 16154 bp, 17 predicted proteins | sample Cyp1metagenome_FD_92528 | JGI IMG/M metagenome (GOLD analysis project Ga0126342, IMG submission 92528) | Coral microbial communities from Lord Howe Island, Old Settlement Bay, Australia - Cyphastrea 1 metagenome | ecosystem: Host-associated > Invertebrates > Cnidaria > Coral ... | reverse complement strand
CTGTTTCATTCACTCACTGAGGGGCAGGAATACTTGAAACCGGATTCAAGCAAAAGAGGAGGACCAAGTGCCAAACTGTGTCAGTGTATTTCCTTAGTACTGAGATGTATAATATATATATATAATATATATATATATCTTAAAGCATTGCAAAGCCTGTGTCTGAAAAAATTACTAGGGTGTTTTTCTGATCTTTTGCCTGTCTCTGTCTCAATGTTATACCAAAGCTGACAAGATTAATGGTATGTCTCACACCTCCAGCGAGCAGCCCGAGCAAAATAATGTCATAATCGCCGCAGTCTGCAGTAGTGGCTGCACCTGTGTGATATAAGATGATTGAAGAGTGACACGTTGTGGGAAAACGCTTTCTGTCTGCTTGTTTTCTGCAGCACATGGATCTCGTCATACTGTTCAAGCTTTGGTCAAAACATAAAAACCATAAAACATAACAGCTCAAGGATCTCAAGTTTTGTTAAGGCAAATCCAAGGAAGTTCCTTTCTGACACGAATCGTTTCTCCAACTTGACCTTGAGCACCTGCACAGAAAAGCACTGCCGAAGAGATGGGATGAGCACAAGGCAGCTGGCCAGGCAACAGCCCAGCGAAGTGCCTTACCAAAGTGGAGCATAGTGAAGATGCTTCAGCAGTTTTAAAATGCTTCAGCAGTTTGAAAAAGTTTGAAAATGCTTCCAGATGCTTCCAGAGCAACCCTGACAACTTGAAGACAACCCGTGAAAACCCTTCCATTCTCTGCCATTCTCTGCTATTCTCTGGCTTTCTCCATGCTCAAATCAATCCTACAGGTCTTCCGCGCTGTCATCCGCGCTGCTTCTGCTTCCAGAAAAAGAAGCTGATCTGTTCGGAGTTGAACAAACCTTCGAAAATGAATGACATTTAACTCATTATAGATATGACTATATATTTTATAATATAATTATAGAATCGGATGCTTTACCTGCTCTTCCCCAAGCCCTTGCGCGTGCTTCCACAGAGGCAGGTTTCAGTTGCGCAGACCCAGCTTAGTTTCATCATGTTTTCATCATGTTTTCATCCCCAACTTTCCTGCATGGAGGTCTTGACGCTGCTCTGCAAAGGATTCCCTACATGGACACCGGAAGCGCGAGTGGACACATCAACCATCATCAACCATCATCAACCCCAAAATGAGGATGGCAACAACATGCAACAACTTTCAAGATCACAAGGAAGATGATGACGACAACGACAAACCACGACTATAGTGACAGTTCGGGCAGTTCGGATCAAAGATCTAAACGATGATTGTGGACAGCTAAAGATGATTAAAGATGCCAAGGGCAAGGAGATGCACGGCGCACGGCAAGAATGATATTGTACGAATGTTGTTCCACGGAACTGACGAATGATAGCTCCAAAATCAAGACTGGGGTCGAGCCCGTTTTGGGGCATCATTCACGTCTTGTTCATAAGTATTTCACAACAAACTATAATTCTTTGTTGATCATACATATTGCTTCTGGTGGTGGTGTGGAGGCGTTCTCAATGTGATGGTGATGATTAAAGATTGAAGATGAAGGTTCAATGAGAAATGCAATAAAGATAAACAAACAAGGTATATAATTAATTAAGATAAATAATGAAGGTAGAGGTGATGACGGTGGTGATGGAGACGATGATGGTGGTGATGATGATGATGACAACGGTGGCGTTTCTCTTCTCAGGACTCAGGACTATCAATGACAACGACAATTGATGAGGCCTTCCTCCAAAATGTTTTGGTGTTGATGGTGTCTTCGTTTTTCTCTCAGAATTCATGGAATGGATCCAATTCCTCCGCCAAAAACTCTTCTCTGGGGAATCATGGGGAATCTGACATTTCTGATTGATCACTTGAACCAATCTGGCCCAACTTGGGCCTGAAAACCTTTCTGGCTTGCACTGACAACTCCCGCTGGAAACTCTAAGAAGGTGGCGGAGGGCATGGCTTGTTGGCCGGGAGAGCATGGTGACATGTCAGCCACCTTTATTTTGGACTCACCGGATGTCTCTCTTTGGGGACTAGCTGACTAGCCTTGTTCTTCTCATTTTCATTTCAATTCTACAAATCCTTTCCACTAACTTATCTTGAGATTTGCAGTTTGAGCAATCGAGGATCACTGCACTCTACTGCAATACTCTATAACGTTTGCGGCTCCCGACCGTCTACAACTGAACGGTCATGCATAAAGGATTTTCTCTCATGTTGAGTCTGTGTGACTTTGTGTGATTGCCTATCAGGGCCTATCAGAATCAAGCCAGAAAATGTCGACGTCCAAGTTCAACTCTCTGAGCAGGCTGAATTTCATAATTTGATTGTCGAATTCAAAATATTCAAACATACTAGGAGTATAATAATAATAAGTATAGTGGTCGATGAAAGTTGACAAACTGCAAGTGAGATCTAAACAAGTCTGACATGCTTCCAAATCAGAATTTGCAGTGCAGAATTGCTGGGCTGAAAGCTACAGAAGATTTAGGGAGGGGAGAATCACGCAAGGAAGTTGCAAGCTGCAAGCGGCTGTACAGTATTCACGGCAGTATATGGCTGGGTGAATGATATTAATTATTAATTCAGTTGCTGAAGCATCTTGACTGCTTCTGGTACAATTTTCAGACGAGAATGGCTGCAATCACTGCAATTGGCATCGGTTGCCATTGCTCCGCGGATTATAATGTCACATGCCGTTCCCTCAGACTGGCTTGATTCGGAAGTGCAGACCAATCAGGCTGAAGACGAAACATTTCAGATCCTTCAGAGATAGCTTCAACAAAGTCAAAAAATGAGAAAGGATGAGAAAGGAAAAAGAATGAACATGAGAAGAACGACATAGATTCAAGATATCTCAAGATGCTTCAACAGAACATGTCACCATGTCCATCCATGTCCCCACGACATCCCACGACTAGTACAGTGCTTAGTACAGATGGCGTCCTGCACAAGGTAGTAGAAGACTCTGAGACCTTCAGGATCCTGTGGTCCAACATGTTCCAACATGGGCCCTACTCGTCACCCCATGGTCCAACAGGATCTCGCACTCTGAGTGCACTCTGTAACGTGCACTCTGTAACTTCCGTTTCTTGTTATCCTTGACTCTTTCCAGATTCAGCATCAAAAAGTAGTTGAAAGTCTGCTGGAACGCAGACAAGTCGGTAGCGCATTGCAAGATAGATGGGTCTTGTTCCATCGGAATTGGGATCAAAATAGTGGAAGACAATGCAGGAAAGTTGAAACATCAGCAGGACATCAACTTCAAAATACCAACAAGATCCCAGAAGTGAAAGTGGTCTGTTGATGCTGCGTTGATGGCCTGTTATGAAAACATATGAACACCTTCCCCAAAACGATCATTTTCACTTCTTGGTGTGAGAGATTTCGGGGAGATGTATATAATATTATATAATGATATTTTGCGAAAATATGCACCCGATTGCACCCGGCCTTTGAAGCCTGTACATCTGCCAGAGATCCGATCTTGGATGTGGTGAAGGAGATGTGCTCCTGACAAGTTTATAGTTTGTCGCCATTTGTCGCCTCTTCCTACCATTTTTGGCTGAGACTTTAAAGTTATCATAGTTATCATCTTAATCGTATAATTAATATCTTAGACTCCATCTTAGATCTTTCCAGACGGTTTCTGTTTGTCTTCCTTCGTCTTCCTCCTGTTTCCCTTTGGTTTCCATTGCCCGCAATTCATGGCACTCCGTTTTCAAAAAACAATCTGTACTCGTTTTCCATCCGAATCTATCCGAATCACGGTTCTGTCGGTCCTTGCCACAGACAACTTCCAGCTCTTGCCGGCCAATGCGGTCTGGCGCCGGCCAATGATTGTCATCCTCCTTGAGGATTTCACTGTCCTTTCAGAATCTTTCATTTTTTTTATGCAGGTTGAAATCACGCACCTATCTCAATCTGAAGTCTCAAGCGAGAATATCAGAATAGACATGCTTAGACAGCAACACTCAAGAGTCAGAATATCAGAATGTCTTGCATGTAAAGTGCCTCAAAGAAATAGCCGCAGAGAGGAACAAAAGAAAAGTAGTAGTTTTTGATGCACTGCAGGGCAATAAAAAGAACAAACCAATTGTGGAGGGCAATGAGTATAAAAAAAGAAAGAAAGGACCGGACCTTTGTGACATTTTGCAACAGCTGCACAAATATCAGAATTTGAGATCAAAATGTACCTGATAATCCTGATATAAGATATGTAAGGAAAGGGGAGCCGCAGAAAAGCACGTGTTGCTCTCATCGGTCCTCTATCATCTTCCTCAACTCCTTCATGACAGCCTGAACTCTGAATGACATTGTAGACATGATGTACAAAATGGATCAAAATGGTACACTGTATGGTACACTCTATGGTACACTGTGTGGTACACTGTATCGATCTGTATCGTATTGTCAAAGTTTGTCAAAGTCTGTCAAAACGCGGCATGGGCCAATTGCTCTGCATTCGGCTCTTGGGCCTGCGTCACATGTGCCTCTTTCCGGATCATGACCTGCCCAGCTTAACACGATGCTGCTTTCTGAGTGAAGAAACGGAGGTTCAATCTCAGGTGCAACATGCTGCAGCATGTTCAAAACACAAAGACTTTCAAAGATGCTTTGTCTATCTTTGTCTATGTTGCGTTCCTGATTCGTTCCATTGATCCTACAGAACAATTTGCTGACATCATGAGTCACGTCATCAATGTGGCACTGTTTCGACACGTTTCGACCATTTCCTGAGCTCATCTGAGCTCCCAAGCATCGTTTTTGTAGTTCGAGTTGTTGGCATAACGCAACCGGCCATCGGGTCGGAATTCAAACTCCAGGAATTCATGCCCAAACTTGCCCTGCAGGATCAAGAAGTCGCTGTAAGATGGGATTGGCAGTTCTGTCAGTTTTGCAGACTTTTTTCTTCGTGTCTTCATCTTGTGGACTTATGATTGACTTTATGTTGATGTATAGACTTTATGCAATTATTATGAAAGTCTTGGGTAGTCTTTGTCGCACCGTTCTTTGTCCTCATCCGTAGCCATTTCCCAAGAAACTGCGTTCCTTGTGGCCAACATAGTAACGCACATAGAAGTCCTCGTCTTCCATGCCTGCGTCTTTTGAGCTGAGCATTGAATAGCTATTGAAGAGCGAACGAATAGCTGACACTTACAAAAACACGCAACGCTAAAGTCTGTGAGGTTTAAGATTACGTCAGAAGCAAGACTGCATAAAATAGGTTCGAAAAAGGGTTCTAAAACAGCTTCAGAAACTGGTTTCGAAATTGGTTTTGGGAAACCCCCATGCCCAGGCTCACCTCCGGTTGCGGATTATAACGGAAAGCTGAGCCAAAAGCACGACCCATCGCATCTCACATCTGTATAACACGACGTAGCACAACCTAGCTATCTACAATACTTAGCTATCTACTTACCTATCTATAGTGGAAGGGATCTTTACGTATAGAATGACGGGCATTTGGTACCTTCTATATTTGTCACAACATTCTGTGCTCATTTAATTCATTTAGCTGCCTGATGTCATGAGCAAAAAGCTCGACAGCTCAACAGCTGACCTCAACTCACACCGGGTCGTTTTGATTCTGTCAATTCTTGTCAGCGCCCAGCTTGGCGTCAAAGTTCTAAGGTTATTTGAATACACACGACCTGTACAGATGACGGGTCAGATGACTCCGGGATGACCTGAACAGTGGAATCGATTTCCGGAATCGAATTTCGGCAGATGGCAGGAAGATGGGAGGAGAGTTCTGCTTTCTCAGGGCCACCACCGCCATGACCGCCATGACCGTCATGACATGTCATGACATGTCATGTTCTTCTTTGCTTTGTTTTGATGAACCATGATGAACCATCCAACGCCTTGTAATGCCTCTACCAGTTAGACTGTCTCAAATTCCATGCCTGTTGCTGAACAGCTGCATTTGGCCTTCCAAATAGGTCAACTGTGTATACTGTGTCCAGGTTCATGATAAAGTTAGACTCTGCTTCATTAATCCCATCTAGATACTTTACCCTACTTTACCAAAGTTGTATGATGTTCTAATGATGTTCTAAATTGGGTAAACATGGGTAAACCCAGGCACAATGGGCAGAGCTCTCCAAATATGGCTGCCGGTGGAGCAAAAAACATGCAGAAAACCAGCAACGTCGTACCAGTCCTCGTACGGGTCGTCGTACGGGTTGCATCAGTTGCGGGAAATGCAGCGCATGCCACCGGGGACACGGAGCGACGGAGCTTCTGTAAGATTTTTTTGTAAATTTTATCGATTTATAAATTTTGTTTGGATAAATCTCAAGTTTTTTTCGAAAAAAAAAAAAAAGGTTGAATTGAGGAGCGCAGCCTTAGGAGTTTTAGCTTTCTGTGCTACTTGTGCTACCGAAACGACTGAAATCAGAGCTGGTGATTCTGGTGATGCTTCGGACAAATGTAGTAAGATGTAGTAAGCTTCTGCAGATTTCTGCAGCATGTGTCCCCGATCTGGACATGTGGAAGATGAGCTGATCTCCGCCATGGAGACGGTTCACATGCTTTCACAACAATCTTGTTTGCTAAATCGTCATCTGCATTTCACATATTTCACATGTCACAACTGTACAACTAAAAACGTCAACACGGCAACTTTATGTCACATTCTGTGACATCTTAATACATCTTACAAGATTTGATGAGCGAAGACTCAAGTGAAGTTGCAGTAAGCTGCAACGCGCTTTGCAGCAGCCGGAAGATCACTCCTTTCGGGAGCCTGTCTGCTGATTTCTGTATGGAGCCTATGGAGCTCCACAAAATTCTAGGCACATCGTGGCACTGTGGATACTCTGTAGTACTCCATCAGTACTCCATCAGTACTCCAGTAATTCGTCCTGGGTTTTTGGCATCTTTTCTGCCATCAGAAGTTTTCCTGCAAGCATGTTGCTCGTGCAGGGCAAGAAACTCGACATGTTCACCTCCCTACATCTAGCATCTGGCAATTGCCGACAGAGCACAGTGTCAGTGAGCTGTGCAGGTATTGTTATAGTGGAGTCTATTTAAGTCATAATATTGAGTCATATTAAGTATTGTTAAGTCATATGAAGTCATTATTCTATCTGATTCTATCTATTTGGTCTTTGTATTTTGGACTGACATCTGTGTGAATCGGTGTGGCATGCCCTGGATGCCATCGGCTCTGAAATCCACACAGGGCGCAGCCGCGCAGCTCGCCACGCTCACAGCTGTAGAGACCGAGCTGTTGGGATCATGTTCTGCGCAAGGATGGAAGGTAAGGCCTGTCGCGACCACAATGACATTAAGGGATTATGACATCATAACATCCCTAGGGCCATGGTAGGGCCATGGTAGGGCCATGGAATGCTGTGGCTATCCCCAACAGTTTGATGCACCTGTTTGTTCTGACAATCCCTCCAGGTACAATTCAGCATGTGCATTTCCGTCAGTTTTCCGTCAGTTCTTTGCGATCAAAACATGTTTGATGATTTTGATGCAGCTGTTGCTCTTGCTGTGCACTTGCTGTTCTGCCTCTTTACCCACCTCTGTTCGCGTTTGAAGGCTGCAAACAGGATACCGTCACGGACACAACAATCTCTGCCCGAAGGGAAGGAAGCACTGCCAAAAATTTGGGTGAGTTCGGTGCTAGGCTCTTTGCAAAGGGGCTAAATCTTGCCGTTTCAGGTGTGATATGTCTGATATATCCTGATATGATCTGATATGCATATAATTTTCATATAATTTTCATATAATTTTCATATAATCATATAATAATATCATTATGATTTATGCATGTTGAATCAGATTGATAGGCTTCCCTCAGCATCGCGCCTGGATTGCCTTGAGCCGCTCCAGAACCACAATCTGCACAGAGAGGAGCTCTCGGAGAGAAACAACGGGAGGACCAACGAGAAAACATGGATAAATGGATAAATAACCCGGTTTTAAACCATGATAAACCTACGGTGAGCAAACTTCGAAAGGACGAGAGCTCGCCTCTTTGCTTGTGAAGCTGAACCACTGATAAGTATCCTGGACATGCTTGGTAGCGCTTGAATGTGCAAGAAGTCTCGAAACCAAAACGCCAAACTGCAACACAAACTGTTTTTTTAATAATTCAAAATACATAGTGCTGATCAGTGCTGTCTGCCGTTGATACATCGTTTTAGCGTTTGCTAAGATCTCCTGGCTTCTGTCTAGCAGTTCGGCAAGGTGTCTCAGGTTCCGGACCTAGTGGTTTGAGTGTTGTATCTGTCATTATCTGTCACATTTTGGACATTTTGTGTATCAAATTGATTCAAAATGAATTCCAAATAAATTTCAATAAATTATTCGACAGATCACAAGTTTAACCGGCACAGCATGGCACCGTGAACAGGGATGAACATGGCAACATGCCAACATGGCAATTTGAATCAATGAAATCAATGAAATCAGCTTGATTGGTTCAATATGTTCAATGGAAACGGCCTTGGTGCCATTGAAGCTCTGTAGAACCTCGACAAACCGAATCCATAACTGGCGAAAGCCCCACCTCTTTTCGCACTTCTTGCAAGGAAATGCCAGAGTTAGAAATAAATAAAGTTAAAGAAGACATCTTCAAGACATCTTCAAGAAAACAATATAAAACAATCTCCTGCGCTTCGTAAAATCCCATTCAACCTGTCTGAGAAGTCATCAAGCGCTCTGCGAAATACATCCAAATACGTCCTTCCTCATAAATTCAACGCAATTTGGATAATGTTCTCTTCCCAATGTTTCCCAATAGGCGGTTGTGGTGAGTGTCAATTCGGATTCCATAGCTCGCAAAGAAAGAATAGGCGGTTGATGGCGGTTGTACAAGTTGTACACCTCCGTATTTGAGCCATGTCGGCATGTCGACATGCTCGGCGCTGGCAGGTGCATTTTCACGCCTCGTACTCCAATTCAGAATATCCAACCTGGGTGAGTTGATGCTCACGCGTCCGTAATTTCCACAAATTAAATTCAGATTTCACAATTTTTCACAAATTATCACAAATCATAGCTGGAGCAGCTGGACTTTTTGTGCTCCAAGTCACCGTCAGCTCGCTTGCCAGGACTTGGATGAGAACGAGAGGCTCGTGATCTGATGACCTCACGCGAAGCGTTGACACTCCGACATACTCCGACTCGGACTCCGACATACTTCGTTGTAGGATGCTGGTGGATGCTGGCAGTGTGTTGCACTGGGTCGTCCCATGGGGTCAAGCTATGTCAAGCTATGTGAAGCTATGTGAAGCTATGTCAAGCTATGTCAAGCTATGTCAAGGTCCCTGACTCGCGAATCCCATTGTCCAGAAGTTGGAGAAGCCTTGACGCTCAAAAATTCAAGGCTTGGACTCGGGGGGACAGGTTTGAGCGAAGTTGCCCAAAATGAAAGAGCCAGTATAGCTTTTATAGCTCAAGTTACTGAAGGAATCCACACAAGTCATCAGATACAGCAACAAAAGTTGCACAAGTCTGAGTCCAATGTGGCAAATCATGGCCGTGGCCAAAAGAGCACTAAGTGTTCAATACAAAACTCTGAGTGTTCCCTACATTCTCAAGATTTGGTTGAGCTCCTTTGGCAATTTCTGATAATTTCTTCACGCGTCGTTCATCGTCTCTCTGGTTCTGGGTTGCCTTACTCTGCAGGCATCTCTGACGGCCTTTTCTCTGCGAAGTTCTGTCAGGAGATCGGGAATTGGAACATGTTTTCTGCATGAGATATGTAAAGATCAGTAAAGATGAGTAAAGGCTTTAGTAAAGATGAGTAAAGAACACGTTGGAACACCAGACCACCAGGTCGGCAAACTGCACGAGTCCCCGATGCCAGACATAACACAGCGTGTGCTTCACTTGCCTCACCAAATGCGGCTTCCATGAAGGGAATGGTCAGGGGCACGAAGACAAGGCCTGACGCGGACGCGGCATCTCTAGAAAACGCTCTGCCACCAATTCAACGTTTTAGAAACATGAACAATGATTGACTATCATTACCAGGAACATTACTAAAACATAACGAAAACGTTGCATCCCAAATCATATCATTTCCCAACAATTCCATCTCAAGCTTGAGCCGAGCCTTGAGCCAAGGTTAGGGGGATGGTGAGGGGGATGGTTAGGGTTCGGCGAGGGTTCGGTTGGTGTAATTTTGGCAGGTGATCTGATAGACCCAGAACCGCCCTGTGAGCTTCGAGATGTCCGTATAAAATCACAGCCCCGAAGATCCGATCTTGTTTGTTGTTACACTTGTTTGTCAGCCCACAAAATGGGTTGCACAGCCGTGTACTCCCAGAGCGTCATCTTAAACAGCCAGATTTTAGTCTCGCCCCACGGTTCCTGGATTCGACTTCCAGCGGTTCAATTGTGCATTGTGTGGCGGCTTATATGCACCGGCCGAATCTCTCTGATTCGGCTTTGTGGATCTCAAGGAGATCAGATAGACATGAAATATCTCCTTTGCACTGCAGATGGCCTGTGGATACCAAACAGGAATAAGGACATCGAAGGACTGCGCTGGATCAACTCGTTTAATCATTTCTCCCACTTGATTTCAAAAAAGGGGTGCTGTGAGCGCACGTGTTTCTGGTGGTGTCAAACTCTTCCCCCAAAAAAAGGTGGCTCACAGCTTCCCCTATCAAGCTGCATATCATTCCAACAGGTTGCATTGATAGCCACCGGGTTTCTCAAATTTTACCGTACACCAAATGCAGTCAGGGAGTTTGCTTTCAATACAGGCTGCATTGACAGCGACTCAAGTTCTTATTCAAAAAGAATCACAAGCACGTGTGAAACAAAATTCCCCAGCACCAGAAAATGCACCTACTATCCTTCTCAAAAAAAATGCGACGACCAAAATGTCCATATTTTCCTGTCTATATTCCCAGGAAAACACATGTTGAAGGAAAACGTGTTTTTTTTATCACTGCTGCATTCATGCATTGAATACTGTGATTTTTGTTAAACACATAATTCTTGCATACCGTGTAGGAATGTTGTTTCCGAAGAGTGCTGTGCCATCTTGGGAAGCGTGGGAAGACTGGATATTTTTCACAGGAAGATTGCACTTGCTAAGAAACAATGCATCTTTCAGATGAACTTTCCAGTAATTTGCAGGGAGACTGCTTCTGGACAGAAACATGTTGTTGTCTTTGATTTGGTCAGCCTTTCTAAAGCTTTTGAACCCTTTCTGGGTATCTCTGCATTGGTTCATAAAATTGGGACCTGTGCTCCTACACAATGGACTCCGTGCAAAATCAACCCAGTCCCATCAGGGATGTAATTATATTATATATATAAAGTTGGGCCGTTCGGCCCTGAAACTAAACCCATAGCCGCCATAGCCTGTGTAAAAATTCAGACCCCGCTACATCCCACTTCCGTACACAACATATATCAACATATTATAGATTCAAGATGATTCAAGAACTCCAGATCTCTATAGACTTGACGCTGATGGGGCTGCATAAAACTGGCCTGCATGACCTCCTGTACTCTGTGACCTTCTGTGACCATCCAAGTATTGTACACTTCGAGTGATCCCCACCAGAATGCTTTCTGGCGTTTCATCTGACCCTTGACGTGCTATAATATTCTGACATATATTCTCACATTGCATCTGACATTCTATCTGACATACATTGGTAATCTGACACAATATTCTGACGTAAAATTCCGACTTTCTGCGTAGTGGATGAGTTTGCGTCTGGGGCTCATCGATTAGCGGCAGAACCAAACGCTGAGCAGAATTCCTCAGAGCCGAAGAATCCTCAGTGTCCCAACTTGGGGAGAAAATAAGACGTCGGAAGCCATGCGAGCCTGTACCAACAAGCCACACCTGAGACAGCTGAGCGCCCCCTTGCAAAGGGGAAGGATACAAATGAATACAACTATCTTGCCAAAACTGTTCGGAAAGACAAAGAAAGGAGACAAAGAGAAGCTGGCAAACTGGAAACGACACTGAAATCCGTGGAAACAAAGTATGGTGGCAACAAGCCTTGGTATTGAAAATTATGGAAGAGTATGGCCCCTCAGAAGGACAAGGCGATGCAACTAGGCAGCCCATATTTCAGCCTGAAGCGCACAAATCTAACATTTTATATGGCATTTAGTCTGACAGTTTCTCTGCCATACCTGTTGGCCCTTTTTCAGACATTCTCGCTGACATTCTATCTTACATTCTTCTTGACATATATATTCTGACATTTTATCTCACATTGTTTGACAAAAATGCTGATATTGGTTCTGACTATCTGAGATGTGTTGTGAGGCTTTGTCTGATTTCCTTTTGGACTTTTAATATATCTGATGTTCTATCTGACATTGTCTACACTCTATCTGACATGTATGCTGAATATGTTTTCTAACATATATTCTGGCAAACAATCTGACATTGAATCTGATATTTTGTCTGACATGTTTTCTGGCATTTTGTCTGACGTCTTCTCTGACATACCTTTTAGAAACTTTGCCTAACCTATTCTGCCGTTCTGTCTGACACATATTCTGTGTTCGTGTCCGGCGAGCCGCAGAGTGCTCGGGTCCGGCTAGCCCCAGACTGCGAAGTTGCAGTGGAGATAAAATCTAGAGCACCTGGCAGGTGGGGAAAAATTGGTCTTCACACAGGCTGGTGTATCCAATTTTAGAAATTCCAAGGGCGATGCTTTTGCTTTGTCAAGTGCAAATTTCTTCAGCCCCCGGCAGTTTCTGCTTTCTTTCCGGGCACACACATGCACACACGCACCCACGCACTCCGCCTCCTGCTATCACATAGCGAGGTACTGCAGAACCAGCACCAGCGTCCGGCCCACCTGCACTTTCCATGTTTGAAAGCGGCTTCAGAGTGGCTGCATTCCTCAAGCGGCAATATTTCGCCTAAGATACCCTTCCAAAACCGAGAAATTTCCAGGCGTGAGGGGTAAACGCGGGTTTTACCGGGTAAAACCGGGTTTTGCCCTTTTCACTGCAGATTGTAGCTGGCTGTTGTTCTAGAAGATCCACGAGGTATGTTGAAGTAGTGGGCCGATATGTTCGGCTCTGTCGACGGGACTGCCCGATCATAATGGTCCGACTTCTCCGCGCATCCATACTTTTTTTTTAATAAAATGACATAAAGAAGTGTGAAAAATATCAGCACAGTTAGGTGGCCCGAACCCGTGTTTCAAAACATGGGTTATCACGGGTAAATAAGGGGTTGTGGAAAATCCCGGTTTTGACAGAAACTGCCCCAAACCAAGGTTTTGGGTGCAAATCACGGTTATATCACGGGTAAATCACGGTTATTCACGGTTATAACACGGGTGAATCATGGGTTTGAGGTTGAAGCAATCCCCATCCGAGATTTACTTGCACAATTTTGAAAAAAATATGCAGTCAGTCGATTAAACGTTATCATTTCCGGTGGAATCTACAAAAAAAAACACGAAAAAAAAAATCATACAGCACCCATGTTTGTCAAATCAAATGAGCGGAGCCTTAATGTCAAATTCTTTTGGATCTCTTCACATCCGCCAAAAATGGGGTAAATCTAGGGTTTTGGCCAAAAACCGGGTTTTCCGGGGTAAAACCGGGTTTTACCTTCCATTGCCCGTCAAAACCGAGGTTTATTCACAAACCCGAGAAATTTCAAGGGTTTGGAGGTATTTGGGTATATATATATATATAAATATATAATATTTATATTGTGATTATTATCATTGTTCTACCATTGGAACCTAGAACCTACAAATTTGTATCTTGGCTGCCCCAATATGAAAACATCGTGTTTTTCTGCAAACATCGTGTTTTCCCAATATGGCTGATTTGGAGATTTTGATGATGTATTTTGTTCATCTCAATATGATCTGATATCCCTCCATGCCCTGTGCAAGGTCCTTGCTCGCCCCATCATCCAGGAAAAATCAAGATATAGCTAAGAGTTGCCAATAGATACAACTATATACCTCATATATATTGTGACATCAGCATGATGGGACAGTATCCTGTTTTGCATGGGTCTGACTCCAAGCACTGGTGCTTTTAAAGATTTCAGCCAGGGCGGTCGATGCATCAAATTGTTTTGAATACTTCTGAAAGATCATGGATCATGTTTTTTCAAGAACTTTATCACCTTTTACGGGTAATTTATGGCACCAATGGGATTTTGTAAGGTGTACCCGTGGAGGACCCGTAGAATCACCGTGGAAACCCGTGGATTTTGCTGGAAACATCGTGGTTTAACAAAACATCGTTTTGTCCTAACCCGTGGAGAACCCGTATATAGAATACCCGTGGCTACCCGTAGAGAACCCGTAGAAATCTATGGGTTCTGGACCTCCCGGAATAGGCTGAAATTAGAAGGGAAAATGATAATTTGTTTCTGCGAAATCAAGAAATTCAGCTTGCCAAAAAAGGCGCAATTCAGCTGCTTTGAGCTCCCGAGATGGGAAAAAAGAATGTTTCAGTTTCTGTCATTGCATATAGCCAATTGTTACAAGGTGATAGTGGTATGTATCTCCAAGGCACAAAAAATCCTTGATGTTGTACAATTACGCATTGGCGTTTTATTTCTGGCTGTTGCATTGAGGGTCACAGCTGACACTTAGCTTCCTGGTTTAGCTATGATATTGGAACTTAACAGCAGTGTTACAATTTGGCAAAATATGGAAACATCGTGTTTTTCCAAAACATCGTGTTTTCTCACGGAACATCGTTTATTTTTGAGAACCTACGTTTTTACAAGTTCTTGGATCTCGTGGTAATTATGATTATATATTATTTAGTGTTATTATATATCATATCTTTATAACTTGTATACGTTTAAACTTGCACAGCCCAGAGTTGCAAACTTGAAATCGCCTCATTTCAGGTCATCCTGCCATATCCTGCCTATTGTCTTCCCACGGGTTGCTTTTTCCCCGTGTCTCTGTCAGTCTCCGTTTCTGATCTTTACTCCACTCATCTCCACTCATCCCTTCAAATCCCCAACCTGCGTCTGCACTAACAAGGTCTCGATTCCGTTCAAGCTGAACCTACCAATTTCAGAGGCAGTGGCAAAAAAAGACAACCAATTCCAGGCAGCATTTGTTGTGTTGTTTCACCATCAAGCCACACTGGAGGTATGCTAGATATGTCCACAGGGTTTTCACTCTGCCTGAGGGAAAGCCCTAGGACAGTCACTTGTGTCAAGCAGGATGTGTATTGGATTATTGGTTCCTCAATGTTCCTTAGACTCTTACACCATCTTACACCTTTTGTTTTAAGTAATTCACATCCCAGCTTCGCGAACTGGAAAGAGTGGTGGGCGACAAACAAACATAAGTGACCAGCTGACACATACTGTCGCACCATATGCAGACTGGTCATATCTGGTCATATGGGTCTGTCCTTTACAGAAACTCTCTTCGAAGCGCCACCGCCCTCAGCTCGCAGGACCTTGCATGGAAAAATCAACGGGACCTTGTCACAAACTTTACAAATTGGTACGATGGCTATGCAACTGCCCTGCTATGATATGATTGACATTGCTATGATTGCTATGAGGTCTGTTAAAACGAGTGTTACCTTATAAACATCAGATTTAGACTTGCATATGCGCGTGGTTGGTGCCATGCACCACGGAAAGTTCAAACTGGAAAGCAAACGAGGAAGAGGAACTGGAAGTTCAAAAACAATGTCAGACTAAATCCAACAATGCACAATGCACTATGTTACACAAAAATATATGGTAGAAATATGTCATATGTTTGCATGTTGGGTTTCACAACTGAACTTGCACCCGACCTGCAAATCGCATGTCTCGCCAGGGAAGTGTTGGTTCAGCAAATAGTTAAAAGCGATTCGTCCCCACCTTGAGAGTGTATTGAGCGATCAAAATTGAAATCGAAACTGAAATCAAAATTGAAATCCATAAGAGAACTGATCTTTCTTCGGATTTCAAAAAGGAGAGTTTTTTCAGGGAGAGCTTCCTTTGGAACTTGCCGTGTTGTCGAACTTGCCCGGGTCTGCGACGGCATGGCAACTTCACCATCGTTACCCACCTGGGATTGAAATTGGGTAGGAAATTGTTTGGGGATTTTTTTTTTTTTAGTTTGGGGAATTTTTTTTGGATTTCCGGTTCTCACCATTTTCCATGCTATTTGCAGCATTTTGGAGCTGGAAACTGCCATTTCCACGG
>Ga0126342_10011022_pt1 | contig 16154 bp, 16 predicted proteins | sample Cyp1metagenome_FD_92528 | JGI IMG/M metagenome (GOLD analysis project Ga0126342, IMG submission 92528) | Coral microbial communities from Lord Howe Island, Old Settlement Bay, Australia - Cyphastrea 1 metagenome | ecosystem: Host-associated > Invertebrates > Cnidaria > Coral ... | reverse complement strand
TATCGTGTGGCGTTGCCCACACCCTTTGACACCTGTTCGTGCAACCTGCTCACGTTTGGTGCGCAACGCATGTAAAACGTAAACCCTTGGAATCTCAGTGCAACACTGGTTTCTGCGCATCTCATGCCCCAGGCCAAAGCACTAATCTCCAAGCAAACTGAAACTGGAATCCCTTCAGCCTACAATGTGGCTCTGTCCACACTTTTTCAACTGATCATCCATGGTCCTACGTTCACATGTTATGCATCCTACCTTTACATTCTATGCAAACCTTTCCGCAACCTGCAACTGAGCAAAAACATTCCAGCCACAGCGCCGGACACCGGTTTAACCATTTTCACACTAACCTCAAACATGAAAAATAGCGCGCGAAGGTTTGGAAGGTTTGGCAACGGTTGTCGCCATGAAACCATTGGTTCGTCTGCGGTGCTAAAGGTGCACACCTCACACAGTAGAAGATGGGTTCTCGCGGCGCTGATATGTTGGATTCGTTTTCAGGTAAGATGCCGGGGTGAAATTCGAATGCACTGGGCCCTCTCACCCTTGCTGTGCAGCCTGTGTAGACCACATCTCCCGCATTTGCTGCAGGAGGTCATAAAGGGGCTGTGCCTGAGCAGGCTCAACACAAGCAGCTGCCCCATACGGCTGCGTAAACAGTTGCTCAGGTGTGTGCATGTTACTAGAAAGCTGGAACACTTTGAGAACTTTGAACACTCTGCTTGGACTCTGAACAACATGCGCCTCTATACCCTCCCTGCGCGGGGCTGGAGAGCGTGATCGTGCAGGTGAAGGTTCTCTCACCTGTCAGTTTGAAGAATTTCCTGGAACACTTGTAGTTTTAGCAAGTAAATCCAAGAACTGGCACTTAACCCTCGATCCGTGTCTGGAGAATCCACTGTATTTGCCATTTGACTTGTCTGAAACAAGGGATGATGTCCAGCATCAGGAAAGTCTACTTTGGTCCAAAACTTCCTGCATGACTCTGCAGGATTACTGCAAACGTTGGAAAGCAACAGCTGGATGCATTTGGTCTACAACCGAGCAAGGAACGTTGCCGAGTTATTGACAAATTTCTCGTAAGCTGAGGGCAGTGCTGGAGCTGGCATCGATTGTATTGTGCCCTGCACCAACCAACGCCTGCAGTTGGTCTAGAGAATGTAAGAACAATGTAGTAGTGATGATCGTGTGATCTGTAATCAACAGATGCTGGCATGCTGTCGGTCGTCCATTGAAGGAATCGTCACGATTTTTTGGCGTTGTTATTTCTGTCATCGATACAATATACTATTACCACAAAGTTTTCTCATGTTTTCTACATGACCCTTGCTCCAGTCCTTTCGTCCCCAGACAAATTCTCTTCGCATGGGTCACCTGCAACCCATGCAGAATGAGAACTGTTTGCGGAACAGTCAAATCTTTGGAGTAACAGTCCAGAAAGGAAGTCTCGATCCCCACGTCTTGTGCAAAGGCCAAATCCCAACGAGTGATTTCCTGACTTCCCTCTTCCAAAGACACAGCTCAAGCACACATGGCGTACAACTGGGAAGAAAGCAAGAAACAGCACTGAAAAGTCTAGATGACTGGTTAAGCCCATCAGTTCTCATTCTGAGCTTTCTGCTCTCAGGTCTTCCAACTGTATCCAACGCTCCTCACACAATGCAAGCCAAATCTCACAAAAATTGTTGATGCATGCATGTTTACGTGTCAAAATGTCAATGGGAGGAATGCCCTGTGCATTACAACCTGGTGAAAAGGAGAACAGTTTTGAGCTGCTCAGTTGCTCTGGTTTCCCATCGTAGCCTGCAAATCGTTTCAGCATCACACAGCCACTCTTTCTGGGCTGGTTGACTGACTCCCCAGACCTGCTCCTTTAGGAACCGGGCATGCACCTGGTCGATGAGATCGCCCTGTTCCGGAAGTGGGCAAAGCTTGGCAATACCATGCAATACCCCTCTTTGAGATAGAGATGTGTTCTCGCAAAATGTCCTTTTTCGTGGTGGATAATTGCTATTGCTCCTGTGATTCCCATCGTCATGACCATCACCACCAGCATCATCATCGTCATCAACTTCAAGTCGCTTGACTCCCCTTCTAAGGGTTTTCACATTCAAGCCCAAACGGATCAAAGCTTCAACATGCATTTGCAAAAAAGAAACAGAACCGGTCTCGAGGCCTGCAGCCGATGGTGGAATACCTTTCCAGACAAATCTGCGGTGGGACTCATCATCCAGGAATATCCAGGATGAGATGGATGTTGGATCATTTCGAAATACAACGTGTCCGCTGGGTTGTCTGCATCTTGTTGCTCAAATCGTCGCAATTAAAGGCACAACAGTCCGCTGTTTAGTGCACCTCCGACACCACCCATGGTTCCGTCTGGTGTGCGAGATGGCGGAAGGAGATCTTTCTGCTGCCATGGTTGCAGTGGCCTGACTGCACATTGACTCAGTCCAATGTCAGCAATCCGTAGCAATCCTACGTAAGACTTGAAAGACGCATACGTTCTCGAAATTTCTCAAATCAGTCGTGTCTGATAGCGTGAAAACATGGGGAAAAAAATGTCAGGCCTAATTACAATCACATCGTCTTTTAGGCATTTTCACCTTCGATGCAAAGTCAACCTCACCAGGATAGCTTCCTCTATGCATTCGCCTGGCTGCCCGACGGTCAGCTGTAAGCCTAGAAGCAAAGAGGCCAATAAAAACCAAACAGTGAATTGCCAATAATCATTCATAATCTAGCTTGCAGTGAATTGCCAATAAACAAATATGCATCAAATTTGGATTGAGAAGCTGCCGAAGTGGCTGCCAACATTCTGTTTTCAAGAATACAAAGGTTACAGCGTGTATAGGTTCCGAGACATCCTTAAAAAAAAAAAAAACATACTGTGGAAAGAAGGAAGCTGGTTTAGTTTTGGTCAAGATTGTGGGAGCGTGAGTCTTCAGACTTGTTCTGGCTGTGCGAACAGAAACTAAGACAGGCACGCTCTCGCTTTCTGCCACAAATCCTTGAACTTAAGTAGAAGGACATGTCTGTCAAGATAAATTGTGAAAGGGTCTGCAGCCTGAGCCTGTTGCATGTATTGGCACAAAGAATCTTCCATGCAGAGGGGAATTGAAACTCAGAAGAGCCAATCAGCCAATCTGATGGTTTTTTTGTTCTTCTGGCTTCCGGACCTGACGGTGAGCACCTCAAAAGTGATGCAGCAACGAAAGATGACAGGGGAGTCTCAACTACAGAAATAGACATCAAATTCCATCGACCGATTTCATGATATTTCATGTGTCCCATTTGCACGTTGCCCACATGGATTTCTCAGAAGGGTTTTTGCAGTATGTTTGGATGAAATATCCGGGGAATCTGCTCCAGATCAAATTGGTCGTATCTGAAGTTGGTCCCTCAGAGCCTTCTCTCACATCATCAGGAGCAAAGGTGTCCCTGACCGTAGGTCTCTGTCCTGCATGAATTTTGCGCGAGTGCATTGTGCATCAAAACAGGCTTACAACAATCATTACGTCCACAAATCATGCATCCGTAGTGATTCAAGATGGCTGCTGACCTCAACTGAAAGAATTAAAAGGGAAAGTTGAGCCACGGGTTTGAGTGATCATCATTAGCAGTAGCAGGCCGCATCGCTGTCAGAAACCTGTACTGCCACAGATGAATAAAGGATTTGCGCTGAATTAGTTCATCTCCATAGTTCACCAGCATTAAATTTCAAACTGACTTCCCAAAAAAGAAGTAGCACGCTGTCTCAGCTTGTAGAATGTGTGCAAAAGCAAGGTTTCTAGGTTCAAAGTAGATAGGCTCAAAAGGTGTATATAAGTTGTGACAGCATCGCTGTTAGCATGTACCAGTTTCCACAAAGACTAGTTATGTTCTTGGCTCGTAGTATGCAGCGGATGCTCAGCGTACCCCTCTCGACACCTCCAGTTCCACTTGGCCCAGTTTCCTGTGCTGGAGCTCCTGGCAACGTTATCTGCCTCCTTTCCAATGGCATCTTTACCAGTGAGCTTCCAGGTTTGGTGTTTCATAATTTGATCACTGTATTGATACATACAGTATTATATATTCATTATTCATATAATTTATAAAATCAGTATTACAAGTCCTTGACAACTTGTCGGCTCGTGGCCATATTTATTGCAAAGTGTCTGGTTTGCGTTTCTGAGAGGAACCGAGTAATTCAAGTAGTAGACGGATATACAGCATGCATGTTTGTCTTAATGCAATACAATGGAATGCCCGACAGATGCAACTACAAGTCCATGTCAGTACGGGTTTGATTGTCGTTCGACTATGCATATAACAGTACAATTCGTGAGCACCCTGGAACGTCCACAGATTCGCGTATCAATGCGAGTGCACGAATATAATGTGTCTCTCCATTCTGCCTGCCTGTCTGCAGGTGCTTGCTGCTTCTGTCAGACAAAGTATGTAGCATGTATCTGTCTGCGTGCCCACAAAGCTAGGCTTCTGTGTCAATATATGTCTATATATACATATATATATATACACACATATATCATATACATTTGAACTGATTGCGGCCGCTATCACCAAATCCAATTGATCTGAACCCTGTCAGAAATGTAAATGATGGTTGAATCCGATCCAACAAGATGTAAAAACCCAGGTGTCCCACACCAATCGCGTAGCAGCCTTTTAGGCGCCGCTCAAGGCCAAGTCATGGCTGTCCAACAGCTAGACCACTATCCCTACCCTCCACAGCCTCGAAGCGGAAGGCACCAAGGATCAAGTGGTGACATATGAAATGTTCACAGGCAAATGAGGAATCACATCAAGGCACACCTGTAGTGGAATTCACACTCCCTAAGAATTCTGTTGGTGTGATTCCCTCAACCATTGCAGTGCTTGCTTTCGATGGGCATTAGTTTGCAGGCTGGCATCTTCGTCAATAACTGAAATGATCCCTGTTCCAAAGCTGCTCTGAGTAAGGTTGAGTCCATGTTTTTTGTCAAAGGATCCGCCAGTTGTAAAGCAGTTGGTATCCATCTAAAATGACAATGTTCTGAACATCTTTCCTTAATCAAAAGTACTTCCAGAGTGGTTCGATATTCTTCACAGGCCGGCATGGCCCTGCGACTTACCAAGTCATAGAGAGACTTACAGTCAGTGACAATAATGGCAGCATGCATTTGGTTGAAGGCTTCCGGTGGACTCCTCCATTGAAACTCGGGAATCGTCAACGTTCCCCAAAGCAAGCGGCACCAACCCATTTTATCCACACTACGTGACATGGAAAATGCTTCGGCTGACAAAGTTGATCTTACTACTCGAGAGATTTTCTTTGATGACCATGATAACGGGCTGATGGGTGATTTCTGATTGTTATGTAATGAAGGAGTTGTTGCAAAAACCATCGTGCCCTGAAAGGACGCAAGCTGTTTGGGACTGGCAAAGGAAGCATCACCAAAAACCACGTGAGTAACGTCTTTCACAGGAATGGCTCGAAAACAAATACTCACATCTTCTGTTTGTTGAGCTTCCCTCAGGACCTTATTGGCCTCCAATAAAGTTGACACTGTCGGTCTTGAAAGTTGCACTTGGATCTCCCCCAGTTTGGCGGCTACATCCGGTCGAGTATGAGTAGTGGCATACTGGAGGCTCCCAATTAACCCTCTAAGATTTGACAATTCTTGATCATTGATGGCCTCTTGTGGATGACTTCTGCGGTGTTTGCCTACTTCGATGGAAGGAATGGCTCTGATATAATCTCTTTGATTTGCTCGAATGCTGTGATCTGGTAGCTGTTCCAGTTGAATACCTGTAAACACAAATTTGCGTTGTTTAAAGGATCCAAACGGCAAACTCTGTCGAAGCTTTTCGATACGGGATAGAAAATATTCGTCGCCACCACAAATTCCATCGTCCACATGAGTGCCAAGAACTCCATGAAGAGTGCGGTGACCATCTTTCCAGGATTCCAGGTAATGGACACACGGTTCGAGAGGATGCATCGTGAATCCTAGATTCTTCAATTGTTTGGATAATTCTTTGTAAAACAATAGTGGAGCATCCACTCTTCCATAGGCATTACCAATGAGAGCACAAACCTGGTCGGATTCCAGTTGCATGCGGTCCCGCAATTCCTTTGGAGGTTCCATGGCCGGTGGGTTGTCACTGTCTGCTTTTCCTCTCAGGAACGCTGTCTTGATGTCAAATGATATCAAAGTCCATTGGTTTGAAGCTATCAATTGAAGCACAGTATGTCTACCTTCTCTAGTGAGAGTGGGAGCATCCCTTTGTACCTCAGTCAAGCGTGGATCCTGATATCCAAGTACTACCAAACATGTTTTGGCCTTCTTAGTATTTCCCGAAGAGTCTGCAGTATCCATATTCTTCCATGTTAGAACCCACCTAGATTTGAGAATCTGCTCAGGATTCAGGTGCTTTCTCAAGACAGGTTTCTAGGCGCTCGTTTGGAGCCAGCACGAGATCTCGGCTTCTTTTGCCAGCGAGAAGAGTTTCTTATCTTCCGCTGAGAGATCCTTTAATTGGACCTCTGCTCGGGCTCGCTTACTGGCTGAAGCAACTTGGGCAAGTTCCTCCGGGCGCTCAGATTGAGACCAGCGAACAATGTCTTGGCGTGACAAAGAAACTTCAAGGAGATAGCACTGATGGTCATGAGGTTGCACGGGTTCATTCAAATATGGCAGTCCGTCTTCAGCAAGGCAAATGTCACAATTTTCAACCCCAGGCTGAAAGGAATTCCATTCATGAATACTTTCGATTTCTTCACTGGAACATAGGTCATGACATGTCATGATCTCGGCAGATTGGTCGGCAGAAAGGCTGAACTCATCCAAATCAATAGCGTTATCTTCATTACCTTCGGGAAGATTATCAAAGCTTGCATTGGGTTCCATGAGTTCCTGTTGAGAATGTTGTGAAGGTGTGTTTATTGGAGTGATCAATTGTTCAGGAAATTCTTCACTTTCAGGTTGAACGCTAGTCTGGTGGCTGACTGTGTCATTCGGTTCCTGCAGTGGTGTCCCAGGTGAATACGTCTATTCAGGCAACATGGCTGTATGTTCTTCTTGTCGTGTCGAAAGAGTCTGGTTCACATTTTGAGACTGTTGAATCTCTGTCACCTGTTGATCAAGCGAAACATTGGAGCCATGCCACTCTCGCAAAGACGCGGGTCGAAGATTTTCAGGTGCACACCTGAGAAGTCTGTCACCATGTGACACCCAGATATTCGAATCCCCTTCAGAACACACAATGCGAGCTGGCCCATGCTATCGCCCCACTTCACGTCTTCCAGAAACCTGTTTCTTGCGCCAGTACATCACACTCTGGCCAACAACAAAAATACCGGGGTGAGGATTCGATTTTCTGAGTATGGCTCTACGAATTGATGCATCATTGTCAGCCAAAAGGAACATTTTGCGCGCCCGGGAACGAGCTTCTAGATTTCTCTGGAATCTTTCGCATTCCAAGTCTGAGCCATCGGCAAGGCAGTGAGCTGATGCATTTTCATCACTCGAGAGTGAAGCAGGAAGTCGAGTTGACTTGCCTAGTACAATTTGTTCCGGGGAAAATCCCTGATGTCGTGATAGCGCATTCTTGGCCTGAAAACATGCCCTGAGGACTTGGTCAAGTTCAGTGGGACCCTCAATGATCTTTTCCTGGTCATACCGATGCAACATGTTTTTGATAATTTGACCATGTCGTTCTACTCTACCCTTTTGCCATGCTTCTGTGGAAAGCTTGGTTTCGATGTCATGTTTCTGCATGAATTCTAACCATTGGTCAGCTCGAAACTCACCAGCAGGGTCCGAGTATACAGTCCTGGGTTGGCCAGCCCAAGAGAACCAAAATTCTGTGAAGGCAGGGAGCACATGTTCCAGATGCCTATTTTCCAATCTGCGTCCCAAGTGGAACAAGGACGCCTCGTCGATGCAATGGAAAATCATGACCTGAAAACCTTTGCGGCCAGTCCAGAAAAAACCGTCAATGCCCACTAATTCATTAAACTCCCTGGGTTCATGTAGTTTAGCAGGTCGTTGATGCTTGAATTTGGAGGTCTCAACGCAGGCATCACATATGTATTCTCTGGCTGCTTCCACAATGTGTTCTTCGGCTCCATTCAGTTTCAAGTGCTGTGATAACACATTTGGATCAGGGTGACCAAGGTTCTTATGCACTTTAATGAGATCTTGTTTTTCTGAATCCTTCAACAGTCTAAACTTGGGTCCATGCAATGGCACTGGTGGTGGGGCCCAGCCTTCACATACCTTTTACTGGAACGTGCATGCACAGCCAGTGGCAAGTTCTGAGATCCACTGGCACGAACGGCCGATGGTGGCTCTGCTCCTGTGCTTGGTTCAACAGGTGCACTGCTGGGAACTGCAATCGGCATCGATTCAGTGCCGGGAACAGGCGTGGATTCAGTGCTAGGTGCTTGACCAAACATCGTCAATGTGAGCTTACTGGGAACCCCTTTTCGAATTCTTTGGGCTCGGGTGCAATTGTGCCAGTTCTCTGATCCTAGATCATGAACAACGGATGTCTCTCTATGCATACACACAGTGTGGCGCAGAGGACATTGATGAGAACTTGGTGCATGGAGTGGAACTTGGTATCTTTCGGTGCCTCTGCAAACGAACATGTCTGTGATCTGCATATGATCTTGGACAATGGTTTGGGCTCTTGTCCATACCTCTGAATCCATGGGACATCTGGTGTTGCCAACTCTTGGTGCAATGTCCTGAGCAAGTTCAAAAACTGTTTGCCACGGTTCGGACTGTGGCATCTCTAATTGAACCGGCTGAGCATCCGTCTGATTGGGATTCGGATCCCCCACATTTGGAGTGGGAACATCAGACATTGGCACTGAAGGTCTGGCTGAAATGCTTTCACCTGGTGTTTCGGATTCCGTCTGATGGCGTTTACGGCTTTGAGGATTGATCTTCAAACGTTTGGAAGGTCTTTCTTCAACATCATCAGAGTGGAAAGTCAAGGCTCTTTCATCATCGCCAACATGGGTATGGTATGCTTTACATAAGTTACGAGCCATCATTTCAGCGAACCCTCTACAGTACGTGGCAGAAAAGTTGGTCAGGCTTTGTCGGATGCCATTTATGTTGGCACTTCCTTCGATCCGCTGATGAATGTGTTGGTCTGCACATCGGCTCCCATGAACAGCATAAAACAAGGCCTTGGAGGTAGTCAATATTTGACTGCGTTTTCTTAAGAAACGATTGGTCTTAGGAATGCGCAGACCGAACTTGCACATGTCAAAGCGTGCGGATACAGTTCTCTGCAGAACAGACTCGAAAACCTTCAAGTGCACAAGACCGGATCCCACAGGCTGTTCTAAATGGAAATGGCGACCCCGATTCACCTGAAATTGGCACACTCTGGCACACAAACGAACATGAGGCAGTTGTTGGTCTTGTTTGGCCTGCATTTGATCAAACAGAATCGGGCTTTTCAGTTTGTTCAAATGATTTCATCCTCCCCACGGACCACACTCAGGAGCCATCCATATGTGTTCAGGTTGATACTTCTCAATCCAAGACCAAAGTTTGTGTCGGCCTGCGAATGTGGCCAAATCTCCATCTTGTTTGGTGAATCGAATGGCCCAGTAACCCAATCTTCCTACAGCTTCTGTCAAAGGACTGTGCGTGTTGGCATAAACTTCAAGCAGCCAAACCCTTTTGTGTTGAGATGAACTTTGAAAACTGGAGTACATGGAATCATCAGACTCCCGTATCTGGCCAGACTCCATTGCAGGTAATTTGGATCTTGCTGCATCACGGAGGCATAGGTCTTGCCCTTGTGCTTGCGGCCGAACTTGATCACGTTGGTTCCCCATTCTGCCAGAGTGAGGTTGCCCGGCAAGGGCAAAGTGGGGGCAGGAGGAACTCCTCCTCGGCTGGTTGGCATGGGCTGCACAATGGCTGTTAAACTTTCCTGCGCCACGATCTCTTCCACCTCTTCGATCTCCTGCCAGCTGGCTGCCTGAGATGTGATGGATGGTGCTGGATTTCGGCGTTGGTTCAAAGGAATGCTTGGCACTGGATGATTCTTCATCGGGCTTCCGGCTGAGGCAGAAGGGCCTGAAGCCTTGTTTCCCAATCTTTCCACACGTTCGGGACTGCGCTTTTGATTGATCACCTCGTCTTTCAGGGCATCCGAAGCTGTCTTTTGAACCTGGATCTGTTGCATCATCTCCAACAGTTGGCTTTGTGTCATCACATCTGGCTCGGAGTCCACTTCGATGGCATTCTCCTGCTTTTCCAGCTGGTGCACAAAAATCTGAAGTAGCAAATGCAGGATGGCCTCGGTGATGGTCTTGAGAGTGGTCACCATGGTTGGCATGGCTATAACGCGTCAGTGGAAAACCTGAAGACACACACGATTGATCTCTTGAGCGGAAGCTTCTGGTTGGTGGTGGTCGTGCGGAAAGCTCTAGAGCGGCACTTGGAAATTGATTTACCCCATCAACTTCATTACCCCTAACAACTTGAACTCCAGAAGTCAAGTTTACCCCAAGTTTCGTCTTGGAAGAACAAAAAATGAAATCACTGTGAGAAAAGGCTGATTCAGCCAGTGGGCAAATGTCCATCATGTTGAGCAAATATAAGCCCGTGGGACTGGTGGCTAAAGGAATTGGTTCTTTCTGTACCTTGGCCATCCAGCACATGTCATGTTGTGAATCCAAGGAACCATGAAGCAGCTTAAATGCACGTTTCGGAAAAAGGAACGGTGTCAAGCCTGGTACGACCTCAATGGAAATCCACAATTTCCTGTTCTCACGATGTTTGAGTGGGATCTGGATGGCATACTGACTTGTAAGGGAGGCATTGTTCCCAAATCGAAACCGTACTTGGCTGGCTTTCTTCCTAAACTTCTGAGTCAAGTTGGTTGACAAAGCAAGCTTCAGACGTTCCAATGTTTTCTCACCGATGATGCACCGGCTGGCGCCAGTGTCGAGAATTGCGTGGGTGCAAAAGGTCTCAGAGCTGCTATATACACACTCGGATGTGTTCAGCTGGACGGATGGCTCACGGAAAATTCGAAATCGGGCATGGTCGGTCTTTCGACCTTCAAGGCATTTTCTGGGCGACGACACACGGCGCTGGACATCACTTCAATTATACCCCAATCTGAACTTATTGAACTTTTGCATCCTCTTACTAAGGTTATCTATCCCTTTAACCTTATTCTCATGGGACAACATGAAACACATGGCTTCAGTGAGACTGGTTTGCGGACTGGATTCATGGGACGGCATTTCATATTCATCTTCGGCTTCAGAAATCACTTCATCGGCACCGGCTGAGACAGACTGGTACACTTCTTGGAGACGATCATCAAAAACAACATGGGCAGTGGCAGTGGAAGCTGAACCTGCTTGGGACTTCTCGGCGTTCTGAGGACATTCTGCTTTCCAATGTCCAATCATTTCGCACTTGCGGCAGTGACTTCTGGCTATGCGCTGTAACAGCGCTTCACGATCCTTTGATCTTTTGCCGAAGCCTTTGCCTCGGCCCTTTCCAGACTTTTGCTTCCCTTTGGTCGGTCAAAAGCCGCGGTTTCTGCGCTTCTCCACAGGCTTTGATCTTGCCTCCATGGAGCTTGTCAAGGCATCATACATCTCAGGAGTCTCTTGAAGAAACTCTTCAAACTCACCTTCGAAGTTGGCCACCACAAGCGCGTCAGCATCATCCTGCGCGACAAGGGCCTCTATAAACTCATGATCGAGCTCAGGCTCCATCTCATCGGAATGAGAGACAAAGGCTCTCTCCACATGGCTATTTTCATGATGAGATCCAGTTTCATGGACATCCACATTTTCGGACACATGGACATCGTACACTTTGGTTTTCTGACTGCTGCGGCCGCTCTGAAACTCATTGAAAAATCGGCTTCCCAACAGACGAAAGGCTTTGACCACTGGCTCATACTTGAGTTCTCCACCATGCTCCAACAAGATACGTTTCTTGTCATCGGCACTCAACGTTGACTGCCTCAGAAGGACGTATGCTTGGACTTCTTCTAATGTGGTGTTTCTTGAAATGAGTTCCAGAAAACTTGCTTCCATCCTTGACAAAAAGGAATCATGTGACTCATCTGTACGTTGGGTCGTGCCGTAAAGCGACTTCTCAAAAAACTCATACCTCTCTTCCAATTCAGTTGAGCCCCACGAACCCCCGATTGCCTCCACAAGGGCTGCAATTCCATCCGTGGTTTTGACTTTCAACTTGCTTGGAGGAATCCTGGCGATCTTTCTGAAAGCTGTCCCCTCTATGAGGAGGGCTGCACGTGGTGCCAGTTGGTCAAGGTACTCAACTGGCCATAAAGCTGCGAGGAACTTCAGCTTCTGCACGTACTCCTGAACATTTGTCACACCTGGAACAAACTTAGGAATTTGATTCCACGGCAGTTGGGTTGTCCCCGGTGGTGGAATGTCATCCGGAACCGGAGGCAAGGTCTCATCAGCTGCTGGCGGCATGACACCTCAAAATTGGTTGTAACCCCCTGGATCACCGCTCTTGCAGGTACCTGAAAGGTAGCTGGAGCACACGGCTCCGCTACCAGTGTGAACTGGTAGCAGCCGCTATCACCAAATCCAATTGATCTGAACCCTGTCAGAAATGTAAATGATGGTTGAATCCGATCCAACAAGATGTAAAAACCCAGGTGTCCCACACCAATCGCGTAGCAGCCTTTTAGGCACCGCTCAAGGCCAAGTCATGGCTGTCCAACAGCTAGACCACTATCCCTACCCTCCACAGCCTCGAAGCGGAAGGCACCAAGGATCAAGTGGTGACATATGAAATGTTCACAGGCAAATGAGGGATCACATCAAGGCACACCTGTAGTGGAATTCACAATACAATACAATACATATGTCTATCTGTATAGATACATATGTATGTAAATGTGAGTTCCCCCCTCATCCACAGCTGTTTGGCCTCGGCTGGATATTCGTCCTGATCTGTCCACTTGATCTTTGCTGGCAACTGCATGGATATGTGGATTGAGCAATCACAGAACTGTTCAAATATCGTGCCTTTCACTGAAGGTGCGGAGATCATGAGTAAACACTTAGTCCCTGAAGGAGTTGATGACATCTGCAGGCCATGTTCATTTACCAATCTCCAGCCATTGTGATGTCCCAACAGCATCCTGGCCTTCCGCTTTTGGGGGAAAGCTGCCTGATGAGACTTGCAGCCCCCAGTGCGGTGAGTCGAAAGACTGTTGCTGCACAAAGTTGAACAAGAGCAATCAATCCCAACAAAATCTCAAAAAGTCGATGTGCCAATGGAAAGGAGCTGAAAAATTCCAAACGTCCACATCCACCAGGGTCTTAACTCGTACTTGTAAAATACCCTACGCAAGGGTGAAGGCTCAAAAACTTGTTTCGCCTGTCCTCTCTGCGCTCGTTCCGAAAGCTTCCGGCTACAACAAGACCTCCCACTTTCAGGGAAGTCTATACCGTGTCTATGCAAGTGGGAAGCTATGTGGCCCATGAGGCCGCGAAAATCAAAACACGTACTTCCCCTTACGCCAAAGGAGGATGGTGGCAATGATGCGGAAGAGTGCAAAAAGACCCACCAGAGCAAGCAAGTACTCCAACCAGTCATCCCAAACAACGCTTTGGGTCTTGACAAGCTGGAGTCTCAAGAAGTCTCCTGGATTCTCTGCTGCACAAATCTGCATCGAAGAGTGCTTCTCGCAATCATCCATGGCCTTCTTGACGTACTGAAACTCCACAAGGGTCATCAAATTAATTGCATATTTCAATGGACAGAGGTAGCGGGCCCATCTGAGGCTCGATGGGATTTTTGCCACTGGAACAAACAGGCCTGAGAACAGCATCTGTGGGATCAGTGTGAGCGGTGCCAACTGAATGGCCTTCTGTGCTGAAGCTACCCCACATCCAACTAAGAGGGCCAGGGATGATGAGGCGATGCCCAGGAGCCACGACACTCCCACCATCAGCAGAACATTGCCCTTCAGGCCCATCCAGAAATACGTGACTGTAAAGGTGAGAATCTGGGACATCAATACCACGGGCATCTCCACTAGCGTCTTGCTGATGAAGTACGGCAAGACTCCATACTGGTGAGCAGCATATTCTCTCAAAAACACTGGCCGTTCTTGTGGAAATTGAAGAATCACAGGCTGAGCTGCACCCATCATGGCCATGATGCTCAAAGACACCAAGGTGCCAAAATGTGCTTGAAAATCGCCCGTGCATCCACCTGCGTCAAAATTGCCCGCGACGCAGTTGGGCTCTGAGGAATCCTTCTTGTCTCCCTGTGCTGCGCTGCCAGAGAAAAGCCAACCGTACAACGCAGCCAAGAATAGGGCCATACCAAACCGAGCATACAAAATGCCCTTGTTTCTCAAGGTACCTCTCACTTCCCGAGCTAGTAGCATACCAAGCTGTTTGCAGAAGCCAGTGGAACGCCCGCTAGGAAGGCTACCCCTAGCTATATGCTCGGCCGTACCAGTCTGACGGCTCTGCAAAGCCTGGATCTTCCCCTGCATCTTCAGGAAAGTGTCACAGCTGAGCCAGCGGTCTTTGATCTCTCTCATCTTGTCCATAGACTCCTTCTGCATCAGGAACATCACATGATCTGCGGGATTGAAGTTTGAAGGGCATGGGAAGCCCAAAGCTTCGAAATGTGCAGAGATCCGGTTTGATGGGCCATGAAAAGTGATCTCACCAGCATGCAACATAATCACATCATCGAACATGGCGAAAATCTCACTGCTGGGCTGATGTACAGTGCAGAGCACTGGAACATTGGCTTGTGCAAGCTCCTTCAAAGCCACCACCAAAGTGTAGGCCGCATATGAGTCCAATCCGCTTAAGGGCTCATCTAGAAACAACAGTTTGGGATTGGTGATCAGCTCGATTCCCACTGAGGTTCGCTTCCGTTCGCCCCCTGAGAGACCCTTCACAAGCTCTGAACCCACAATGGTGGATGAGCACCGTTCCAGAGAAAGGGTACGGAGCAACTGTTGCACGAACTCCTCTCTCTGCACCCGAGTAATGGTTGAGGGCAGCCGCATGCAGGCCGAAAAGTGGAAGTATTCTCGAGGTGTCTCAAAAGGAAGCAATGCATCATCTTGCATGACATATGCAATGTTGCCACGAAAACTGACGGGGTCAACGTGAACACCTGCTGTAGTGATCTCACCAGTAAGCGTCATATGGGCAGCCCTCGTGTTTTGCCTACCAGCCAGGATGTTCAGCAAAGTGGTCTTTCCACTGCCAGATGGTCCGAAGACCCCGGTCAATCGACCCGGCTCAATCATGCCTGAGACATTCGAAAGGATCTTGTGTTGGCCAATCGTAAACGAAAGACCACTCCACTCCATCGAGCGCTGCTCTTCAGTCTCCTCTGACAACTGCCTTGCATGGTCTCTAAGCTGATGCATTGAGGGAGCCCGGGCTTCCAAGTCAGGCGACCCTGGCTCCAAATCATGCTCACCTGAGTTTCCGGGTTCATGATCTGGTTCCATGTTCTCCCTGAGGCTCCGTGTCAAGTCACTTCTTTCTGCCATCGCCATCACGTATGGATGACTCCTTAAATCTGATGGACACCCTATCGCCCTGGTGGCAACAGTACTAGTGTGAAAGGCAACTGAGCCAATGCGCAAAATCGTTGACAAACCGCAGCTTCCTTGCACAACATGATTGTCGCAACCAGCACATTGCGCATGTTTTGTTCATGGACGAACCCAAAAATGATCCAGACTACTTTTGCTCACGTTTTTTCCCCATCACTACTTTTTGGCCTGATGCCCCCACTGCGTCTCCCGGATCTTGCGACTGAAGGCCTGAAAAATCTCAGCACACAGCGGTATCAAGAATCTACTGTCGGCATTCAAAGAATCTGCAAACAATGTGCAAAGGTGCAAAATCTGGAAACAAAATGGAACACAAAAGAATCTGCATTTCGCTCTCTCCCCCTCTCACTTTTCCAGCCTGGTCAGCTTTGCTTGTGTAACAACAAACAACGGGGACGGGGGTCACATTTGCCCCTGAAAGAGGGTCACATTCGCCCCTGAACCAAAAGGGGTCACATTCGCCCCTGAACCACAAAACTTTCAATGTGGTACTCAACCCTTTAGGGTTAAACCTGGGGACAAGGGGACATGTA
>Ga0126342_10011021_pt1 | contig 16155 bp, 23 predicted proteins | sample Cyp1metagenome_FD_92528 | JGI IMG/M metagenome (GOLD analysis project Ga0126342, IMG submission 92528) | Coral microbial communities from Lord Howe Island, Old Settlement Bay, Australia - Cyphastrea 1 metagenome | ecosystem: Host-associated > Invertebrates > Cnidaria > Coral ... | reverse complement strand
TATGCCAGATAGAATGCCAGATAGAATGCCAGAAGATATGTCAGATAGAATGCCAGAAGATTTGCCAGTAAGAAAATCTATAAATGTCATGGTGGGGATCACACGAAGTAAAGTAATTTTTTTTGATGAGTCCTGACAGTCCTGAAGTCTTCAATTTCCCTTGACGGGAACAAGGTGATCACGTTAGTGGCCACTTACCCCCGAAAAACATGGTGATGTTTCTAGTCCTGGAGGGATGTCCTGATCGACTGTCATCCTGGGTCATCCTGGAGTTCCGTGCCGAATCATTCCTCCCGAGGTCTGCAAGATGAACGTGGACACTGACACTCAGTGGGCCTACTGGGAAGGTGAACCCCTGGGGATGAAGCGGGGATGAAGTCGCTCCAAGTTTCTGGCTTTGGGAATGATCGTAGAAGATGTGCATTTACAAGTTATAATAATGGATATTAATGGATGGTGTTCATTGTGTAATAACTCAGTTGCTACCAGGAGTAGTATCAAGACCCAATATTGAATCTTAATGGAATCAAATTATACGTATGGATAAATGCACTGGTAAGTAGGGGCTCTATCCAAGCCACACTTTTCGGATTAGTGAATGATTGTAATTTATGCAGAATTATTGCTTTTCCACCTGTCGCAACTCACTCACAACTTGCTTCCTTTCATTGGTGAAAGGAAGCTCTGCACGACCTGCCTTGACTGGTAACGCCAGGAAGGCTTCCCATCTTTCCTGCAACGCGCTGATCCACCCCATCCCTGACAACATTCCGCTAGGTTTGCTGAACTTCTACCGAGCCAAAGAGGGCTATTTGCAGGGCCAGATCGGCAACCCTGAGGGCGAGGACGTGCCAACCATTTTCAGCAGGGGAAAAACAACCCCAAAATGATGGCAATTTGAAGAACATGATGATGAAGCAGTGGATTTTGGGCCCATTTTCGGACAAGCGAATTATTTCCTGAGGTAAAGTTTCATGTGGATATGGAACACACAGAAAACACCATGTTTTTCCCCTAGGAGATGATCCACGAAGGGTGGATGTCCGTATCCCAGTCAGTTTACTGAAGGGTTCCCACGATGTTGGATAGTATCCAGTGATGCAGCACCCCAATATTGAACCGATACGCATACATCATATACATCACTACACCTTACACGACTACATAAATCTAGTATTCTCTCATACCTTACCAGGACCTACATTCATACCAGGCATAGTTCTGGGGCAAAAATGACTCCAGAACTTGAAAAACAAAAACGGGGCCCGCCCTTCTGGAGCAGCAGCTGGGAAGAGTCGGGCAGCCAGGACAAGCCCAACAAGAGCTACTACGATCCAAGGAAGTGGATTCGTAGCTTGGCCCTGGAATGTTGTTGTTGCAGCGCCTGGAAAGGGTGTTTGTGTTTTTCCCATGGGGCCATGGGCCCCCCAAAATGATGGAAAAACGAGGACGAACATTGATGAAGCATCAATTTTTTCGGGAGGTAGCCATTTTTCTCAGACAAACTCGAATGGGCATCAACTTTCAGAAAGGAATTGAGTTTCATGGGGGGTATAGCTGCCCACGAATCTAGCTGGCTTATCTTCATGGTTGTTACACCTGCAATGCCTGGGATGCACATCAAAGTTCATGGTGGTTCATTGACGTTCATTCTGGTTTATAACCGGTCTATTGTGATTTTTGGTCAGACATAAAAAACCGTGTTGACTTTGGAGCTGTGCAGGTGTGCTCCGTTATGACGTTGCCACGCGGAAGCCGTATTAAGATTTTAATCTCCTCAAGGCAATCGCGCTTTGGTACTGTACTCTCCCTGACGGGTCCCGCAATGGCGGCCTTTGCGATTCTGTTCTCAATGTATTTGTGGTCGCTCGTGGTGTCCCAGGACCCGGACGATCCACAAAAATGCGGGGTGTGGGTAAACCGGGTACCGAGGAATATGAATGTTTGATTCTCATAGAATTGATAGGTCCATCGTGGCTGGTTTGACGAATGTTTTTTTTTGCATAGGGAGCCACAATGGAACCGCCACCATTGACAATGCAAATTCGCGGACAAGTTAGAGTCCTGAGAACACCAAGCATTTTTTGTCGACAACAGTCTTTAATGTTTGTTTCTTTCATAGGTATCATAGGTCAGAGTGCTGCAGCCATGTCATGGGCCCCTGTGATTTCTCCCTGTCAGGACAACGAAGCCTGCGTATAGGAGACGTGTGGTTTCAACGGCAACGGTGGGTCCCAGGATGTGGCCTCCATGGTCCAACTCAATGCTGGCCAGGTCAATGGCTGGGTTTTGGCAGATGCAGGTCGCTGGATGGAAGCGGAGCTGGTTGTATAATATGATGTTATATGCATGTTTGGACAGAGAACTGGGAGCAACAATTTCATGAATTTGTATAAGAATCATGAAAAAAGAAAAGCACAAGTTGCATGATTTGCAGTCATTCGTCCTGTTTTAAGTTTTAACCACAAAAGGTAGCCGATGTAGCCGAGACAAAGCTACCTGAGTTCCATGTGCTTTAGTACATAAAATGTATTTGGGTCGGAAACAAGTCGCCGATTCTTCTCGACTTGTAAATCTTCTCACGTCCCATGATCATGTTCTGTCTGGAAAAGTCAAACGGTTTTTGTGATTCGTTGAGCTTCTTGTGTGGCTGCGGCGAAGAGTTGGGTTTGGATGTGTTTGGATCGTATATTTGTTGGAGTCAGGTGTATCGTGTCGGCGGTTTCTCGGTGTTTCACCAGTTTTTTTTGCAGAAGTGCTGGTTGCGTTATGGTGGAGTATCCGAGCCTGAGCTCAGCTTCGTCAGGGGCGACGTGTCGTGTGTGTGTTTCAATTGTCCGTGTGGGTGCTGTTGTCATGGCATGCTGTCTCAGGAAATGCTTGTTTTCTGGCTAAGTTCTTGCATGGCATTTGTTTATCATTCTGCGTGTCTAATCAGGGAGTCAGATAGACAGGTCTTTTGTTCTGTTGGAGGCGAGGATTGGTCGTGTGGAATGTAGCCGATTAGCCTGGTGTGTTGGATTGTTTTTTTTGATCAGAAGCTTGCCTGAGCCGTTTTCTTGGCTGGTTGAGTTCATTCGCTGCACTATTGTGTTTTCTGCGTGTCCAATGATTAGGGATTGGCGAACATTTTTTTTGTGTGGATTGGATAATGGCTCAAGTGACCATAATGAAATTGAATGTTACTTGGGAAATTACAGAACTGAAACTCCGGTGAGAAACACCCAACACACCCACGACACGCGGTTTACCGAGGCAAAAGCTGCAATGACAAGTGCCAAAACGGTTGCAATCTACCACTGATGAAAACTCTTACCACTCAAATTCTGCAATTTCTGGCTGCATGGAACGGAGGTGTTATAGCGGGTGGAGGCAGTGGCTGCAATAGCGAGTCTTCACAGGCAGATGCAGGCTTGCCTGCGCTCAACATTCAAAGTGCTACTTTTGGTATTGACATAGAGTGCTTGATGACCTCAAATCCGGAGCTCATGACGTGCACTGCACTTCCTCCTTCTGGCCAACGGGTTTGCGCCTGTCTCGCGACTCCCCCAAATGATGGAACGACTCCTCCAAATGATGGAACTGTTGGGGGTGATCCCCACGTCCACAGCTTGCGGGGAGCCCATTACACCCTGCTGCAGGAAGGCGTTTTTGTCGCCTGGAATTTCTCCAAGGCTGTGCCGGCGTCAGGTGCAGCTCGTCCTGCAGCTCGTGGGTGGCAGCTCCTGGCGGCCTATGCGGGCAAGCGCTTCGTTACCCAAGGCTACTGATTCCAGCCACGATCTAAAAATTAGGTTTGGAACACATCCAGTGTGTCCCAGGGAGGGGTGACTTTAAAGTCATAGTTTTCTAGTTGGGATTTTTTGAAATGAAGGCCATCATGGTCGAGCAAGGTCGAGCAAGTAGTTGTGTTATATTAGGTTTATGTTTAATGAATGATGATAGTGTTGCTGATGATTTGGTGATTTAGCCAACCAAGTTGTAAATTCTTGTGGTATTTGCTGCTTTTGGATCTCAAAAGAAATGAACCCACCTATGCCACAACACTGCAAAACTAGGAGAACTGGAAGTTGTTCAATACATATCATGACATGTGAACATGGAAGTCACATTGCAGGTACCAAAAAATGAACATAATTTTGATATTATACATATATACAAACAAATACACACAAATGTGAACAGTTAGATAGATAGATAGATAGATAGATAGATAGATAGAGAGATAGATAGATAGATAGATAGATAGATAGAGAGATAGATAGAGAGAGAGATAGATAGATAGATAGATCGATCGATAGATAGATAGGCATATATATATATATACATCGTATTAAATGCATATGTACCATACACCAGAATCTTTCGTAGCAAACGACTCCTCGGGGCTTTGCCATGGTTTACTTTTGAATCATCATGGATGACGATGATTCCGGTGAGTTTGGCCCTTTACAGCGGCGAAGTACGGCATCGCATTCTCGAAGCACTGAGGGCAATCAAGGGAAACAGGGAAGTTACCAACTACCGCAAAGCGGTGTTTGTTGGGTGTGGCATCGGGATGGAGCGTACTATACAGGTTTATCAGTCAGGGACATCGGGGCCACGCTGGATATATGTTCTTTTGATTTTGTTGAACAAATCAAATCGGCTTCAAAGATGAGAGGTAGAAGGTCCAACACTGTGTTACCGGATGAAGATCGGTTTCTCCTGAAGGGGGAATGTGTCGATGGGAATGCCAAAATGACGTTTCAATCTGGGACTGTTGAATATGATTGCATACCAAAGGAGTCCACTATCAAAGATGTCGAACATTTGGTACGCCTCACTTGCCCATGGGATCGGAAGAATTCACATTGGTTGGAAATTCAATCAGCTCTACAGAGATTGGGCAGAAAACCTACTTCCATAATTTCTGTGCACCCGGGTGCTGATAGCTGTTCGTTAGTTGCAGTGTCTTCGGCAAAGGGGCCTGGAGCTGTTGAGACTACCCAGTCCGAAATTGACAAACTCATTGGGTCTATACGACATGTCCTTCATGGTTTGAATCAGCAAGAAGCTCTTTCCAATCTGAGCCAGTTGAACCAACTACTGGAAGTTACTTGCTAGATTTTCAGAAAGATTTAATGTACGTTTCATTGTTTCATGATGTTCAAATCAGGCTGTTTTGTATATAATCTTTAGTTTCGTTTCATTCCTACTGGTTTCAAAGTTTCAAACATGACGGAACATGTTTGCGTTATTTTGTTGTGGCTTCCACCGTCCAACTGCAGGCTGTATCAGGGAAACAAAGCCGGGAGAAGGGTGGATTTGGCTACAAGCCAAGTTACATCCTTGATGCTGTCCTCATGTCTGATAGAATCAAATGCTTGGATGATATGAGCGATGTACTTGAGGAGCATCTGGGTTCTGAAGCCAAGCACTTCTTACTTCCTATTTTGTTATTCCCATTGAATTTTGATACAGTACGTGACATGATATGAAGACAAAGGGCATTTCACAATACCAGCAATTTGAGGTCTTTGGGTATGCTTGTCTCCCCAGAGCTTCGGGCCCACATCATGCAACAAGTTACCTGGGCATAATTAATTTTTGTCTTTTACCATCATTCCAATAAAGCGTACGTGAGCGTTGGTATATGGGGTAATGTAATTCGCGTTAATTTTTGATTTGGTTGGACATGAAATGAAATATTGTTTGAAATTGTTTGACTGGGTGGATGGATGTTGCCAAGGACATCAGTGTACCGAAGCATGCAACCCTTTACCATTATCGTGTAGACTTGGACCTGGCCTCAATGCTTTGGGCTAGAAAGTATCGCTTTGGGTTGGAGGCAAAGTGGGTGGTACATTGTCGAATAGATAGTAGTCCGCAGTTTGGGCGTGATTTTCTGATGGGCGAATGTGACATTGTGTACTTGGCTGGTGTGGGGTCGTGGTTGGACATTGGAAGGGAAGGAGTACTTTATACTCGACTTTTGGTGGGGCAAATGGTAGGCGCAAGGGCATCTGGCGCCATGGTGAAAACACGCAAATTGTTGCACGCCCTATCGTTGGAATCTCGATTGTTGCCCAACATCGATCTCATGAGTTTTTGTTTTGTGGCTTTTGGCGAACCAATTTTGACATATTATGTGTTGCACATGCCATTCCTTATTACCTGGACCTAGTGGCCAATCCAAGGAGTCAGAAAGTCTTGCAGGAACCTTGAAGAGGACATTGTCTATCCTATTTGATTGGGGAGCAGAATCTGCAGTATACCGTTCACCAAGTTCTTTCATTGAAGAATCCCTACCTTCAGACAACATTTTTCCGTTAGCCTTGCCAATACCAGACCATGATCACTCGCTACATCATGTTTCGTGGTGTTCCATTTGTTATTTTTGTTTGTTTCGGCGGGAGGGAGGCCTATGGTTCGAACTACTTACCAACATCACAATTCAGGTTACTCTTTCAAACCCTGAAGCTGCTAAGGTGATGGAATGCCTGGAGGATTCATTCAAGTGGGCAGAATATTTCCAGCCGAGATTACATTCTCTCAGCCTCTTCTTTTCCAACATTTCGCGCTGCAATAGATTCAGCAAAATCTGTATCCAACAGAACCCCAAAATTCCTGAACCTTGCAATTGTCTTTTAATAGTGTTGTTTTTTTTTTTGGGGTGGTTGTTGTTTTAGTAACACAGCTGTGAGATTTGGGGTATCTTATTTTCAGACAAACTTGGCTAGTGAGGATAGAATGGGGATAATTTATCTCAAACATGGGGTGCAATAGCAACCATTCTATGCGTATATCTGCATATATATATATGTATGGGATTCAATGTATATAACCAACAATATGGGGAGAGTACAGGTTTGTCTGAAAGTAGGTAATACGTGGTATACCCAAGAATGGCAATTTGAAAAGGGAAAGTGATGATAGATGACTGGAATTAGATGGATCATATTTTCAGACAAACCCATCTGCTGCTTAACCCAGAAGATTTGGGGTATAGCCTAGCCTGTTCTGAAGTTTCTCAGAATGAAACATTTTTCTTTTTTGGGGAATGTTTCCGCAGCTGAAATTACACTTTGTTTCCAACTGACCTTCTATTTGGAAAACATTGGCAAGGATCCCAGACTCAAGCAGAGCTTCATGTCAATGTTCCAGACCACTTGCCCAACCATGTACTCACAACGATGGCAGTATGTGTTTCTAGCCAGCAAAGGTAGTGTCATGCTGTTTAATTGTGATGATAATAGCCGCTATTTAATAGCCTAATACTTTAATACTACTTTATGTTTGTTTTTTGAAATATTGATATAATATATATATACATATTAAATTACACCTAGAATATGTATGTAATGTAATGTAATGGAATGCAATGCAATGGAATGGAATGTAATGGAATGCAATGGAATGGAATGTAATGGAATGGAATGCAATGTAATGTAATGTAATGCAATGTAATGTAATGCAATGTGTGTGTATGTATGTATGTATGTATGTATGTATGTATGTATGTATGTATGTGTATATATGCGTTAATATATTTTGATATATATATATATATATTTGTATTTATATACACATATGTTTGTATTGACCATATGAAAGCGAACTACCAGGTATCATGTTCTACTGTGGGTGATGCGACGACGTGCTGCATTTGCATTTCTATTCACTGATGCGGGATTTACTGATTCAAAGGAAATGACTCAACATGAGCTGGAACATTTGACATCTGTATCCTCTCTGGATTCCCCGGATGGACACAAGTTTTGGTCGACATGCATGGTGGTTCAAGTTCTTTCTGATTGGGGAGCATCAGTCAGTGTGTGGATGCATGGGTGCATGTGCGTACACCACAAAACTGAGAAAGAGAAAGGTAGGTGCACTCTCAAAGGGAGAAGGGGAGTCGAGATGGCTTCTGGGAAGTGGCGTTCATTTCTGGCTGAGCTCAAATCACTGTCGCTGACTCCGGCAGCTTTGGAAGCCATAGCAAGACTGCGAGACTGTGGCCAATCAGAATGGGGGGATTTCCTTATGACATCTTTCCAAGAATGTAAGGCAAGCATGGAGATGAGATGTATCCAGGCATGGTCCTTCTGGGGATCCCTACCTTACAGTATTTTAGAACTGGCTTCACATTTTGTGAACCCAAATCATCCTGAGACCGCTTCACGATCAATGGCCAGAGATCTTTTGGAAACCTTTGACAACCAACCTGGGAAGTCCGAGTTTGGATTTGCTACATGGAACATTTTTGGGGATCCTACAAGCCGTGGGGAACTGGTAAGCTGGATTGAAGGTCAGCCATTATCTAACGAATTGAGGGATCTATTCATTGGGTATGGATCTTCCCTTCTAGTGATGGAGCGATTGGAGGGGCGTCACCATTTAATCAACCTCTCCATGTCTCGTGGACGTGCACAGAAACCTTCAGGGATCATTGCTGGACTACGAAGGGTCAGAAACAAAGACTTGATCACTTCAACTTTTCGAGGCTTGCTTTCGGCTTTCAGACCTTCCGTTCTGTTTGTTTGAATGTTTTTATCGTTTTACACTTTGACTTTTGACTGGTTGGTGACTGCCTGCTTTCTGTCAGCAAAACAAGGAGACGAACTATCAAATTTGCTGAACAATTTTGATGCATTAATTGCTCAGCAATGGGCTTCACGCAATGAACTGTTGGGATTGGTGTGCGGTTTCTCATTGGATTCGCTTCATCCAAACATGGACTTCGAGGAAAAGCAACTATCCCGTCAAGCAGCATTGATGGACACGTTCGCTCAAGCCACAGTTGCAAATGTAAACGCCAGAACAGTACCTAGGCATTTGTAAAAGTTAACCAATATTTGTATTCAATACATATATGTTATGTGGTGTTTGTGTGGTATGCTTGGATGCGTTTTAACAAGTTTACCTGATCGCAACAACTGCTGTATATGTTTATGTCAAGATTCACCCATCAAGAAATCGTCCAGGCAGCAATCCAAGCAGAACACCTTCATGCTGTTTTTGACAGGAAGGACAAAGTCAAGCAACCTACTGCTGGTGTGTATGCAATTCCTAGCCCGGATGCTGACCCAGACAGTAACGAGTTCATAGTGTTCAAAATCATTTCTATGCATCCAGAACGGAGAAGTTATCTTCAAAGGGCATTCTCTTTGTCGCAGGATGTCCCTTGTCGTACTTTCCACAAATGGTTGGTATTTTTGGAAAATTGTATGTGATGATTGTTTGTTTGGTCACTTTTATGGATACAGTGTTTGCTTTGCATTCAACTCTAGGACTGGAAAAATTCAGTGGCTGTGAATATCCTGGGGGTGGTCAAAGGTGTCAAGACTGGGGGCGCCATTCAGCTACCTCCGCTGCGATCATTTCGCAGTTCAGTGGAACCGTTGTCATTAGGGTATTTGTTCAAGGAGAAACGCTGGCAACAAATCCACAAGTTTGTGGAGGTTGGGACGGACCAAGTGGGTTATCAAAATGGTTATCAACTACATTGGTTTTGTTTGATGCTATGTTTTTTTGAATTAGCAATTTTCCCGCTGGCTTGCACCCCCCCAAACGAATTCCCCAAAGAAAAACAAATCCCCTCCGGAGGGTCTGTTTTTAGGTGTTTTTGGGCAATGGCAAGCCACGAGGAAGAATAAAAATTTGAATGTGATATGGGGATCTTAGTTTGTACCCTGACAGGTTTCTCCACTTGTTGACATCTGTACGTCGTTGATGGATGGGGATGAATGGGGTGACATTGATTCAGAAGAAGAACAAGCCGGTTCTTCATTAGCAAGAGATGTTTTGACCACTTCAAAAGCTTACGAAATCTGCTGTTCAGCTGTGAACGGTACAGGGTATATTCTCAACAACACTGATGAAAAAGTATTGAACGTTCTACGCAAGTACAACATGATTGAACAACTGGAATCTGGAGACATTGTGTTGGCACGGGATGCTATACTTCATGGGATCATGGTTTCACGACCTGTTCTTGAGAGAGATTTAAGATCATCCTCAACAACATTGGAGTTGCAGTATGACCTTCGCGAAAATGGCTGGGAGTTTTCATGTGACCTTCAACAAGGTTCTGTGCACGATAAAGTTGCTGTTGATGACAACCCTTCCACATACTACACGTTGTTGACGTATTACTCGGAAGCCCTTGTCATGTACGAAGAAGATGAATCATTCCACCACAAACAAAGTGAACAATATTACAAGACTATCGAAGTGGCCTTGATTTGGTTTCCTGCAGAAATCATTGATGTTCCAACATACAAGTCCGCCAAGTACTATCAACAGCTCCAAGCATTTTTGATTGACGAGTCTGGGACTGTTCCAGACCCCCGGGATGACGACGAAGACCAGAGGAGACCCAGGTGTTGGTTTGTCAAACCAGCTTGTAATCCAACTGATTTGTTTGGAAAATACAACTTTACGTTTTTTTTTTCAATATTCTAAACGTATGTATTATGTATATATGTAGAATTTGATTTAGCAAAATATTCTTAGACATATTATATCAAATGTATGTTATGTGTTACATGTTACATGTTGAGTGCAATATGTTTTGTGTACCCTTCTACTACCTCCTATACTCCCTGCAGGGAGCGTGCGAGGGTCCACCAGAACTTGAGGGGACAGCAAAGTCAGCAAAGGAGAGTGGTGACGAAGAGTGTGGTTGACGTGTCATCAGAGTCACCAGAGGACCCTTTGAATATTGAAGATTCTCAATCACCTGGGTACTCGCCAACATCCCTTGCACAAGAAGGCTGTTTGTTCAAAGTTCCAAACCTCTTGAGATTAGGTGTTATCCATCCTTTCCAACTAACTTCCCAGGGGTCTGTTGCATTTTTAACTTGTGACTTTGCAAGTTGTTTGAGTTACCTGATCTGATCAAACACAAACCGTTTTACGTGGCTTTAGGTTACTAATATATGGTTTGATGGACTACATAGTTCACTTGTTGTGAACCTATACCTTCCTTGTCAGAAAGACAATGTTTCGTTTATGCTTCCCCGATCCAGACAATGTGATGGACAATGTTATGGACAATGCTATGGACAATGTTATGGAAAGTACTGATGAAGAATCTGAAGAAGAACCTATTCAAGTTCATGTTGCAGTTCCAGAAGATGAAGATCCCGCCCAACCAGTTCTTTTACCTCCAGCTGTTGTCCCGCTACCAGTTGAACCAGTGGCACCACTGGTGCCAGAGCCACCAGTGCCACCAGCGCCGGTTGTAGGGCCACCGCCAGTGGCTCCTGTACCTTTTGATGAGTTATTTCCTAGAAGGGATAGGTTTGGAGACGCTATTGTCAGATATGCCCTTCCGTATTTAGTACGGCTTTTGAGGGACCCTGCAAACAGACTCAAACCCCCAAGAGACCTTGTCAACAATGCCTTAGACATTTGCAAAGCAAATGGTGAAATGTTTTGGGGTATGGGCGGTGTCTACTCACGCAAACGTAGCGTGTGCGACGCTGTACTTGCTCACTATTTCCAAGACATCCAGGGGTATCTTTCAAGACATGCTCAGCGGCGGGAATGATTTAAAAATGCATAGACATTGGAGTGATAGGGAAGCTGTATTTCAAAAGCTTTGCTAATGATGCTGCAACCAAGATGATTTGGAGTGTTTTTTTTCACAAATAAAAATGAACTGAATTTGTTCTTCTGTGGATAATTTTTTACAACTTACCGTTTTGAAGTCAGATTGTCACTGCATCAACGCATGTGCTATGTGTAGTGATACATTGGGCCCAAGAGACTGCTAAGTAAAGCTACCATGGATGATGATCTACCACCATCATCGTCTTTGACCACAAGAACGGCAAAGCAGGGACCCAGGCCCGGACAAAAAATATTGCAATATAATGCTTTGGTTGTATTTTCAGATCCAAATTTTTACAGGAGATAAGACAAAACAAATATTTACTGTTCATCTATTTGCAGGAGTGCGCATGCTGATGCTACCGCAAGCAAACGAAGGACAACTGCCGCATACTTTGTAGTTGCAAATGATGGGTTAGATTCGGTGTCAAATCTATATGTCAAACTGATACGCTAGCTTGACGCAGCAAAATCAAGACAGGGTTTTGGCGTGTTTGCTTTCTTTCAACAAGAACGAAATGTTCAATGTGTTGCATCCACTGCAGGAGAGAGTCAGCAGAGCTGCATTGTCCAGGGCCAAATGTTGTGTCACCGGATGTTGCCAGGTTACAAGCTTGGAATGGCCGAATGGGTTCCACTTTGAAAGATGGCATTCCCATTTGGCATTCCCATTTGCAAACATGTTGCAATCAGAACTGAATTTTCTGGTGTTGGAACAGCGGAAGAAGCTCTCAAAGCAGCAGTCGCACCATTCAATACGGCCATGGACAAGGCTGATGAAATCAACCTTGAATTTCAGTCAATGGGTGATTGGGATTCCGCATCTAGATTTGTTGCGATGTTGAACTCACCAAGTACATGTCGTTTCGGAGACATTATGGGTTTGGCTGGTGGGAAGTTACGAGACAAGTTACAAGCTCCAGTCACCGAGGAGGCAGGGCAGGTTGAATCTGTTTTGTTTGGTTCAATACATACATTTATTTTAATGACAAGAAACAGAAACTCAATGGGTTTGTGGCTCCTCTTTGTCAGCATTGTTTCAGGTGGCAGTGACAAAAGCAGAGTTGCGAGCTTGTGTTGGCAACCGGGTCACACTGAAAAGAATCCAAGACATCTTTCGTAAAGATGGTTGCTTGGCATTCAGCCTTTATCACTTTATCATTAGTCTTCAGACTTTAGAGAATTTGGTATATTTGACCGATGTTTCTACAAGTAAGGTTCCATGAAGAAGTCTCTGGGCAACATCAACAAGGGCTGTCATGTGAAATACAAAGGACTAGATCCAGGAACAGCTTTGAAGGACAGATATTCCGATCTTAGAGATGCATTCCCAATACAAAACACTCATTAATCGACTGGCAGGATTTGGCAGGTCAAGACAAGCTGGACGCCCACATCAAGTTGACAGTGACACGCAGGCAGGGTTTAAAGTTTCATCCATATTACAAAATGTATCAGATTGGAACAGACCCAAACATGTGCAAAGCAAGCTGTCTTGAACAAGTTTGAGTGATTTTTCATGTTGAATAGTTGGATTAACTAAATTCGAACATATCATAGTTCAAGATTTATGTGATATGTTGTTCTTCCATATTATTTATGTTATACCAATGGTCTATCAATGTTCTACCAAACACTTTGGTAGAGCAAGGTGCTCTACCAAACTAGTTTGGTAGAGCAGGGTGCTCTACCAAACTAGTTTGGTAGAGCATGGTAGAACATTGGTAGAGCACATGTTGCTCTACCAAGCTCTACCAAACTTCTCCTAGTGCTCTACCAATGCTCTACCAAACTGCTCTACCAAACTAGTTTGGTAGAGCACCTTGCTCTACCAAACTAGTATGGTAGAGCACAATGATTACATTGTAAATGGGTAAACCATTCATGTTGCAGGCAATCGCTGGACGAATTATTGAAGTCCACAAAGATCTTGGACAAGAAGGTGAAGCTGAAGGAACAGGATATGTATGTGCCTGAGTCATGTTGCAAAGGATCATTTTGATTTTATACTCTACTTTCCCTAGGTGTGAACGTTGTGGCAAAGAATGTCGTCGGCTTTTTGGTCCTAGAGACATTTCCAAGAAGGAGATCCAACTTTATCTCCTGGGATCACCGTGTACAGTCTGAAGCTCAAATATTAACTTTCAATCCGAAAGCATTGTTATATGTTTGTTTGTTTGTTTTTGTTTTTATCTAAGGACTATTCCCTATGGGGACATGGACTCGGGTTACAAGGACCAACGATTCCATTCTTGCTGATCTTCGTCAAATCAGTGCTTCAATCATTGCCGGACATTGTGGTGCATGAGAACGTTTTGCAGTTCCCTTTGGATATTCTCGTTTCACTTCTGCAGGGTTGAAAGCTTAAATCGAACTTCATTTGATATATCAATTGTATATACATTGCATCAAAAAAAGAAACATTCACATATTTTGTTTCAATCCTTCTGCTAAGATTACTATGACGACTCCAGCTCGGTCATAAACCCAAGCCAACACTGCGGCCTACCAGTTGAACGGGCGAGACGCTACGCGATTTTCACTTTGAGAAAAACAGTGAGGTGCTCATAGTTTTATGTTCTTTTTTGCTGAATCAGTATGACTTTGCATTACAAAAACTTGCTGCTGCTATGGGAGGCAGTCATGTACTCTGGAAGAATTTGTGAACAAGACTTCCTTGAGCCTTAAGAAGTCCCACACTATGGACATGTTTATCTTCTTGAAGCCTGATAACCTTCTTCTACGTGGTATGGACAACCTCATGGGAGGGAAGAAGGACAGACCGAGCCTCAGTACATTGTGTTCATCCTCAGTAACTGCGGTTGACAACCTAATTTTAATGCACAAAAAAAACGTGTGCCTAGGACTGGATAGATACTTGGAGATTCACAAGGGTCGATTGGTGTATGACACCAACCAGAGTCCTGACACCAGACCACGTAGGGCTACAAAAGAAGGAGTCTTGCAAACTCTTACGACTGGTGTCAATGCATTATGGTCATCTTCACATTCCCGAGTAGTACGTCAGACGCCAAGTTGTTTGATTGTGTCGTTCATAGTACATATGGTTATCCACTTGTTCTACAACAAAACGCATTTCCAACATCTGAGATGGACTGGAGTTGCTATTCGCGCACGGGCTCCAAGTGGAACCACGCACTGCTCACCAAATGGGTTTGGTGGTACTTCAGCTGGGAGATTTGTCCCACACCAAACTATGTACCTCAACTGCCGTAGGTTGAGTGCTTGTTTTCAGTTGATGATTCATGCATTTGTCCAGTTATTGAAGATTAAGGTAAGCTCGCTGGAAACTCAATGCATGCTGCTGCAGTGGGCAGAGCAGTATCATTTGCAATTTTTCGTTGCACAAAGAAGTAAAAACTTATGTACAGAATGGCCCTCATGTCATATGACTTTGATGGGCGACGTTACCACGGTACAATCTGGGGAAAGCTCAGATTCTTAGAGTTCATGGTATACATACATCATCAGCAGAATTCTCAGCTGATTTTGATGACTTGACTGTTCGACAGTGGGCCCGGACCCAAGGGGAAAAACCTACTGCAAATGCAGGGAAAGACTTGGGTGTGTGTGTGTGTGCGTATGTGTGCATGTGTTTGTGCTCAGCGTGTGCCATTATCAACCATGTGTTTGTGTTATTGCGTCCGCAGTCTCATTTGAGCCATTACAACACGGGTCAGTCACTAGTGATTTGAATTGTCATCCATTCGCCTGTGCTTCCCTGCCCGAACATGTCGGAGTCGGGCGACCATAGAGGGGAAGATGCGGAGCATGATGACGACAAAAAGATAAAGAATTTGAGCTACTTGTTTGAAATTCGAAACTTGATTGTTTTCTTTTTGGATCATGGACAATCTTCACTTTATATGTAGATATATGCATATATATATTGCTTATCTATCTATCTATCTATCTGTCTATCTATCTATCTAATCTAATCTAATCTAATCTAATCTAATCTAATCTAATCTATCTATCTATCTATCTATCTATCTATCTATCTATATCTCTATCTATCTATCTATATCTATCTATCTAGTCTTATCTTATCTTATCTTATCTTATCTTATCTTACTATCTACCGATCGATCGATCGATCGATCGATCGATCTATCTATCTATCTATCTATCTATATCTCTATCTATCTATCTATCTATCTATATCTATCTATCTAGTCTTATCTTATCTTATCTTATCTTATCTTATCTATCTATCGATCTATCAATCTATCTATATATTGATCTACCTAATCTATCTAATCTAATCTAATCTAATCTAAATCTAATCTAATCTAATCTAATCTAATCTAATCTAATCTATCTATCTATCTATCTATCATATATGTATATATAGATATATTCATATTTACATGTATATATATTTAATTGTGTATGCATATATATATGTATGTATATATATATATATTTAGTTATATACATACATACATACACACATACATACATACATACATAGATACATACATACATACATACATACATACATACATACATACATACATACATACACACACATAC
>Ga0126342_10011020_pt1 | contig 16155 bp, 12 predicted proteins | sample Cyp1metagenome_FD_92528 | JGI IMG/M metagenome (GOLD analysis project Ga0126342, IMG submission 92528) | Coral microbial communities from Lord Howe Island, Old Settlement Bay, Australia - Cyphastrea 1 metagenome | ecosystem: Host-associated > Invertebrates > Cnidaria > Coral ... | reverse complement strand
GGACCAGCCACTCAGCCACTCAGCCACTCAGCCACTCTCCTAGAGTGGCTGAGTGGCTGAGTGGCTGGGGTGATAATTTCCGCCATTGCGCGTTCAATCTAATGTTATATAATAGGCTTCTCAGTTCATGGAATATGATGGGTCATGATAATCCCCTATTAATAGTGGCTAATATACGTAATCTCATACAAGCAACAACCCACAGGGCTTTTGAACACTGCTCATTTTTTGGTATACCCTCTGGTAAACTAACATAGCTATGGAAAACCACCAGTTTTAATGGGAAAACTCACTATAAATGAGCATGTTCAATAGCTATGTTAAATTACCAGAGGGTATATAGAACCAACCACTTACGTGACATATTTTAACTTTGTCCAAACTTGGGGGATTCGAAGTTTGAGGCCTCAATGTAAGGGGGGGAAGGATGATCAACTGATCAACCATGAGATTTTACGGTAGCCTATGTTCAAACTCATATCATCTTAACATAGCCATGGTATAAATGGCCCTAATCAAAATAGATGGTTTACCTATTAGCATGGTGGATCTTTCCATGGCAAACTCTTAAATAATCAGATGGTATCTCATATCTCAATGTAGCTGGGCTTAGCCCGCTCCCATGACGCTACGTAGGGTTAGGGGAAGAACTCTATTCTGAGACCATTGAATTGATCCAACCTTAAGCGAGGGAAGGATTCGCCCATCCAATTCATCCAATGTTCAGGCCTCAAGTGGCGAATACTTGAGACCTATGGCAATGACCAACAGGATACACACCACACATGCGAGAATAGCATAGGAATAGCATAGAATACATGGAACATGTGAGTTCTTGAACTGCAACTCAACCGCAAAAAACTTGAGGAAAGCAACTCAAACCGATCTCTGCTAACCACTGGATAGCACTTGTATAAACTTTTTTTCTGTAGAAACCAGAATACTCGTCTCCACTAGTTAGCAGGTTCCCATTATTGACAGTCTCTGGGTCAAAATGGTGTAAGGGGTAGACACAAGTATCCAATCAATGCCCACATTGTGGCCCCATGATTGGAAGTTGCGTCCAAACACATTCCCTATAGGTAGATTCCCCAAGTGGTGAATTTATCAATGCCAAATAAGAACATGCCAAATATCTGAGATAAACAGGTCAAGATAAATATCTCAACCAGCATGTTGTGGACATTTTCAGCAAATCAAAATATAGATGATATAGTTGCCCCAAAAGAGATACCATCTGGCTATTTAACATAGCCATGGAAAATCACCATTTTTAATAGGTTAACCATCTATTTCTATGGCCCATTTTCCATGGCTATGTTAAATAACCAGAGGGTAGGGCAGATTATCACTATGTTAGAAGGATTTGACTTGTCTTTCTTTTCTGGGATTCCGATAAAAATGATAAAATCCGTCTTTGTCAGTCCTGTTCTCGCCATCGGGATTCCCATTGCACCATCATGTCGTCTTCTTCCCTGGAGCACCGCCCAGGCTGCAACAAAACATCTACCAGGAGCCGCTGGCCTTTTTGTGAAAACATGTGCCTGCTGTCAGGCTGTCACCAGGTTTACAACCCTCAGCTGAGATATGTCTATGGTTACCCTCTGGTTATTTAACATAACCATGGAAAATGGCCCATTCATAGATGATTTTCCCATTAAAACCTCCATTTATAATGGATTTTCCATGGCTATGTTAAATAACCAGATGGTAGTATATAAGGGTATCCGAACTTACCAACTTATATGATTAGTAATGGTTAGTAGGCTTAGGTTGGGATCTCAACCACCAACACATCATTGTCAAGGCCACCCGACCATGACCCTAAATCAGTGAGAGAAGCGACCTTTGTTCACGGTCCTGGTGCTGTTAAGAGGTGTGTTATGTTTCTGGTTGGTGGTTGAGCCTACCCCTCTGAAAAATATGACTTCGTCAGTTGGGATGATGACATTCCCAATAGATGGAAAAAACAAAAAAAACATGTTTCAAACCACCAACCAGGTTTGGTTTTCTTTCTTAAGACAAGAGTTGGCGACAATAGGTGCTTTCAACGTCCAAAACCTTTTGAAACCATTTTAAGAAACCCATTAGTCACACATAGAAAAATAGCGTGGTAAAATACGACGCCCAGATCACCTGGTCGTTGCTTTCGAGTTGAGTCGTTGCCAGCCAAACGGAACCACGTTTGGAAAGTCTATTAGCGTAGATTGTATCTTTCCAAAGTATGGAAAATGACCGATTTATAGATGATTCATGATGATTTACTTGTTAAGAATGGCGATTTTCCATAGCTATCTTAGATAATCAGAGGGCAAACAAAGCAAATACCAGGAAACCGGCAACCTTGTCAAGTACTTAGTCCCTGCAAGGGTCCAGAATTAGAGAACCAAAAAGTTGGATGGTTGCAGTCCCTCCAAAAACGTTATGTGTTTTTTTGTCCTGAATACTTGCATTTTTTTGTTAATTTCTCATGTTTCTGGTTTGAAACTCGATTGCATGAGCGCCACAAGCAATGCAGACTCAAAAGGCCGAGCAAGAAACAAACATATATATATATATCATATATATATATACATATATACATATATAGCATATAATTATATCATATATGTATTCATATTATATATCGTATATATATATATATACATATCATAGAAACCTGCACATATGCCATGTCTTTTTGCGATGTCAGACGAAACCCGCTGAGGGCCTGCTGAGGTGAAGCTCCTGGATGATTTTGTTTGGCAAACATTTACAGGAAACCTCTGTATTTGATGGTAAAAACCATCGTTTCCGTAAAAAAATGTGGAATAAACAACCAAGTAGTATTTCATGAGATAGGAAAACGGAACCCTCTGGTAATTTAACGTAGCTATTGAAAATGGTGATCGAAATAGTGGATTTTCCCATTGAAAATGGTGGATCTTTCCATAGCTATGTAAACGTTTACCAGAGGGTAAAAACCATCAATTCCGTAAAAAAAATCTGGAAAATCAAAAAAAACACTGGTTTCGGATACACAAAACTCCAATCACTGGTTTTCAGCCAAGCCAATCCCAAATAATAAACAACAACCATAATCCCTAATCCAACAACCAAAATCCCATACAACAATAATAAACAACCATCCCATCCCAAGCCATTTTCAGCCAAGCCAATCCCAAATAATCCATCAACCATCCAAAAAACACCAACCGACTGTTTCGGGTCATTTTAAGCATCATCCCATTTCTGCAATGAAGCGAACCGCAGGATGGTTTTTTTTTTTGGGCTGGGCGAAAGCCACAGAAGCCTCATTTTATGGTACAGTTATGGCCCGAAATACCAGTTATAAGTACTAAGAAAACCCCATTTATAGATATTTATAGAATGTATAATCCCACTGAAATAACCAGTTATAACTGATAGCCATGGCCATAACTGTAGGCTTTCCACATCGGCAAATTTGTTGTTGGACAAATCACAACAAAAATAGTCATGGAATATTCGAATACTAGTAGTAATTGAATATTGGAATCAAATAATATTTGGAATATTGCGAGCACTAAGAATGCAGTAGTTTTAAAACAATATGTCAAAGGAATATTAGGCGCAGTATTACTATGAACATATGTTATATAATGGAATTCATCTATGATAGTACTAACTCAAGGACACATATTACATAATATATATGGAAACAATTTTCATGTGGTAGTACCTTACTTAGAATGATATACTATCGTTGAAATAGTAATGGGATATTTGACACATTCGGAATGGACAATTTGATTGGAAATGGCAACAACACATAGAAGATAACACAGATCTTTGAATATCTTTGAATATCTGGATACATACATAATAGCCATACATAGAATATCTGGATATTCCAGTTGTGATTCCAGTTTGCATCTTGGAATATCCACCTGGCCGAATGATTGCACTCAGCATCTTGGAATACCGAAAAGATCCACCATCTCAGACCATATTGAAGGGTTCACCTGCCTATACAAGGATACACATCGATCAGGAGTTCCATTGTATGTATGTTATGTATGTATGGTTATATATGTATGGTCATGTATGTGTGGTTATGTATGTGTGGTTATGTATGTATGGTCATGTATGTGTGGTTATGTATGTGTGGTTATGTATGTATGGTTATGTATGTATGGTTATGTATGGTTATGTATGGTTATGTATGCTTATGTATGGTTATGTATGATTATGTATGGTTACGTATGTATGTATGGATGCATGCATGCATGTGTGTATGTGTGTATGTATGTATGTATGTATGTATGGATGGATGGATGGATGGATGGATGGATGGATGTATGTATGTATGTATGTATAAATGTATAAATGTATGCCTGCATGTATGTATGTATGTATGGATGGATGGATGCATGCATGCATGTATGGTTATGTATGTATGTATGGTTATGTATGGTTATGTATGTATGTATGGTTATGTATGGTTATGTATGGTTGTGTCTGGCTATGTATGTATGTAATGTAATGTAATGTAATGTAATGTAATGGTAATGGCAATGGCAATGGCAATGGCAATGGCAATGGCAATGTAATGTAATGTAATGTAATGTAATGCAATGTATGTATGTATGTATGTATGTATGTATGTATGATCTGCTTATGTTTATCTTTATGTGTATGTTTATGTTTATGTATATATATATGTATAGCTATATGTCACACACCTTTCATAGTTTGCAAACACATTCCCAAGCATCTCCTCAGACAGCTCAGCCTCAGCAGCGAAGCTCGAAAACGCTTGGATCATGATTTTTTTCGATGGCCGATCTTTGACAAAAAAAAGGTTGTGTCAATGTATGTTAATGTAGGAGAAATTACAATGTATGTTAATGTATGTTAATGTTATGTTAATGATATGTAATTGTTAATGCTAATGTACAGTAAGGCCAATCCAATCTTTCAACTATAGTAGGAAAGGTTGAAATACATAAATGGCTTAAATGGGAAATACTCAAATGGGATTTTGCAAGCGTGCGACGAACAACAAAATGAACATCAAATAAAAACAAGGAAGCCTTAAATACCCTTAAACAAAAAAAAACACGACACACGTGTATTTGTAAGACATGTGGGATGCAAGTAAGACCTACATTTTCAAACAATGAACTTGAAACCACACAAACTAAATACTGGTTGGTGGTTTTAACCATCTTGAAACATATTAATTAGTCAATGGGAAGGATTGTCCATGATTGTCCCATATAGTATGGAAAAATAAAAGTCATGTTCTAAACCATCATAAAAAATGTTCCAAACCACCAACCAGTAAATAGATTGACCCTTACTAACATGATTTCTTCTGGCAGCTTGGCGCCTCCCCAAATTGTTCGCTGCCGGGACTCCGGACGTGACTTCGAGGCTTCCTCCAGCGGCTGAAATGCTTGGAATGTGGTAAAACCCCGCCATAAACCTTTGGGGATGGGTTTTAGCGATAAACATGGTGATGACTTGGGGATGGTGCCTTTGGCACTTTGCCACCGTAACCATACAGTTCTGAAGAAATGCAAACATATATATATATATATATATGTAATGTTTTTGGACTATGAAAAGATCTTTGCAGAGTCGACACAGTCACCACCAGAAGTATCAATGACAGAAGTCCAGATGCACAGTGCACAGCTCAATAATCCCATTCATCTTTGGGGATCTTGCTGGTAACTTGTCCATCCACATTGTGCACTTGAGACTGAGACTTGTGCGGGTCAGAATCGCACGGGCAGAAGGATCATTTAAGGGTTCCAGTCCGGACATGCTTCGACTTGGAGGCTTCTATGTATTAGTGCTCATTCGTATTCCTGAGCTCACTCCCATCGTTGAAACAGCTGGAAGGCAGGCGGGCAGGCGGTCGATACATCATCATATAGATTATTTAGACATTCGAGATCCTAGGTGTACAGTAATCACCAAAGAGACCATGTGTTTAATAACCATCCATAGGAGTTTTCATGGGTTTTCCTAAGCATAGTCACTATAGAGGGATCTTCCTTTAACCGGTGGCTCCATGCCAAGATGGAGCCAAGCTATGGACATCATGGCCCATTGAGGTCCAGGATTTACCTCTTCAACATGGTGGTTTTGTTCCAAAAACTAACTATGTCAAATTACCAAAAACTAGCTATGTCAAATTACCCTAGTTTTTCCTAAAGTCCAAAAAAACAAATGAGCCAAATCTAGCCAAAGTACCATGATTCTTGGCCTACCTAAGCTATAAAATGTGCTTGGGAAACTCTATTCGTGGAGCTCCACGTGGCCCAACGAGCTCCTAACCATCAAATAGTTGATACCCTTAATGAATCCTTCATGAGATGTCTGTTTAACAAGGCTAAATCCAGGTGATTTATATATATATATACATCTGGGTAAATAATGATATTTCACTAACCTGAATTAAGGCCATTTGGGGATGATTTCCCTCATAACCATGATTCCAGTGAGGGAGAACAGTGAGGTCGTTGTAATTTACCCATATATATATATGTGGGATTTAAACTTACTTACCATTCCCAGTCATTTAAACTTAATTTGCCTAGATAAATATATGTGATTAAGGATATAATATATATATATAGTATACACATCATCAGGGATTAGATGGGATTAGCATGGACCGATATCATAGTATTTTTCTATGGCAGGTATAGCAGTATCCGATTCCCCAAAACCGTTAGTATATGTTAGTATGCCATAATAAAATTCCATGAATTTTCCATTCTTAACTAACTTGCATATTTTATACCATCACTTTCGTAGATTTACCGCGTCGTCTTTTCCTTTTCTTCCATCCCGGCAGTGCCTGATGCCATAGCCCTTGCGCACTGATCCTTTGATCAGCATCTGTCGGGGCCATTTTCTCGAATATGGAGGCCTGGCGTGGTTTCTACAATGACCAAACATGACCTTCAAATGGAGATATGGGTGATCTAACCATCAACAATGATGGTACAAGGGACTATATGGGGGATATATATATATATATATGATTTATATGTGTGTGTGTAAATAGGAAATATTGAACGTGTAAAATCATTGGAACCCAAGTTTAAGAGCCATCCTTCAGCAGCGAAATCCTACAGGGAATCCAGTCGCCTTCTTTGACTGCTACTGCTTTGCTCGCTTACATCACCTTGGTCGCGGGTGCAACATGGTGCAATGGACCATGTATACATTGTATTGGCGATGTAGGTAGGCTGTGATGTTTTTTTCTTGTGCACGGACAATGTTTATCAATGGATCCTAGCGTTCAAAGATGTACTTTAGCCAAGAACGCATAGGTTCACCTCATTTTGGCATTTACCAAAGGTTGGGTGGCAACCCAGAGTCATAGTTCTTCAACAAGTCCTTCAAAAAGCTCCGATTTTTCAATATGTTTAGTCCATCAAAACTGTTGAGAGGCATTTCTCCTGAAACATGTGAATGAAAACATCAAAGGGTCAACCCCAGTCAACCTCACCTTCAAAAGTCTTTTAGAGTTACGGAGTTATGGCTACTTATCAGTTATAACTGGATATTTCAGTGGGATTATACATTCTATAAATGGGCTTTTCTTAGTACTTATAACTGGTATAACTCGGGCCATAACTCTATGTTAATTTACCAGAAAATTAGTTGATTCACCATAGTAAATAGTGGATCAATTCAGAGCCCCATTGGATAATATGAAATTTACCAGACCTTCTACAGTTATGGCCATTTATCAGTTATAACTGTAGAGTCCGATTTTCCACATCAACTGCACCGATTTTGCCAAGTCGCTGGGTTCCGGATTCGCTGCTGGCGGCTCCACACGACGCAGCCAGGCGTCCTCGGGGGTGTCCTTTTGTTTTTTCAGGTGAGCTTCTTCAGGGTATACATGGTGTTTTTTCAAAATCACTAACCTGAAATCTAACCTGAAATTAGGTCACTAACCTGATATTGACTATATTTGGATATATTTGGCCTGTTTTCTGACGTTTTTCTATCGTAATTGTAAAGGGAATTCAAAATAAGGGCCAAAGTTGCGCCTACGCCTCATTTGTTCCTGCTCGACATATATCATCTTAAGCCAGTGTGGCAATTTCCACAACCAGATTGGCCTAAGTGTGTGCGTGGTAGCGCCAAACATATGAGAATATGTACCCTCTGGTAATTTGTTACATAACTATTGAAAAATGGCCCATGTAGAGTTGATTTACCTATTAAAGATTGTGATTTTCCATATGTGAAATGACAAGAGGGTACATTGCCACAATTTCATTGAACTGCTTCGCCTTCTTGTGCAGGCTAGGCCTAAAACATGTCTCGGTCAAGACCTTGCCACCAACGGCCATTCGCACCTAGACCTTCCCAACCCCAACCCCATCAGCGCACCATCAACATTGGAATCAATTTCAATTGAACGTGAACGAGCATTGATGTATGCCAGCCAAATTGCACAATCAAACTCTGAAACCTCCAAGTGCGGCTCTCGCACGGCAGCATGCTTTCAACAGACTGTTCAAATGTCATTGTCGTCTGCTTTCGCCAAAACATTCCGAAGAGAAGTATATGTGCAAATGCAAATCGGACTTAGGAACATCTATTTCGACCCTAACAAATACCCTGTACATATCATTACATATCTATGTACATGAATATACAGTAACGGTACAAACAAAAAGATAAAGTATACAGGGCAAACAAAAAAGAACAAGATACAATTACAAATATGTAGCTAAGGATACCTCCATAAAGGTAACCCTATCCAACAACAGTGTTTAACAAGCCCCAACAGTAGGAGGGTAGTTTTGAGGGGGAACACTCTTATTTGCATCATTTTTTCTGTGAATGCTCCCAACATCCCAGATACCAGGGCGAGAATTTGAGATGAATCAAGGCCGGGAGGCTAGGTGCTTGGTGTTCTCACAGAACTGTGCGAGCAGACGCCTTCGGCGACCCCCAGTGCTCTCCACTGGCAACTCAAAGAACCTCCCATCGGGGCTGCCAGCTTTGTGTTTGATTCGCGCACGGAAATCAACAATCTCCAATTAAAATCAAAGGGTAGGCAAATAACCCTCGAACTAATCATCAACCAGGCATCATTTAGACATCAACTATATGATTATATATCCAAATAAAAATTGATGGTTTATATAAACAATGTTTAATCATTTAACAGCTTGTCAACCAACTTTTGCTGGCATCATCTGGGTTTGCCTTAACAAATGGTACCCCTAAATCCTTTTGTTTATCATAATTTTACCTATTAAAATAACCAGTGTTTGGGTTTATATCACATGTCCATACATACCCAAATATAATATCAAGTTGATTACATATGCCGTTTTTTTCTAATCAGATCCCCAATGTTTGATACTTAAACAACCAAATATGTTGATTAAATTACCATGTTTGTTGGCTAAATCCCCATTTTTGTTGGTTAAATTAGTGAAAAATCACCATGTGTTTTTGAAAATCGCCATGTTTTGTGGTGAAAAATCTCCATGTTTGTTGGTTCAATGACCATTTCGCAGTACCACGATCTCACTCACCGCCCTAGGTTCGGAAGGGGCGCTGCCTGATGGCCTCCTCTTCCATGGTGGCATCAAGATCATCTGGATCCTAACGACCAACGGATGTATCCAGTGGGATATTTATATTAACATAGACTAAATGTCATAGAAATATTGGTAAATATAACATAGAAGGTCTGGTAAATTGACATAGAAGGTCTGGTAAATTTGGATAATATAGATCCTTTTGGTAAATTAACATAGAAGGTCTGGTAAATTTTATATTATCCAATGGGACTCTGAATTGATCCACTATTTACTATGGTGAATCAACTAATTTTCTGGTAAATTAACATACAGTTATGGCCCGAAATACCATTTATAAGTACTTATAACCCCATTTATAGAATGTATAATCCCACTTATAACCAGTTACAACTGATAAATGGCCAGAACTGTAGAAGGTCTGGTAAATTTAATATTATCCAATGGGACTCTGAATTGATCCACTATTTACTATTTACATCTATTTACTATGGTGAATCTTAGATACCCTGCAAAAAATGACAAATTCTTTGCTGGTGAACGTAGATATTCCTATTGATACCAAAAGACCAAAGGATTAGTTTGTATCCATGTAAGATTGACCTATAGTTATTATTTACCCTTCCGGTAAATTAACATAGACCCTGAAAATCAGCAACTTTTAGTGGAAACTAATCTTCCAAATCAGAGGTCCCTTAACTGCTTGGTGGTTGAGCCCTAGCCCTCTGAAACATGATGGACTTTGTCGGTTGGGATGATTATTCCATTCCCAATAGATGGAAAGTCAAAAAAATCATGTTCCAAACCACCAATCAGTTACATGTCATATATTCATAATGAACGTTTATATCGCGACAATCGTGTGTTCTTGGCGAAAGTAATGTAGATAAAACAATAATAAACTATTCATATTTTTTACGATTACATCTTATGTATTAAATATATAATCAATTATATATTACCTAGTCTCTATTATTCATTATCTAGTATCAATAATAAACCATCCCGCAAATCACCATGTTTATATAGGAGGTATGCTTACCATTCCCAAATGGGTGGTTTATCATTGTTACAATTTTATATATTCATATGACTTGTATCCATTGCCAGGTTCGATTACTGGAGGGTACAGGATGGGGCCCCAGTTCGTTGGCTAAGTTGGTGCGTTTGTAAATCCAATAACTGTTGGGTTGATTAGGGGGATTGTCGACTATAGCTAATAGCTAAAGGGGAGTATAAATCAACTTATAACCGGGGGGCATTGTCCTGCATCCAATGGGGTATTTATTATTTGTATATTCACAATGGATGTGTATGAATTTCATGGGATATCTATATGAATACACATATTGGATTCACATCCTATGTATGACTAATGGGATATTTATGAATCAGAATCAATTATAATATCCATATGTATGCTAATATACACGTTCACATGCCAAGTATAGTGAATTAATAACCATGAAACATGATGGCTTTAAACGGCAAACCAAACGGTTCGGTTTATATGTCATCCATGTGATCACCGAGTGGGATGACAATCCAACTGGGTGAGTTCAGCAAAAGTAGCAGCCAGCAACAAACACTGAGGGTATACACTGGTATTGGGTTAGTTGTATATATCATACATCCATACAAATAAATGAATATATCTATATATATATAATATACAGTAGCCAACATGGCTGCATGGCTTCGTGTTTCCAATTCTCTGGATTTGGCCCCAACGGAGCATGGCTTCGTCCACCAACAGAAATCTTATCGACATGTCTCCCAGCAATTGCCCTACTAATATATCCCGAGCATCATCTCCCAGCAATTGTGCTTCTCAATATATCCTATGTATATATACATATAATTAATATATGTTCGCAAATATATTGCCATAAACCAATGCCATATCAAATGATATCATACCATAACATTGTCATCCTATGGTTAAATAGTATCGATATCGTGTCCATTGTCTCCTATCAACATCCCAAAAAAAACACTTAGATCCTGTTAGTATGATCCCCGGAATTGTGATTGTTCTTGTTTTTGTTAGGACACGTTTAATTTCGTGCAGTCTTTGTGCCAACCAAACAAATGAATGTTCTCAAAATGCAACAACAAGGTGATTTGATCAGCAACACTTGCTGAACACGTAAATGTAAGGCCTTTTTTTTTTGGCTTCTGCGGGAATCATTGCTGCACCGTTATACTGAGAGAAACATAATAAAGGGCATTCATGGAAATTATTTTGGGGTCATGGTTTATTTATGCAGATGTGGCTATAACGATTGGACACATTTGGTTTGTTTGTGGTTGTGGCTGGCCCAATCTGATTCCAATGGATTCCATTTATCGTGATGACATTTGCCAACTGCTGGGATTTCAAGACCTTTGGGAAGCAGGTTTCATGACTTGTCATAACAGGCTTATCATGCGCCTGGTCAAAACGATTGACTCATTGATGATTCGAATGTTCAGGATTTCAACCAACATTCAAAATATTGACCCGTTTTCAAATCTTGGGGGGTAAAGCTATGAAAAAAAACAGGGAATCAAGTGAAGCAAAAACAGTAGCTACTCAAAACCGAAAGTAACAAGTCCCAAACCTGCTAAAGACGACAGTTAAGCCAAGCACACCAACATCTACTGGTCAGTGGAATTTTCATCAAAAAAAACGCGAAACCTTCGAGGTTTGAAGTTTCAAATCTTCCTATGACTCAAGCGTGGGATCCCTGACAAAAAAACACAAACTGATATGGCACATGATCCAAGCTTATTATCATTCTTGTCAGTAAAGTTCATTCTTATCTTGTCATGATCATTATATATCATGATTTCACAGAGCGATAAATTGTTGAGTTCCACCAAAATTACAAGTTCTGCGGAAGGCCAACAAAACAGGATTGACAGGATTGAAAGTTCCATTGGAATCCTGCTTCCACCACTTCAGTTCCAAGGTTTAACCCCCCAAAAAAACAAAAACATCGGGTTCAAGGATGGTGTGTGAATCCCTGCCCCCTTTTATAAAAAGAAATATCCCTTAGTTCGGTTCCCAAAAACGAATAGATCCCTAAACTCTAGGGGTTCTAAGGGTTAAACCTTATCCAAGGGTTTTTTTTTCAGGTGTCCGACTTCCAACATTCCAGTGATTCCAGGGACGTTTTCGGGTCACATCTTCCACTTGATGCTCCTAATGTCCCACCAAGCAACAAAAACATGTGGAGTTGAGGCGGGTGATTTCAAAAAAATGATGAACCTATACTATGTCTCAATCCTCTGAAACACGATTAATTGGGGGATGCGTTTAAAAAAGTACTGTATGGAAAAAAAAATGTTTCTATACTAAACTAGTGAAACTAGTGGAAACAGAAATAGGTTTTCTTTCCTATTCGGAGGATTACTATCTGTGTGTTTGTCTGAAAATAGTGTACTCCAAGATAGAACTGTTTATCATCACTGTCATGTATCATCATTGTCCCTTGACACTAGCCATCCAAGGGTACTCCCTCTTCCTCATGTTCAAAATCTCTAACCATAAAAATAACATGAAAATCCATGATTGTCCCCATTAAATCCCAAGAGCATCGAATAAACATAACACCAAACAATGCCATCATCGAGAGTATGAAAATTGTATAATCCATTACACACCTTTAAAAAAATGGTAATTTCATATACCATCTGGTTATTTAACATAGCCATGGGTCAAATCCCTTATAAATGGAGGTTTCTAGCTGGGAAAATCATCTATAAATGGGCCATGGCTTCCATGGCTATGTTAAATAACCAGAGGCTAAACATAACAAACATAACACCAAACAATGCCCTCATCGGGAGTATGAAAATTGTAAAATCCATTAAGAACCTATAAACATTGTCAATCTTAGATACCCTGCAAAACATGACAAATTCTTTGCTGGTGAACGTAGATATTCCCATGTAGATACCAAAAGACTAGTTAGGACTAGTTTGTATCCATGTGAGATTGACCTAGAAAACATCACACCAAAAACCCATTGAAAATTCCTAGGACGTTTGGCCCAGGGACATCCTGCGGTACGGTGGAACCGTCTTCGGTGGCCCAACGGTTCCACAAAGTCAAGCCCGCGGTATAGTTGGGGTCGTCGTCCTCGACATCCAGTGACTTTTTGCTGGCAGGACGTCCAAGGGGTGGTGTACAACCTTTAAAGATAGCAATGATGGTGATAATGGGATAGTAATTATCTGCAATGCGAGGCCCCCAAGATAGCTAAGTTGGTTTATAACTCCAATAACTATGGTTTATGGTACTTATAACTATAGTTACTGGGGCTTATAAACCAACTTATAACTGGGGGGCCTCACATTGTGGGTAAATTATGATAATTTACAAATCTGAATTTTCTTTAAATGTTGGGCTATTTTGGGATGATTTCCCTAAAATAAACCATGATTCCAGTGAGGGAGAACAGTGAAGTCGTTATAATTTACCCACAATAATGATAGTAACCATTTTTTAAACATGATAGTAACAATGATAGTGATAGTAATATGATAGTATCTAAGGGATAGTAATGCAATGGTAATGGGATACTCATGGGGGTATCTTGCTGTGTTTTATTATTTATAATGGGTATAATGGCAATAGAAGATATATCCTAACTGAAATCATCCACATGCTCTCTGATATCTCTGATACAAGTTAGCTATGGAAAACCACATGGTGAATCGTCTCGAAAAAAATGAGTCTCCGTAGCTATGCCAAATGTACCAATTGGTAATATATATATATATATGTATGTGTGTGTGTGTTTGTGTGAAGTTTTTGGTGAAACATCTTCCCCTAAATCCATTGGTTAAGAATCAACATTGCGAGTATAGCGTACCCCATTTTCAGACACACCCATATGGATGCCAAGGCATGTATATATATATATGTAAAACATAAAGATGCAACAATATGAATTACCAAAAAACTGTCATGGGATTTGAACAAGATTGAGCTCAAATATGATGTTGCCAGACTCTTCACGCAGCAATTGCGGACCCTTAAAACCATGACATCTCAAGGGTTTGCAGCATCACCCTATCAACCCTGGATAAATAAAACCTGATCGCTGATCGCTAAGGGGTTGCCCTAAATATCAGTGACCAGTTGCAATTCTCTAATTTTTGTCCCCGAAATCCGACGAAACCAAAAACCATTCCCAGGGTTTCATCAAATTTCATCGATCCATTGCCCCCATACCTACTAAAATCCCGACAAAATGATGCTCCCATTTAAAGCCTCCACAGTTATGGCCCGAAATACCAGTTATAAGTACTAGGAAAACCCCATTTATAGAATGTATAATCCCACTTATAACCAGTTGTAACTGATAAACGGCCATAACTGCAATTAGTGGCGGGGATTGTCCGTTGTCACCCTTGATGACCAGCTGGACAATAACAACATCAAGTCGCGGAAATCACCCCCTGAAGAGGCAGTCCCAAATGGTGCAGCTGCAGTTGAGGTTAGAAATGGATATACCTAAGCCTAAATATAGGTTTTTTATCTCAACTTATGGAGGTTGCTACCATAGTTATTAAATGTCATGGTCACTACTACACCATGGTTTCTTGGGGTTCAGCGCTGGATGCATGGCCATGGCATGTCATGGCCCCCCATCTCCTTCAAATCCTTCAAATCAGGGCTGGATGTGTTTCTGACCGAAACCGAGGGCGGCCTGGCACCGATTGATTGGAGGTTGCGGAAAACCGCCCTTGGTAAGGGCTAAATTTGAGGGGATCTGTCCCAAGTTGTATGGTTTTATAACTTTATATGCTACAATACCTTCAATTTAGGATCCTAGAATTACAATTTTTCCTAAGTACTTTATCCCACCACTGGGGTTTTTCACCCCACCAGCATACGCTCTCTTGTTTCATCAGTTTCATGGCTTGCAGGGAAGATTCTGAACAGATGGAAGGCCGCCTCAAAAGATGTAGCACAACACTATACAAAACTGTTTAACGTTTGAGCCACCCCACCTGTTAAGGAGACCACCATTTTGCAGTTGTTGGGATGGAAAGTAGAAACTATCTATCACAAAACTCATTATACACGGAGGACTTGGGCAAAATGTTTGCACTGCAATGAATGGGCAGCATTGCACGCTGCAACATCTGGGCAAATGACAATAGTTTGCAGCCGGAATCAAACCGGTTTTTTGGGAGACGATCTTCACTTGCTAAGCATCATTTCTGATGAGGTCATTGTGAGAGGCCGCTAGGATTTGTCCAGAACAAACATCATTATTCAAAAAACTAACGTTGTGTCGTTTATATTTAATACATGGTGGTAAAATAATATGTCTATCTTTTGTTCGATGAACTATTATATTGATTCAATTGAACAACAGGGCCGCCAAAAAAAAAGATAAACAAGTAGCTCCGCCATTCACAATGTTTCCCCACCTGCCAGGTGAGGGTTGTTAGATTTTATCAGAGTTGTTGTCCTCCCCCTCCTCGCCTCCTCCTCCAGTTTCTCCTCGACCATGTCTGCATCAACTTCCACCTCAACTTCCGCCTTGCCAACTCTTCGCCAAGCTCTTCGCCAACTTCCCAGCTCAGTGCGCACCGCTGG
>Ga0126342_10011019_pt1 | contig 16156 bp, 22 predicted proteins | sample Cyp1metagenome_FD_92528 | JGI IMG/M metagenome (GOLD analysis project Ga0126342, IMG submission 92528) | Coral microbial communities from Lord Howe Island, Old Settlement Bay, Australia - Cyphastrea 1 metagenome | ecosystem: Host-associated > Invertebrates > Cnidaria > Coral ... | reverse complement strand
ACTTTGTTCCGACTTTGTTCCCATTTTTGTCCCACTTTGGGGTTCTCGTTCCCACTTTGTTCCCATTCTTGTGTTACTTTGGTGTTCTTGTTCCCACTTTGTTCCCACTTTGTTTCCATTCTTGTCCCTTCTTGTTCCCACTTTGTTCCCATTCTTGTCTTACTACGGGATTCTTGTTTCCACTTTGTTCCTACTTTGCTCCCATTCTTGTCCCACTTTGGGGTTCTTGTTCCCACTTTGTTCCCATTCTTGTCCCACTTTGTGGTTCTTGCTCCCACTTTGTTCCCATTCTTGTCCCACTTTGGGGTTCTTGTTCCCACTTTATTCCCACTTTTATTTTTCTTTTTACAAAAACCGCACCATCTCTTATTACAAACTTATTTACAAAGCAAAATCCACCATACCTTTGTATATATATATATATATATTTTTTATAAATATACATATATATAAAAACAAAAATTTAGTTAAATCGAGTTTCACAAACTCCTCATTAAAAACTTTGACGCATACCAACTGCAGTTGTTAAAATTAATTTCATCTTTTTACTCTAGTACTGTGGAATAACCCATCGCCCGCATTCGGGGGCAACTGTACCATAAAGCTGTACACTAAAGTACAGGAAAAAAAGAAGAGAAGACAACATGTTGTCCGACCAATAGTGGAAAAACAATATTATCCACATGATTGGAGAGTTGTACACCGGAACAATTAAAGGTTTCATTGGAAAAGGACAACATTTTGTCCAATTAGGAGGTGTACAGACAAGTACAGACACATGTAAAAGTCAGCATACTGACACGTCAGCATTCTAACAGAGTAGGGCGGGGGGGAGGCTCAAAAAAGGAACCACCGTAAGTAAAAAGGCGCACCCGCCACACCCACCCACTTAAGAGGCAACAACGGGGATGCATAAACATTTCATAAATGAAACTGCATGAATCTGCAATACAGAATTAGACAGACATCACTGAAAGGAAGTTTGCAAACATATTTCAAAAGGAATTCATTGAGAAACTGTTTCCACAGCTGAAGCCTTGACACATGTTTCCAAAACGATTTCTTGTTGTGGGAAAAAAACATAAAACTCTCAAGAATAAAGTCCAAAGACAACATCAAACAAAACAAGCCCAATCCCATGAGGGAGAAAAGAGATAAAGGCGCTAGGATATCACCATATCCTTTTTTGTGTCCTAAAAAATAAAATGATGTCAGCACGCTAAAACAACACTTATTTTCCTTGACACAAAAACCGCGCCATCTCTTATTACAAACTTATTTACAAAGCAAAATCCACCATACCTTTGTATATATACATTTTATAAATGTATATATATAAAAACAAAAACTCAAACAAATCGAGTTTCACAAACTCCTCATTAAAAAACTTTAACGCACACCAGCTGCAGTTATTAAAATTAATTTCATCTTTTTACTCTAGTACTGTGGAGTAACCCATCGCCCGCATTCGGCCACGGACCCCACCCATCTCATTGGTGGACGAAGTGAAAGTCCAACACTTTTTCCACAAACTGCTCAAGAAGCAGATGCAGCTGGGCACTATCAAAGCGCTTGCATTCAAGCAACAAAGAGTGGGGTATTCCCCGTGGTGATGAATCTACTATATTCGAAATTGAAGGAACTCGTGAATACCAAGGCAGTGCAAATAGGTCATCCAGAAGCGCAGTGTGCAAAGAACACATGCAGGAAATGACCTGGGAGCGCGAGTACCCTTTAATTAGGGAAAATCTTGCACCCTCATTATCCACAAAGAAAAGACAACGTTTGCCATGAAGATGATTGCTCCACATGTTGGAAGCAAGTAGAACTGCCAGGGTCTCAAGCTCGCCAATCGCCACCTGCTAATCACGCTTCATAATCTCCGAAACAAAAGCAGAAGGCAGCTGCACACCAAACCAGGAAACCACTTCGCCAGTCGCCGCACAAATCACTCCTCCTAATCCCCCGGAAAGATCCTCGTGGAAAGCAGCATCAGTGAAGATATACATGCATTCCAAAATGGCAGAACTCATTGAACGAGGGGGACCAGAAGAAATACGTGACCTCAAAGCCAACAGCGCCTCCTTCAAATAGGGATCCAACCAGGCCACAAACGGTTTCCTGTATGCGTGCTGAGAGATGGCCTGTAAGGCTAGTTGACCAGTTCTGCCAAAGACCTGTGCCTCACAAAACGCAAGCCGTCCACGAAGAGACAGAGCCTTCTTGTGTCCCAGCTTTCCGTCGCTAAGAACCACCGCTAGGAACTCCTCAACCTCGGAAATTCTCTTGGCCGTATTGGACACCTTCACCAAACCAGAGGAGGATTCATCCAAGCCGAAAACCACTCCCAGAGCCGCAACTGAAGAAGAGAAGCAATCCGACTTATCGCCAGTCTTATCATATGCCCAGCCAAGCAAGTCGAACATTACTTCCAGAGATTTCTGAGCATTGTCCGCCAGTGAAGGTGTAGATGCAATCACGAAATCATCAAAAAAGCAAGACATTGGAACTGCCAAGCATCTGGCCGCCACCCACTGCAAGAATCTAGCACACATTATGAAGGCATTGACCGCTGTTCGTGATCCAAAAGGCAGCGCAATTTGCTGAAAGGGGGCAGCCGAGCAAGTTGTCGGATCGTAAACAGACAAGTATGCGTACCTGGCAGACTCGGGAGCAATGCATAATTGACGATAAGCTGAAGCCAGATCCAAAGAGCGCGCCACAAGGTCTGTCGACCTATTCCCAAAGGACAACTGCTGCATGAAGTATAAAAAGATGGCGCATACACATCAGGATTGTTCATCGTAGGCTTCTCGTGCAGAGTGACTGTGGAGTTTACCTGGGATTGGCTGTAATCGTCTATTGGACGAATCTTAGTCGACTGCACCAAAGGGAATCTTCTTGAAACTGATGCTTCCTCCTCCAAATCTTCCCAGGGGTGAGATGCTGAGAGCCAGCCAGCGTCCACCTCTGCCAAAGTTTTTCCCCAAAGCTGACCATCCGTAACCAAGTCGCCCGAAGACCTGGTCATGTGACGAATGGCGTGTTGGATCTGCGCGCCTGTCCATGTAGGTCTGAAACAGTCAGTTGGGCCGGCACAAACTTAGAAGGCAGAAGGCCCGAGCGGGAAGCCTCACCAACAAGGGAAAAACCACTTGCCATGTCGCTGGCCAGGTCAGCATCGTGATAACCAGCATCCAAGATGATCCATTTCATCAGCTCCAAGCGCTTGCTAGCCAAAATGTGTCTCATCTCTGAGGTCATTCCTTCCTTAAGCAGCCGCTCATTACCAATAAGATCCTTGGCCTTGAGAGTCCACCTCCTCAAAGTCTTTGCACGAAGATTCACAACTTCTGCATCTGACGACGAAGCCAAAAGAGAGCAAGCCTGCTTGACCTCTTGGTCCACACCGCTAAAGGCATCAAAGGGATGCCCCTTGAGGCAAGCCTGCATCAAAAACTGCTTTGGTGACCAACGAATGCCAAAGACCCTGTCGCATCTATTTCCTTCAGAATCAGCTTCAGCAAGGTCAAACACTTTGAAATTGCAGCCACATCCAGAGCATGAAGCGACCCCAGAAGAAATGTTGTATTGTAACTCGTACACCTGATCCAGTTTGTCAACATCACCCCACAAATCCAGTGCCTTTAGGTTCACAAACTCAAAATCGGGCTGACGGACTTCCACGGGCTGACGGACTTCCCCCTTTTTATGGATGGTCAGCCTCAATTGTTTGCTTGCGCACGGAAGGTCCAGCACACCTTGTGGGAAGTTGAGCTGGACACAATGCACGAGTTCTGATTTTGCATTAACCTTCAGAATGTCAACTGGGATGCATTTTAGCACAACGAATTTGGCAAACTCTGGCACGACTGGTGGCAAGTTCTTCGGTTGCTTGTTGGTGGCCACTGCTGCCAAATGGGAACCTTAAGACGCTTGGATCGCGAAACAAATGACAGAAAGTCTGAAGCACTCACCAAGGATGCGAAAATTGTGTTGGTCAGCGCACGAGCAAAAGCAGGACTGTACTCAGCCTCCGACGTTGTATCGAACCTTCCATTCTGCACTGACCAAGGCAGATGCTCATGCTGTCCATCACACAAACGATGGATATCCAAAATAGCAGGATTGTTGGAAGCAAGGCAAGTACACTTTAGTCTACTGCCACCATACATGCAGTTGTGGATCTCGACATAATGGACATCCAAAACTGCTGCTTTTTGCCAAATCGTTGTTTCCCAAAGAAAGCTGGTCCATCGGTTCTCCACTGTCCAACAAATGCCACGAGCATCAAGTTGAAAGATAAGCTTCACCATGAACTTATAGAGTGCATTTGCTTTTTGCACCTTCAGCTTTGACACCCCTCGCAACCAAGGAAGGCCATCTGGCCATTGAGCTGTTCTCAGCTTTGGCGGCCCATGGTGAGCTTTGGATAACCTACGCAACCGAGCCTTTGACGCTGTGCCACAAGGAATGCCAAAGTGAACCCAAATGCAGTGGTCAGACTGACACCAATCCTCCACCAACTTTTGTGCGGCCTCATCTCCCAAGTCAAGAGCTATGACCTTGACCTTCTGGTGCTTAAATGCGTGATCAACTCCAAAGCTGTTCGGGAAAAAATGTTTCATTGCAAGAGTCAGGTTACCTGTCCCGCAAAATAGTTCTATCACAAAGTACCCAGCATCATCCAAGCTTGAAATCATCCTGCACCTCGAGGGAGAGGAGTCACTATTGGAAACTTGAGGTGGTCTTTTCTTAGAAAAAACCTGGCCAGGTTGAAGTCGGGGTGAAACCGGCGCCATTGATCATTTGTGTTCCAAATATGGGTGGTTGCCATAGCAACCTGGTGCGCAACACACATGTGCCCGGGGGCACACACTTCCTTTGTCACAGCGGCCCAAATTGTACGAGAAGCAAATCTGTTCTGGCTCAAGTGGCATACATCTTATTCATAAACGCGCGAAAAGGTAAAAAGGCAAAAAACGCTAAAACCTACAAAGGAAATAAGTGAACAAGCACAGCTGAGAACACTTGCCAAACACTTGCACATTTTTCGACTGCCAGAATTATGGATATCCCAAGTTGATGGATCTTTGAATCCAACCAAGTTGATGGTTGGTTTGACCCCCGGTTGTGAAACTTGCGGTTGTGGGAAAAAAAGGCAAGGATCATTTTGATCATGCCCCAGAAATGCTGCCAGAAAGGGTATAATATAATGAATAAAATAATATAGATGAACCATAAAAAGGTGTGGGTTAGGTGGGTGAAGAAAATAAAGCATGTCAAGCAACCAATGTATGCCAACTTGAGCCAAAATGTTTTGGGGGAATTCGATGATGACCAACTCTCCCAAAACAGAAGTGAACAAAGTACACTAACCGTTCTGGCTCAAGTGGCATACATCTTATTCATAAACGCGCGAAAAGGTAAAAAGGCAAAAAACGCTAAAACCTACAAAGGAAATAAGTGAACAAGCACAGCTGAGAACACTTGCCAAACACTCGCACATTTTTCGACTGCCAGAATTATGGATATCCCAAGTTGATGGATCTTTGAATCCAACCAAGTTGATGGTTGATATGACCCCAATAGGACTATCAGATTGGTGGGATTCAAACGCACAGAACGCCCGATAATTAAGGTGTTGAATTCCAGCAATCGAAACAGTGAGAAAAATAAGTTAATCATAATTTATACCCAATCTGGACTTCAAGGCAACTCCCATAGGAGGTAGGTTTCTGGAGGGTGCAAAGAAACTGAAGCTTCATGATTCCACAAGTTCATCAAAGAAAGACGAAATCGGTTGCGCAGCAAATGACCAAAAGGAATGGTTTCAGTTGTGGTCCATCGACTCAAGGCGTCTGCCTCAGCATTTCGTTCACCTGAAATATGTGATAGGTCCAATTCCATGCCAGTGAGTGTACAAAGCATGGTCAAACGCTCCAAGAATAGATTCAGCGGTGATTTTTGTGAGGGCAGTTTATTGCCGCCGGATTCAGTGCCGGTGTTGTCAGTCAAGGACGGAATTCTCAGTGGATAGCGAAAGCCCGGAGAGGATTTTGCAACGATGTACAAAATAGCAATCTGTGCCAAAGTTTCCAAAGAAGCGATGCACTTCTGCATCTCTTGTGTCACCGGAATCTGCAATGAGGAAAAATCCTCATAGCAAAACTTCTCAGAAAACCAGACTGTAGTGCCAGATGGAAATCGAATGAATCCACCGATTTGACATATATCCGAAAAAGCACATGCATCTGCAGCACATTCGCCAGTCCAGAGGTGACGAGGTCGCAAAGTCTTGGTCAAGGAAACTGTTTGCAACCATTTTGCATACATCTGAAGAATGCGAATCGAATCCGATGACAAAATGCGTCGTGAGGTATCAAAATCTCTGACGCGGAGCCATATCCTGCGTTCCGAGAGATAGATATGTTGCAAGTCAGATTTGTTGGATACATTTTGGTGTCGAACTGCAAGTAGTTGGCTACCTGGAGGAATCCCTGTTCCTGTCGGAGAACTGGTGAACCGGAGGTTGTCGTCCAGACAGTTGATGGCTTGCTTCCAATGGCCAGGATTGATGCTGTAATGGCTGGCTGGAATCGAAAATAAATCTTTGTACAAAATCGGTAACCAACATCGCATCAAGGAAAAAAGCTGTGTAACCCAGTTCAACAATCCCAATAATTTTTCCAAAGATTTCTTGGAAGTCCGAGTGGAGCAGGTCCTTGATGTTGGAGCTTAAGCAATTTTGTAGCTGGAAGTTCCACGTAGCCAGCGTAAATATGGAACCGCCAGCCAATCCAATTGATACTGTGTCCCATCTCAGTTTTCCTCCCAGGATATTGGGACACCAAAGACTTGTGAAGCCACGCTCAGGAGTGGCTAGAACCCAAGCCACTGATTCGGGAAACATGAACAGGAAGTCGTCCACGTAGAGAAAGCCTGCATGTTGGAACCAAAGCAATGCATGAAATAGTAGCAAAAAACTCCCGAGACGTGTCCAATGGTAGGCGCTGAATGACGCTCCAAATGGAGAGACTTTAAAGAAAAAGATCTTGTTGTCCAGTGTGAATCCCAAGAGCCCACGTTCGGATTCGGAAGCCCGAATGACCACTAACTTGTGGGCGGACTTGACGTCCAAGGAAAACCAGCCATAGGTTCGTTGATCGCTCTGAGAGGAAATGTGCGTTGCACGTCCAATGCACTCGGAAGAGTCGTACGTTCAGGAATGATTACTCTCGAATTCACCCCACAAATGGAAGAGTCGACGACCAAACGTGCTGGTCTATGATCACTCAGTGCCAGCCCCAAGCGTCCCACTGCAAGGTTGGAGCCGAACTCTTGTTGCGCCTGTTTAATGGAACCAGGGTATTCATATATCCAACCTTTGTCCAATTCCTGTTGGACAAGTTCTCGTGTTGTAGCAAGGTCAGATTCCGCAGATTGCCAATTAGTAGTGTGAACTGAATGAAAGTGGAACGTCAGGATCTGATTTGTCCAGCGCGGCTGGAAAGCATGTGGAGGGGGGAATATCCCCCAAAATACCCGTAGGAGCGCCATCTGTCAACATTTTGAATAGGGATGTGTCCGCATCCGTAGTCAGTTGAGATAGTGCGGACAGTATACCAAGTTGCAGCGGTTGGTCATCGCGGATGGTCCAATTAGGGTCAAAACCTTTTGAACCCAAAAAATCATTTAAACTTTGTCGGAATGGTGACAAATCTTCATCAGAAAAGGGTGGTGTATTGGAATGGTTCTGCATGAACTCCTTCATTTTGGAAATTAACTTGTTTTGAAAAATTAGTTGAACCCATTTTTGACGCAAGTCCTTGAGGTGATCCTGGATCGATACGGTCGACTCCAGTCTGGTTCAGAGAATAGGCCACCGCCGTCTTAATGACTCACAGGAAGATCATGCAAACCTTTTTGAGGAATAAGGCCCGCGGCTGATAGAACTGACAACTGAAGCGGACCATGTTGAGATAGCAAAGGGCTAACCACGTCCGAAATAGCATCACACATAGCTGGGGGATATTCAGCGGTGATTCGACTTTTGAAAGTGCCGTCTGAAAACCTGACACCTGCGATGGCTTCATGGGAATCGGGAGGATGCTGGCAAATGCGACCCAGTGGCTTGAGACCGGGGTAGGAACAAGCCAATAACCAACTTTTCTGCCAGTCCCGATCGAATGCACATGCAGGAAAATAAACCAAATAAGTCGCGGCAAACTTGATTAAATGTTGCATGATGGGTTCAAGCCAAGCCATCGAATTTGTGGGCTGTTCGATGTGAATGTGACCGCCAGCGGAAAAAATCAATTCCAGGCATAAAATGCAGCGACAAACTAACTCATGACTCACCTGAATGCGTTCCCGTTCTTCTGCAGAAAGGTTGGGAACTCCATCCAATTGGGTTGGAGTCCGAATGGCTCTGGGGCCTCCAGGCCGAAGTTTCAACCGGCTGTAATCTCCACAGTTAGGAGCAGCTGCCCCGTAACCTACGATACCTGAAGAACATAGACGAAGAAGAGAATCGAAAAAGATGTTATCTAAAAGGTCCATCGAACTGCAAATCAATTTGTCAACTGATACACATATACACTTCTTTCGCAAAAAAGATGTCGTCAATGGATGTCCTGATCCTGAGCAGATGTCCAGAAAAATTCTGGCACCGGCAAGTTCCTCCAAAATGGGGGGGGCAGCAATTGAATTCTGAGGTGACCCTAAGGGTGGATCCTCTGCGGTTGCGATATGCTCTGCTGTGGCCATGGGAGACGATGTCTCACTTGCATCGTCTTGTTGACAATCCAATTCCTGAGGTGTATCTTCCTGAACCATGGCAGTATCTGGAACATCACAGTGAAACATCTCGGCATCAACTAGTCAGTGTGGCTGCTTCTGGTGGTCGAATGCGCTATGAGGCTGAGCACAAGCCTTGCCGTTGGAGAGCGGGAAAGCACAATAATGACCAAACTTGCACGCATCACCCTTTTGACAACGACCTGATTGATAGAGCATGCACAATTATATCTTTTGATTGTTGATCACTGTTTCCGTCACCCAGGTTGGACGACCCTGTGAATCGCTCTTGCCGCCTTTCTGAAGTGACTTGCCTGATTTATTCTTGGATTTCCCTTTGCCTTTCGAACTGGGGTTGAAAGGCATAGAACTTGGAGCGGCACCTTTTGAAACTGCTTTTGCCCTGGGTTGCAACAATGAGGCCATGTCTGAACGCAAATGTGTGACTTCGTGTAACGCGTTGTCTAAGCTGAAACCTTGGTCTAACACCAAATCATGAATAATCTGCCACAGCTGTTTGTCCGCGGCCTGTGCCTCCAAAATGGAGGGAGGACGAAGACCACTCTCACCATCAAGCCTCTGGGTCATAAGCGACATAAACCTGAGCGAGTATGAGCGCAATCGCTGCAAATGACAAGAGCCAACCAAAGCAAGAGCAGTGTTGTGAACGTTGAACATATTGTTCACTGCCATGATGCCCATACCTTGGTTTTGAATGTCAAGGGCCGGTGGATCATCACACAGCACATGGTGTAGCTGGAGGCCCTCCACACATGGAACCTTAGGTTTTTGGTAAATGGACATGTCATCCATTTTTGATTGTGACATTCTTTATTTCCATGGAATCCACTTGTGCTCTGACCGTTGATGTTGCAAATGCGCTAATGCAAGCAAACGTGAGGATGGCAAGGTTTCATGGGAGAGGACCTCACCCGGATAGTCCTGAAGATATTGCTTCTTCAAGGCTGCAACTGCATTGGGACTAAGTTTGGGAGCAAAGGCTTCCGACCATGAGCTCTCCACTGAAGGTGAAGAACTGCTATTGCTAGGATCACCTGATGATGGTCCTGGTCTAGGAGCATCTTGAAGCTGTTGCCACGCATGCTTCAAACTGGATTTCTGTAAAAGCGAAAGCGATGTTCCAGGCATCAATTGCTCCCATACTTCATCTGTGAATTCAGCTCTGTCATTCACCAACATGCTAAAGGCTTCCATGGACCAGCCGTCGCAGACCAGCTGATTAGCGAAGGTGGGGTCCACCCCACATGAAGCAAGGTGGGCTTCCAAGTTGGAAGTCATGACATGCAACTAAAAAGATGCATGAAAGTAAAGTTTATGTTGAATAGGAGTCAAAATGCATTATGTGCACAATCTTTCGTTGTAGAAACCTCTAGGTGGGGTAATCAAGGAAGATTGCGTTGTTTTTTCCCAATTAGTAATACAATGAAAAATATTTGGCAACAAGCATGTGCACCATGTGCCCAGTTACTTGACACAGTCAAGTGATCTTAAAGCTAAACCTGAAGCAATGCATTGAAATGCATTTCACGCAGTGACGGGATGCACGATCCCTTGCAACGCAAACGCAGTGAAGGAGCAACGAAGAGTTGCCCTTTTTATGAACTGTCGTGATGGAAGAATCTGATCCCATGGGAGTGAATTTCAGCTGAAAAAATGGATCAATTCCAATACATTATGCAAAGGTAGATTGTTCACGCTGAATTCTGAGATAGCACGGCCATCAAAGCGATTCTTTTTGACTCAATGTGCAATGGCAACGCGATCTGTTTGGAAGATCAACTACGCACCTTCGGAGGTGGAAGCTGGGTCAAAGCAATGAGTTGGAAACCTGAAGCCAGCGAGAATGGCATGCAGCATGTTTACAAACCGGAAATTCAGGGTTGATCTGAACATCGAAACGACAATAATCTCGTGGGAGTCTTGCACCACAAGCTGCACGGTAATTTACTCCTTCCCAAAATGGGTGGTCAGAATCTGAACAACGCAGCATGACGTGCTGAACCTTCTTGGAATGAGCTACCACGAGTTCATCAATGTTTCCCAAATCAGCATCTGTGGTCATGGTAGCGTCCTGTGAACTGTCTGAAGATTCTGAATCCGAAGACTCCCCAAGTTCCATTGTGGAAGCTCGGCTGGTAGATTGTTAAGCTGAAAGTCCTGTCCACTCAGCTCAGGATTCAATTGGAGCGCAGATTACTGATGAAAGACACTCCGATTCAACATCTTGATTGGGGGGTTCTTGTGCCTCTTATGGGCGGCGCTCCGATTCAGTGATGGCCAACGAGTGCAACTTCAATTATTGTCCTGGACAGGCTCAGCTTTGAGAGGTTCTTGTTTTGCAAGAAAGACCACGCGGACCGGACAACCTTTCGGGTTTCAAGAGGATTTTTGTCTCATGGTGAATGGAATTGGTGGGCTCGTGGCTCATAGCACTGGATCAATGTTGGGTTGGGCTTCCACTCCAACGCATTCTGCGGCTGATTTTGCTACCGATAACTTTGGAAACGATTTCATTTCGCCTCCAATTCCGATGGATTACAATCAGGCATTGCAATGGCCGATATTTTTTGCATCTTCCTTGGAAATCTTCTAGAGTTTCCACTACTGATCAGCGCCAACCATGCACCTTGCATTCGTTGAAAAGCACAACTCTATCTTGGGCCAACCAACTGGCCCAGAAAGCACTTATCACAGAAAAACAACGTCGACTTCAAGGTCATCACAGACAAGGATCAATGAGACTCCCGGGATGAAACCTTGGGACAATCGGCGTTACAAGACACCCTGACCTAACGAAGTGCCTTGATTGCCGATGCGCCAATGCCCCAATCCGACGTACCTTCATGAGCTATCTGCAGGATGTCGGCAAGCTGGGGTGAACTGACAGTCCATGAAAGTTCCAACTCTTCAAAAATGTGCAAAAAGGTCTGCAAGGTGTTGATGTTTTTGTGACTGTGGATGCAGCAAACGGTTCAAGCAAACGACTGCAGTGGCTCTCAAACAAGTGAAGTTGACTGTATTCCTCAAAAAACCGGCTGATAACCGATGCTCTTCTCTTGATGAGAAACATCCAACGAGAAATGATTTCCGGTGATACTGAGGTTCTTGCACGAACAGGAGCTGATCGTTTGCAGCCACGTGGAGGAGCTGGATTCACTGAAGCATGTGGCGATGAGGCTGAGGTCATGGAAACTCCCTGCAATGAATGGTTACGGTCAAAACGCATTTTGTTCTGATTCGAAACTGAGGATGCAACCTGAGGAGGATTTAGCAGTTGTGACGGCCGAGAGAAAGAAGGTACCTGTTTGCCACCTTTGTTAATGGAGTCAACAAGCTAGATGCCTAAACAGCGGGCGGGTGGAACTGGAACTGGTTTAGGAGCTGGCGCGGCTTAAGCACTGGGTATGGATGATCCAATCCTCTTCAAGTTCATCCATGATTGCAATCTGAATTTGAGGGACTCAATCACTGTCTGAGGTCACTGCCGAAACGCTTGGAGTATCCACTCGAGGGAAGTCAAGGCAACGCACATTGAAATTGGCTCTGGTCACACTGAAACATACAGGTCCAAGTTTGCTGATCGAATGCCTCGAACTGGAGGATGGTAAACGAAAATTGAAATAACAGTGCGAATCTCTGCAGAAATCCTTGACCTCCAAAAATATTCAGCAATGAGTACTGGTAATCCGCAAGGCGGTCAACCATGGGACCCGGCCGCCCGGTGATCAAAGTGTTGAAAGAAAGTCTGCTTGTAAAGTGACATGAACAACACATGAAAAAGCCACCCCGTGTTTATGAAAAACGAAGTGAAAGCAAAGCTGTCCTATTCGGTTGCAAATGTGAAAGCCTTAAACGCTAAGCAAGCTCTGAAGAAAAAGCATGTCAAGCAACCAGTGTATGCCAACTTGAGCCAAAATGTTTTGGGGAAATTCGATGATAACTCTCTCAAAATAGAAGTGAACCAAGTATACTGACCGTTTCCCATCATAAGTTCTGGAATGGCAGCCTTTCAAAGCTTGAGGCACTGGATCATTCTGACGGGATTCCACCTTTACCTTTGGGCTTCTTCGCAGAGCTAGCCTTTGCACCTGCTGATGCTGAGGACTTCTCAGCAGGACGCTTCTTTGTTTCGGATGCGCCCTCCGATCCAGCTGTCTTGTCAGCAGCCTTATGCACCCTCCGATCCAGCTGTCTTGTCAGCAGCCTTGGAAGAAGCGGCAGGAACAGGAAGCATGAAGTAAGTCACCGAAACATCTGTATGCAATCCATTGAACAAGTTATCTAATGGATTCTTGTCACCAGCAACAGGATCCTTGAGGTTTCCTTGGAAGACTTCCGACATACGCAAGAATGCATGTCGGTCAGCTCTCAACAACTGGCCTTGCGTCATCTTGGAAAATCCCGGAGCAGGAGACTGTGCGTGAAGCTCGAAGAGCCATGCCAGCGTTGCACCACTGCAAATGGAGATAGGTCAACTAGGTCCATGGCAAGCGCTCTGCGGGTGAATGCTTGGCGCAATGCTAAATCTGAGGAGATGGCAATCTCACGAAGGACCGGCTGGTCTCTGATGACCAGAGGTTTGATTTGCTTGCGTCCAATTGCACTTCACGTTCAGGTTTCGTTCCTAACTGCTGTGAAGACTGATCTGGTAGGGCTCCGTCTCAACAATGAGATTGCAAAGGAGGACAGACTTGAAAACCTGGACCCAGGAAGCTTGCTACGATTATGGAACTTTCGAAGAGCCAAGGAGAATGTGGTGTTTGCGATTAACGCGGTTGCAAAGGCTTACAGGAGGGTACTGGTCAGGAAATCCGATTGGGTCCAGGCATACAAGACTTCGAGTTCATCGCAGACCATCTGGCTGAATCGTACGGGAACCTTCGGTGTGGCGTCGGCGGCTTATTGGTGGTCAAGGCTGATGGGTTTGATCGGCCGTTTTGGTCTGAACGTGATTCAGAACGACTGGATGTTTGTTCTCATCTTTGTGGACGACCTCCACATTGCAGCCGGGGGAGTCCACCGTTGGAGGAGCATCTAGCGTTTCCTTATCGCCCTGGAGATGGTTGGGACACCATTCTCCTTTCACAAGTTTCGTGGAGGCTTTCAGATGGACTACGTTGGATTTTGGCTGGACTATGGCCGCTTTGAGATTGGGCTTTCGGAAAAACGTGCTGCCTGGATCATTTCATCTGCCGAACGCTTCATGCAGGATGGCTGGCTTATCAACGTTAAGAAGTTCCACGAGTTCCACGGGCGTCTGGGCTTTTCTTCACAAGTCCTTCCTTGGCTGAAGCCCTTGCTCGGACCGGGTTATGCTTGGATTGCCGCTGTCGGAAGAAACAGTACGCTGAAGATGCCTGAACTGGTTGCGGCCGTTTGCACATTCGTCAAATAGCGTTTCAGAAGCGGTATGAGTAAGACCCCGTGCGGTTTGAGGGAAATTTCGCTTGGGGATTATTCAGGACGGATGCCAAGTGTGAACCGGGTCGCGTGGTTCTTGGAGGCTGGAAGCTTTGCAAGGACCCCAAGGATGTTCCGTGGTTCAGTATTGAGCTGAGCCCTACAGAGGTGCCCTGGCTGTTCAAACTTGTTCCCACTTTGTTCCCACTTTGCTCCCATTCTTATCCCACTTTGAGGTTCTTGTTCCCACTTTGTTCCCACTTTGTTCCCCTTTTTGCCCCACTTTGTTCCTATTCTTGACCCACTTTGAGGTTCTTGTTCCCACTTTGTTCCCCTTCTTGTTCCACTTTAATCCCGCTCTTATCCCACTTTGGGGTTCTGTGCCCGCTTTGTTCCCACTTTGCTCCCATTCTTCTCCCACTTTGAGGTTTTTGTTCCCACTTTGCGCCCGCTTTGTTCCCATTCTTGTCCCACTTTGAAGTTCTTGTTTCCACTTTGTTCCCATTCTTGTCCCGCTGTGAGGTTCTTGTTCCCACTTTGTTCCCCTTCTTGTTCCACTTTGTTTCCACTCTTATCGCATTGGGGTTCTGTGCCCGCTTTGTTCCCACTTTGCTCCCATTCTTGTCCCACTTTGAGGTTTTTGTTCCCACTTTGCGCCCGCTTTGTTCCCATTCTTGTCCCACTTTGAAGTTCTTGTTTCCACTTTGTTCCCATTCTTGTCCCGCTGTGAGGTTCTTGTTCCCCCTTTGTTCCCACTTTGTTCCCGTTTTGTTCCCACTTCGGGGTTGTTGTTCCGACTTTGTTCCCACTTTGTGCTCCCACTTTGTTCCCATTCTTGTCCCACTTTGAGGTTCTTGTTTCCACTTTGTTCCCATTTTTGTCCCGCTGTGAGGTTCTTGTTCCCACTTTGTTCCCGTTTTTGTTCCTTTTCGGGATTGTTGTTCCGACTTTGTTCCCACTTTGTGCTCCCACTTTGTTCCCATTGTTGTCCCACTTTGAGGTGCTTGTTCCCACTTTGTTCCCATTCTTGTCCCAGTTCGGGGTTCTTGTTCCCACTCTGTTCCCGCTTTCTTCCCATTCTTGTCCCACTTTGAGGTTCTTGTTCCCACTTTGTTCCCATTTTTGTCCCACTTTGAGGTTCTTGTTGCCACTTTGATCCCACTTTGTTCCCATTCTTGTCCCACTTTGAGGTTCTTGTTCCCACTTTGTCCCCACTTTGTTCCATGCTTGTCCCACTCTGGGGTTCTTGTTCTCACTTTGTTCCCACTTTGTTCCGACGCTTGTCCCACTTTGAGGTTCTTGTTCCCACTTTGTTCCCGCTTTGTTCCCATTCTTGTCCCACTTTCAACTTTGAGGTTCTTGTTTCCACTTTGTTCCCGCTTTGTGTCCATTCTTGTCCCACTTCGAGGTTCTTGTTCCCACTTTGTTCCCATTCTTAGTTTTTGATGTTGGATGAATTTATCCTTGGAAACAGAGCTAGACTCGCGCAGCCGGTGAAAACTTTTCAAATGGCTTTACATTGTCCAAGAAACATGCGCTGCCGCAAGCTCAGTTCTAGCAATGGAAACAGTATGGTTTTTTGGACCCCCAAACAGGGCCTCCTCAGTATATCGAGGCTAGACAGCTGGCCACCGTTCGAATCCCTCCTAATGTGTATTCTCTGACAATTTTTTTTTCAACAGAGCTTGGCACAGTACAGAATTTTGGATCCTAGACGATTCCTGGCTAGTTGAGGCTTGGTCCTGTCTGGTACATGAACTTCGTGGAACTTCGTGGAACTTCGGGCTGCGCAGGGTGGCATCCAGCCGGTACCAAAAAAAGTGGTTTTCAAGCTTTTGCGCGTACATGCTCATCAGCCGTACTTTGAACTTGAGATTTCAGGCTTTTGCGTTCAAACCCTCATCAGTGCATTCTCGCACATCCTCACCAGCACCGT
>Ga0126342_10011018_pt1 | contig 16158 bp, 17 predicted proteins | sample Cyp1metagenome_FD_92528 | JGI IMG/M metagenome (GOLD analysis project Ga0126342, IMG submission 92528) | Coral microbial communities from Lord Howe Island, Old Settlement Bay, Australia - Cyphastrea 1 metagenome | ecosystem: Host-associated > Invertebrates > Cnidaria > Coral ... | reverse complement strand
ATTTCAGCACGCAAATTGACTTGCGCGAACCCCACCAACTATAAGATTCACGAGGGAATTTACATGAATTTACCTTCTAGTTCCCGAAACTCTCAATGATTCAGCAGCCAGCATCTTCCAGCTACCAACAGGTGCTCTTTTCGCATGTGTCTAGACATCTCTTTTCCGCCCTGTCGCATTGATCCATCCAGCCCAACCTTGGCATCCTCCTTCTCTACGTGTTCACCGAGCAAAGCCTGAACGTTCACAGAGATTATGCAAATGTAGCAAGATATGACTGATATGACATTCTTCTCACGAAAAACCATGAAAACAAGCAGAACATCCTCTGAAATTCATTACAGTGCACTCTGTTCGTCCGAGCAAAAAGCACATGTGGCCACAACCGCGCCTCCAGGCGTTGCTGCAGGGCGGTGATCTCTGAGTCACGCCTTTGAATCACAGCCACATGGTGAGATTTCCGTGGGAGATGTCGATATCTGATATTCATGCATGAGCTCATCACAAATGTCTATCAATGGGAGCTTCTGACATTCTTCGTCAATTCTGGTTGACCATGAAAAAAATATGGTGTTTTCTTTGCTTGCAAATGGTTAAATTGGTTCATTGGCTTCAACTCATGTATCACGTCTGCATGACTCGTCACACTCAAAGGGCATCTGAAGATATCTGGGAGCTGGCGCTTTGAGATTTGCTCCTGATGTTCCAAATCCACCTTCAGGGTCCCTGTTTGAAAAAGCTCAGCTATGTAAAGTAGTAAAAACTGTTCCATGCAACCTGACAAATAGACCTCAAAACCGAATTCAAAGGGCTGAAGGACTCTCACTGCGGCAACCATCCGGATGGTCTCAGTTCTTTTCAGAGATGCGCATTTTGGAAACACATTTTGAAGTCAAAAGAATCAGCGTCTTGACCAGCTTCCCATGCCTGAAAGGCACGCTCTTCCAGAGACTTGCGTTGCTCCTGTTGTTGGGGCCGCCATCAAGGCTGAGACTTTTAGTAATTTGACGAGGTCTCGTCATTGCCAAGACAAATTTCAAACAGTGGCTGTGCACAGTTGCAGATATTGAATATAGATTTTAGTCGAACGGACCAGGATGAAACCGCCTGACAAGCCCCATTAGTAGGAAATCTTGCTGTGCTCCATCTAGCCAATTTAGTTTTTAAAGCAACAACAGATAGAGAGGCATTGAAAGGCATCCCAAGCTCACCCAAAAGCCCGGTCCCTGAGCAGTCTCTGCATGAGATTCAAACATAATGGTATTGCAAGACACTCCTCCAAGGCCGCAGTATTTTCCCGCTCCTGATACAAGTTGGAAAAAATACAATCTCAATACCAAGTGGCTCCAAGTGCTTGCTCTGTCAGGGCACAACTACCAGCTCTTGCCCTCATTCTTTTGGAAGCGTTCTTTAAGAAAGAGGTAAGCCTGACTTCACCAAGTTCTGCAAGATGGAAAGCTTCACCATTCTCCATGTCTCGTCATTTCTCGTCCATCTTGCGCTTTATTGTGACTGCATCCTTCCTGCCTTGGCTGCTTGTGTCGATTCGAAAGTCGTCGTCGCCTGGCATGAGGAGGGCAATTTCAACCCCTTGCAGACATCTTTCACCCACAGACAGTGGTTACAACATGTCACAACATGTCAAAACATTTGTTCCAGCTCAAGAAGATTCATGTTGGCCTTTCTCACACAACCCTAGAACAACCCTTGCCATGTCAGCCATTTCGAGTTTGTGAGTTTGAATGCGCTCATGAGACAATGATGCCAGGCCTGTTGCCAGAGTCGCTTCACACGATCGACTGAGGCACCAAGTCTTATTTCATTTGCCTCAAGTGCAATGGATTCTGGTTGGAAAGCTTGACACGCATTGTCACAAGTAATGGAGCGGTGTGGATTTCTCTCGTGATTGCCCCTGTTTGAAGCGTCCCAGGCCGCTGCTGAAAAAAAAAATAGTTCTTTTCCCGTCAAAGGGTAGCAGCTTCACTCTGCCAAGGAATGTGATCACCTGTTCGTCAGCTCTTGTCTAAGTACATGCCCGCCCGATCCCTGCAGTTCTTTTAAAATCTTTTAAACCTCTGCAACCATGTTCTGGATCCGTCCTTCCTCCGAAGATGTGCAAGCGATGCAACTCTCAGTATTTTCACCTATCAGCAACAAAAGAAAGACAATGCCCTCAAAGGTAGGAGTTCTTGTCGCTCGGAAGCACGGAAGACCCATCTACGCTGCATCCGTATCCATTTGCATCCTCACCGGTGAAATCGACGGGTCGGTCGCAAAGCACTTGGTCTGCTAGTGTGTGATCTCCTCAGCAGAAATGATGCTATCTCATGCTATCTCCATATCATTCCATATCTATCTCCATCCAGATTACATTGTGACACTAAGAACTCTCTTTGGCACTGTGGCACTCCGAGGTCGGAACCCATGAAATGAAGGATCTCGAGGCGGGGGTCATCCAGGCCCAGTTTCAGATTTTCGTCACTGATAGGTTCGCCACAGTGACGAAGAGTACAACCACCCCGGTTGTAGCGGATTCCGCTCCTTAGAAATCGATGGCAAGGTGGAGAGAGCACCAGCCTAGAGGCGGTGAAGGAACAATATGGGGACTTTGGGACCTTGGGGGACCTTGGGACCAGTAAAAGAAGTGCGGATCATCATCATCATCATCATCATCTTCATCTTCATCTTCATCTTTATCTTCATCATCTTCATCGTCAGCGTCACCGTCACCGTCACCACCACCACCACCAGCACCAGCACCAATGGGTGTGGTAGCCCTTCAAACGGGATTTCAGGGCGGTCAAATATTTTATATTCAAGGCACGCCAGAAGAACGTGAGCTCTCATTTCTGAGCTTGCATCCATTGCCTGGGCACCAAGCCATCCACAATACTAGGACGTCAATGAAAGACTCATGTGTATCAGCGTACAACATCATACAACTATCACAAATGTACTGTGGACAGCAACAATGTCGTTCCTATGCTCAGAACAAAACAGTTTCGACATGCAAAGGTTCTCAGTCCTCCCTCTGACACCTTTGGCTACAGCCCTTTGAGTGTATCTGCAAGGGTGGGCATTGCTCAGCGTCCAGCATCATTCAAGCAAATCTGCTCGTTGCTGGTGCACTGGTGATTCTGGCATGTGAGGGAAAGCAGAGCGGAGACCAGGATCTTGTAGCCCTACATATACTGCTTGCACTGACCACCAGGGAGTCAAGAATTGGTTTGGGGCTGGGTAAAACCTACGTTGCTGAATAGCCAAACAAGAGGTGAACGCCATTTGCCATTTCATCTGACCATCAAGGAATCTGTTCAGGCTGAAATCAGTGCGGTGTCACATTGCCCCATCACGTTTCCACCGCTCTACAACAATAGAGTAAAAAAAGGAAACTGTCGTTGGGAATCCTTGCCGCTGCCATGCAGCCCGCGATGCTTCCATTCACACCATCTTCCCGCACAATTCACGCCTTGATGCCAATGCGCCAACTTGCTAAGCCTTGAGGACCCATGGAATGAGCATCAACGGTGTCCTTGAAAAGGTCCTTGGCAAAGAGAACAGCCTGGTCCCTGGCCCCAGCTACAGATGTCTCCCAGGAACTCATGTTCTTCTATATTCGGCTATCATGAATCATGACGATCACATGAAGCAAGAAACACAACAAAGTTGCGCAAGTGGTGACAACTATCCCTGCCATTTCTTGTGATTCCTTGCCCACATACTGCTGACCCAGAAACCTTAGCAAATGGCCTGTTGCGGGCAAAGATTACGCCACCATTGATCCTGAAAGTTGGTAGATCAGAGATCTGTCCCTGTATGACAAAGGGACTCCATTTGCCGTGTTGAAAACTAGATACTGTGTAAGATGTGAAAGCTAGATGGACAAACTTGTTCTAAACCAAGTGAGTGCTACCACCCAGAGACTCCAAGTGCTTTGACGGTGACAGAGAATGGGAAATCCAGCTTTCAGACTCGTCCTCTTCGAACCAGACTCCAGCCAATCTTCATTGGTGAAGAAAATATCTCCTTGGAATCAGGATGAATCAGGAAACTTGTTGATTCTGTTGCTGATTGCACAGCCCTAGCCAGACCTATCCATGCTGACATTGCGGAGCAAGTGCCAAGGGAAATCTCTTGAGTGTGACTAACCCGCCATGCGTCGGTTCTGGATAGCTAGCTGCTTTGCAACAGAGCCCAAAATGTTGTGCTCATGACGCACCAAAGCAGCATCAGCATCCTGGGCAATGATGGCTCTGCACTTCCAACACTTTTGGGAGTCGCTTCCCGCAATGTGCCTACTACGCGTGAGAAAAAAAACGCAACCATTCCTGAGGTTCGGGCTAACATCATCACATGGCTGAAATTCTGGGAGCTTTCAAGGTACTCCTCTCATTGGCTGCTCGAATTGTTTCGTTGCACATCGCCCATCAGTTGCAGGAATTTGGTGCTGCTGAAGGACAAACCACTTTCCGAAACAGAAAGATACAAAGCGACCTGCCAACTCTGTACAAACGGGGAACTCTGGTCCTGCAACATGCGATGCTTTTCCCAGTTGAAATTCTCCCGCTCATTTTGCTTCGTGCATTCCTTCATCCGTTTGCGATTCGCAAAGACTGGATCATTGCACTCCATAATCCGGCTGTCTTTCTACCAGAATAACACAAGGATACAAGGATCTCTCAACTCTGCTATGCTCACAACACTATGACTATAACTATAACAGTATTACGGGAAATTGTCTACTTTGTTTACTTTGTTTCACTTCATGCACTGTCCCCTATCTGATCTCCCAGATTACTTGAAAGGTACTCCCCTCCCGTCATGGAGTTTGTGAAAATGTTGGACCATGCCTTCTCAGACAGATCGCCACATTGCTGTCGTTGCCAATCCAATAGCTGAGGCTTGCTCGGCAACCACCTGACAGCGCTGGACCTCTGAGCAACCTTTGGCTGAACGCGTACCTTTGAGATGAAACCAAAGACCGCAACCAAACAAGTCACGAGGCACATGTCAGCTGGTGTTGCATGTTCGTACCAGCTCAAACAGGAAAATCACCGCAGCATCACATCAAGTCAAAGTGCACCAGACAGTTTGCGGAGAGCGTTGAAATTAGTTCCCAAAAATGACACAAGTACCCCAAGCACCCCAAGCACCCCAAGCACCCATCCTGATAACCATTGCATGACCATATCTGCGTGCATGAAGGCGGTTGGTGGCCAAAATTGAGCGCAACCAGCGAGGGCGAGGAGTCGAAGCTTGACCCCACAGCGGTCCTTGCAGCGGCACTAGCAGAAAAGCATGAAAGTGGTGCGCTTGAATGTCTGGCAAAATGACATTTGGAAGTCAAAGTCAGAAGACATGCAACTATGCAACTATTTTATCTGAAGAAAATGGCTGGGACTCTCTCTCAACCAGTGGCAAAAATTCGCAAGATCCTCTACAGTTCATGAGTTGCAGTCAAGCAACCTGCTTCCATGAAGACAGGCTGCAAGATGAGCATGCCACCACCATCCTGGAGGTAGCGACACGCCAGGAACCCTTGAAAGCCTCGAGAATTTACTTTCACCTTTGAACATCTTTGAAAAACAAAAGCATGCCTACGAATGGCCCTTCGATCTGTAAGTGACGCTGGGAGTTGTGATGTTTGAGTTTGGTTTTCAGAAGTGTGACCAGGAAAGAGAGAGAAAAACAGGCATTGCTGATGAATCAGAATATCTCTTGCTGTGCAGCCTACAACTTGAACGATCAGGGTGAGTCCTTGCGCCTTGCATCCACCACCAAAGCATCGCTTTTCAGCAGCCACGATGGGTGATCTTTGGCCAGCGGCAATCCATCACTGCCTGCATTTAGGATGTAGTCCGGATGAGCCAGCAAGGAGCCGGGGAAGTGCCTTGGCAGACACATCCATCCGCCCAAACCGGGGAGGAATACGACATCATCATTCCATTTGGGTGTTGTGACAGATGTCCTCCTGCAGGTCTTCCAGTGAAAGATACAGCAGGAACAGAGCAGAGTCAAGAAAATACAAAAAAACTCCAAGTCTTTTAATTTAAGAGCAGGGAAAGCTGGGATTCAAATGCCTTTCAAGTGCAACTTGTGCAGGCAAGCCGCAGTGAACTCTTGGCGGTCGCGCAGGCTGTGCGATTCAACACACCAGAGAAAGTGAAGCTGAATTCACCTGTTTCTGCTGTGCTGAAGAGCTATTTTGACAACACCTTGTTTGTCGTTTTTGCTTTGAGCAAAATCAAAGCCAATTTCAGAAACAAATATCAATGCTTGAAGATCAACCGTTGTTTACTTTGTGCCTGCCTTCAATGTTTGGAGGATCACTCGGAATGCGCATCCGCGACTGGGGTCTTCCATCCTTCCGCCAATGTCAACTCAAAGATAATCACTTTTGAGCGTCGGGTACTGCTCCAAATGTCACGTCTGACCAGCTGTCCTTGTACCAAACGCAGCCATGACAAGTGGTGTCGGCTGCACTGTCGGAAAATGCAGCAACAACCGTTCTCTCGTCGTTGCTGATATTTGCATGGTACAACTCCTGAGAAGTGGACAAATCAAGAAGAAAAATGTGCACAAACTGAAGATGTTCAGTCTCTTAGTCTTACAGTAACGATCACATTCAACTGAAGAGGTTTCAGCTCGACACTGTATTTGTGTCAACATTGTGGCAGCAAGTCCTTGTGGTTGTGCTGAAAGGCAGCAGATGCATTGAATGCTGGCCATCGTTTCTGAAATTGCAAAAGATGGGATGGATCCTTTGGGGCATCGTTGAAGTACTGAGCGCTTTCCTGCCAGGTTGGTAGACTGGTGAACCCACCCCGCTTAAGTCATGGCAGGGGCTCATTCAGTGGCACATAGATTTCGCAAGTTCTTTTTCCCTGATATATGCTTGGGACATGTCAGTCTTGATTCTGGTCCGCGCAAATGACCCAAAATAGATCTTCAGCATAAGAAAACTGCGCGATTTCAAAATCAAGTGGGAGCCCAACATGACCAAACCAACTCTTCAGGTACGCAGTAAACTGCTGTGATAAATACATGTCAAACTGAATCGGCTACGAACATGATATTCTCTTTTCTTTCCTTGGATTCAACATCAATAGCTGCCCACCTCCCACGGGTAGACCGTCCAAGCTCGTGCAGAAAGAGCCACAAGCATTGCGAAGTCGCTGCTCATAGTCTTGTCACCTGGGGAAAAGGCATCGGGAAACAAAAAGAAAAGCATGTTGAGAGAGCAACAAGCCGTACAAGTACCGAAAACGGCACTGAGGTCTGGCAAACTGTGTCTGTTACGGTGCGAAACTCCAATTCAGAACGGTCACCTTCCTTCTCTCTGAGCTTCTTCCAGTCAATTCGCAGTACATGTTCTGGTTTGAAAGCATCCAGGATTGCTTCTGACCGAAAGTAGGATCCACCACATAGACCAAAATGCGTCCAGGTAATATTAAAGCAAGGCTCTCTGTCACCTCCCAGTCTTTCCTCAGCAATGATGAAGAGCTCCAAAGATTCTTTAAGTTTGTTCCACTGCCAGCTCTTGGAACCCTCTTGGAACCCTCTTGGAACTATTGCAGAAACTTCACAGTAAAAGAAAAAAACATGAAACTGCTCAAGCTTCCAGATATGCCTTGGTTTCAGTGCTCATGCTGGGGTTAAAATTGTCATAGACACCTCCAGCCTCGGACTTGCGAAAGCACTTGAAGGGTCGCCGCGGCAATACGGATGCAGCAGCAACAGGGAATGGTTGGAAGACTTGAAAGAAATTCCATTCATCACAAACAAGGCTGCTAAGAAATGCCAATCTTATCCGTGCAGCCTTGAATCCTTTTCGTTTCACACTGAGGCCATGACATCATTCAGTGGATCTCTGATATGTCGCCGAGTGATCTTCACATCTGGTTCCAGATATATGACATACCTGGTACAATCGCAAGAAACACACCTGTTTAGGCTCCACATAAGCAACGATGGCGGCATGCAGCAAATACACAGTGCATCGTGCATAAAGTGCATACCGTGCATACCGTGCATACCGTGCATACCGTGCATACCATCAAGATTTGAGCCTTTTGTGGAACAAATCTTGGCAAGGGATCCACAGAAACCGGGCGTTTACACAGATGGAAGCTGACCAAGTCACTCTGTTTGAAGGAATTCAGTGGCGTTTCTCATCCGGGCGAACCAAGAGTGTGGATTCCACCGGCTGTTCTCACCAGGCGCTCGTTCGAAAGTGCAATTAAACCTTTTCAGGGCAGAAACATCCCTGTGTCTTTCACGATCACATTCTTCTCACTTCAGTCTTCTAAGTTTCAAAGTCTTCGGCTCCTATGAAAAGTCAATGATTGCTTTGAAGCTCAAGACAATGAGGATTAATTTCTGAGCTTCAGGACTGCGCTTCCAGGAGGTTACCATACAGAAGGAGGGGCCACTTCTCCGCCATACGACATCAATGCTCCAAACATACTTACCTATGGGTTAAAGAGCCCTGAAAGCAAGGCAAATGCTATGCTGAGACCCATATGCACGTACACGAAACACATAAATTACCTATACAGACTAATAATCTGTTACACTTTTGGCCTTCCTGCCTTGGCAGCTTGCACAAAGGGCCGAAATCAACAGAGCCACCATCCTGCAGGACATAAATCGGCGCCTCCGGATAGAAGTGCCTGGCTGATTTTAAAACCTCAATGACACCTTCTACTTGATCATGTACAGGAAAGTAGAATCCAAATCGGGCCGTCTTGTCACCATCTTTGTGACGTGCAGGTTCATTTGTGGAGAGCAACCGGACCAAAGAGTGGCTCGTCGCACTGATTGGACTTGACGTCTTCGATGCCAGGACTTTACCCTTCGTTTTCAAACACTCACGGGGATCAGAACCAGGCTTCATTGGTTTGTGATGCACGCGCACTCGAGAACAGTCAAAATCCCTGTCGCACTGAAACGTGGTCTGATAGTTCCAGATGCACTTGTCGATCTGGAGCGGATTCCACTTCTGCCCAGCTCCCAGGAGTTTTTCTTTCAAAATGGTTTGTCTCTTGTAAAATAAGGTATGAAAGAAGCCTTGTCCACATTCTCCTCCAACATAGTAACCATTGCATGGCTTCCACCCTTCTTCTGCCCAGCCATTGAGCTCAGAGTAGTCTGCTTCTTTCGCAAACTCCTCAGCTGCCTCAAGGAATGCACGCTCAGAGCAGCTTTGTGTCGTGTGCCGGGTGATTTATTCTCGAAAAGCATCAAGAAATTATTCAAATCTTCAAGAGCCTTTTCCTCCCTTGCAAAAGAAGGTGACAAAAAACATCAAAAAAACATCTAACCGAACCGTCCCAATATTTTAGCAAGCGTGACGGGGCGTGTGGGCAGGGTTTGGACCACGTACACAGTCGTTTCCTAGTGTTTCCTGCTAGAAATACACAAGATACACCCAATGGCAAGCGTGGTTACATGTGGCTTATCCTGAGGGCACCTGCAAGAGCAAGCGGTGAGGCTTGAGAGCGAAGAAGCCCACATTGAGCGCCTCCCCCAAACCTCCATTAGTCGTTAAGAAGTTGCCTGGTCACAAATGCCAACAGAACCGAAGGCTGCTGACACATGCGAATGTCTTCAAAATGCCGTCACAATCCACCACATGACCAGAGGTATGATCCATAGTTTCAACTAGTTGCAAACCAGTCTTTGCATCCTTGCACTCCTGCCTGCAGAAGCGCATTTGAGAACGGGGGTGATGTCGCCCTGAAACTCGATGTCATTGTCAAAATATGCCACTGCATCATAGCTATCAAGTCCTTCACGCGAGTTTCAGGGTGAAGTGGAGGGAAAGCACTGCCAGATTCAGCTATTCTCCCGAGCCCAAATTTAGTAAAACACGCTTGGTTGCACCACCACCACCAACACCACCCCCCCGCCGCCGCCACCACCACTACCACTACCATTACCATTACCATAGATATAAATCACCATAGATCGTCATAGATCGCCACAGATCACCACATGTATATAACTAGTGATAACTCTAGTGCATCTGTGTGTGTGCGAAATCTTTGTTTCATTCTCGCCAGCTTGGTCCTAGAGCATGTAAGCGGATGAAATCCTTCTGTCCACACCAGTTCTGCTGCTTGATATATTTCATGCTCGGCGGCAATGCCCAGTCAACAACATGCACTTGAACACCTTGGCCAAAATCTGCAATGAATCGGCGAGACTTGAACACCAAAAATTATCCAAGTTGGTCCAAGTTGGTTATAATACTTGTTCAGAGAGCCTCGGGCGTATTGCTTTCATCCCTTGTTGTCTGCCTTTCAAGTGAAACTTTACTCGATGTGCAATTGACTAGCAAATGCATCAGAGAATATTCCCAGGACAGGCCATGAAACAAAGGACACCCCAAGTAACGACTGCACAAGGACTGCAAAATCACAACGAAAGGCACCTTGTTCCTGCAACTTCTGGCGCACAGAGATGTTCATGGTGACCGCATCAGACTTCATCATAAGAATAAGGATATCTGCCTAAGCTGCATCAAACGAAACCAAGTGTCAAGCTGTCCCGCTTGTTCAAGTCAAGACAGCGTGTTGGTATGTGTTGGTGAGTTTTGATGATACTATGGCAAAATCACTCACTGATTGAAAAAAAAAAACAAACAACTTAGAAGGTTGCCGGGTCTTATCCTCTCTGGCTGCATTGCGAGGAATGATTGCCATCACTCAACATCAGTTTTCTGAAATTAGATTGTTAGAGCCCTTGAGCAACTTGTTCTTGCCCACAGAGCCGCCTTGTTGGCCAATTCTGCCGCTGCTTTGGCAGATTCCAGAAAGGGGAGGGCTTCCAGACCCATCTTTCCAACGTAGGACAGAATCAATGCATACTTGCCGGTGTTTGGTGCTGTCTTGGCACATTCTTCAACATCGGCACAGGGAACGTTCTTTTGACCATCGTTGCAGCAGTCTGAACATTCGATCTCCGAGTGCGCACTGTGTTGGACCGGTTGGACTGGTTGGACCGGCTCAGACTGAGCCGTCAGAAGGCTCGCAGCGGGAGAGATTTCATAGCGAATTAGAGATGATCGCTTTGCTCCAGCTCCAACAGCTCCAACAGCTCCAACAGCTCCAACACTCCCAATTTGGCTCAGAAGAAGCACCGCGGCCACATGCATCTGTTCCTTCAGGGGTTATGCATCCATTCAAGATTTGTCAGAATGTCACTGCTTCAAAGTCTGAAGAAAAATCGATTGGTGCGGTTTTCCTCGACTTCCTGGAAGGGGATCGAAACACACTTCTGAAGCAAACTTCTGTGGAAACCCGAATTTACAGAGTCTGGCTTGTTAGCACCGCGCCAGTCCTTAAGTAAGCGCCAACATGAAGTGGCAAAGACCTAATTTAGAACTAAGGCCATTTGCATTTGAGCACTAGATGGCCCTCAGGGATGCAGCGTGCCTCCTTGTTCAGCTTCTTGGCTGCATGTTTCGGGTTGATTTATTGGGGGCAAATCAGAAGACTGATCAACTCTTCATGCATTTCCCTTGTTTAATCTGTAAAAAAGGTGCGTCAAAGTGATTTTCAGAAGCCCCTTGTGACAATTTTCAGTATCTGCGGTCTTGCAACGACTTTCTTGTTCAAACGAGACAGGTCCGATCCGATGGCCTCTTGTTGTGCATCATCAGCCGCGACCATTCCAAGATCTCTTGCCTTTTCCTCACAATGGAACCAGAAACAGAATTCAATCCAAAACAAATGCAAAACCCCCGAGATAGTGGTTTTGAAAAAAATGTCTTATCATGGCATATCTGATTCAAGCCCGAGTTTCATTGTGTTCCATCATGTATGTTCCTTGTTCTTTTGCACAGGGTTCAGATCATTCTCAAGGTTTGAGACTCGTATGACCACTACCCAAAAAAAGGGGCCCTGCATACCTGCATTACAAGTTGCCACAAGTGCATCATTCTTCACACAGCAAAACGGCCTCCACAAATCCAGAGATGGAATCGCCAAGTTCCACAAGATGATTTTCCTGGTGCAATTTGTGATCAAGGCCATGTAAAGCGAAGGATTCAACAACCTTCCGGATCAGGAAAAACAATGGTTCAAAGATGATCAAAGATGTTCAAAGTGCAATTCAAAAATACTTCACTACACGTTTTCCCAACAGTTTCAGTCCTTAAAGGCAATCGTTTCCATTTGCGAGGTCAGTTCAGCAAAAATGGACTCCAACCTGACTGCCGATGACGGACACAATCAAGCAATTGCATGGATTTGATGATTTATTCCACCCTTAGCTACACACATGCACAGGACCAGCAGCAGCAGCAGCAGCACCGCCGCCACCACCATCACCACCACCAGCAACAACAACAACAACACCAACAACACCAACAACAACACCAACAACACCAACAACACCAACACCAACACTGACACCTGCATCACCAGCACCACCAGCACCACCAGCAAACCAGCAAAACCAGCAAAACCAGCAAAACCAGCAAAACCAGCAAAACCAGCACCACGAGCAGCAGCGGCAGCAGCAGCAACAGCAACAGCAACAGTTCAAACAAGAAGAAGAACAAGAAGAAGAAGAACAACAACAACAACAACATCAACAAGAACAGCAACAACAGCAACAACGGCCACAACAGCAACAGGCAAAACATCAAAACACATATATTATATATCCTCAAATATATGCATATATATATTGTACTATATTATATACACATATATATATATATGCATCAAAGCATCAAAAAAACAACAGCCGCAACACCCGCAACAACGAAAGCAACCAAAACAAACAAAATTGCCAGAACTGACAAAACCAGAATGACACCCATCACCATGACACCCCATAAGTTGCACACACAAGTGTTTCTTTTGAACTTGTATGGTAATTGTTGCAGAGACCTCCACCCTTGAATTCAACATGCTAAGACCGGCACTGTTCTGACTGAGCAGAAATGAAGGATTGTACAACCTTCACAAAATGCAAAGTGGGATTGCACACCATAAGAAACCTCATGTTTAGGGCGCAATACAGTTGGATCTTAGTTTGGTTTCAATGGGTATGATTGCAGCCATACATCAAAGTCTCTGTGTCGGAAACGTAAACAGTGTTTGCTCTCACAGTCAATGAAAAGGACAACAAATTGGAGTATATAAGCAAGTCCCCTTGTATGTATATTGACCTTCTGTTGCCATTTTTCATTTTGTATCCCATCTCCTGCTGGATTTTTAATCCCTTGGTTCTCCAAGGCCTGGTCAATCCGGCCGTGAAGCTGCTGCAAATCTTGGTGCCATTGTGGCAAGTCCAGCCTGGCAGATTTGTTTCTGGCCTCCCCGGACCATCAATCCTTGGGGTTGATGAATACTACCCGTTACTACCCAAAACCGGCAGGTTGCGTGGAACAAAGTCAATGCGTTTCATAAAGCATCCAAAATATCCAAACAACCTTCAGATTTCAGATTCTCAAGTTGGTTTTCTCGTACGGGAAAACATGGAAAGTACAGTGACACAACCTTCAGTATTGCTTAGTGCAACGGCACTCACAGTAAATTCCGCACCTTGGCACATTGTTTGACACTGACATGTTCAGCTGCAAACGGCAGAAACGTGATTGACCAGTAATTACATACAACCCACAAAACACAAAATATTGTACTTAGCCATCATTGCTGTCATCCTTGAAACATCACCAAATAGATGGGTGGTCCAACCCTTTGAAGGGTCCATGTTCCATTTTTGTTATTTTATGGGGAACAAACAAATGACGGTTGCTGCATTTCATTTCACATGTGTTTTTTGAGACTTTGCGAATCAAGTTTGGCCTCCAAACTCTTGACACATCAACTGCAATATCACCACTATGCATTTATTGTGCAGCCAAAACTGAGTGCGAGAAGGTGAAATGTAAATGCACAGTGTCAAATTTCATTGGTTTCAAACATGGCTATATATTCTTCATTTTTTGTTTTGCTTAGGGCAACACAAGTGCTGTTATGATTCGGTTGCTAACAGTTAAAACACAAATTGTTTCAGAATGGTTTCATGGTTTGTTCGCTTGACATGCCTAACCGCACTGAATTACCATTAAAAATTAGTGTCTCAAGCATCTGCAACGCCACAAACGATGCTATCGAGGTTGCTTTGCCCATACAACACATCACATAAACGGCCAACGTATCGAGGTTGCTTTGCCCATACAACGCATCACTTATCACATTTTAAAACGGCGACGATTAAAAAAACATCGTTGGCAACATTTCTTGACAATAGTGTTTTTGTTTCATTTTTTTCTTAACATACCATTATTCACATTCCTTTCAGATTATTTACCTGTACACACTGTAGATCTAAATGGGTTTAGTAGCACCACAAGAGTTGGAAATGACCAGTGTCGGGCCATGCTTCAGTTGGAAGGTTCCGAACGTTTTTCTGGGGCCAAGGCAGCACGGCAGAGAGAAGCATCGCAGAAACTGCCGGACCAACAGAACATGTGTGGTACGCACCATCTAAATTGAAAAAATGCTACGCCTGAACTGCCGGCAGTACGCTGTGATAAGACTGTTGTAGACATTACAAAGCCCATGTCGCATGAGCTGTGTTGGAGCCATACGTGCCGTAAGAACCAGACAGCGAAAAGGTTGCAAACCTAAAATGGCAAAACCATCAGGTGTAGAAAAGGTGATGATTTGTCGCCATCCCCATACTCTCTTGGCTTGATTTGAGCGCCCAGCGCGTTAGCGACACTAAATGGCCGTCGACATCATTCTTTTGATCCTAAAAAAAATGTTTTGGTCAAACGGTGTCCATGGGACCAAACATTTTTTTTGTTTGAAATGTGTGAATAGAGAGGTTTGTGGTTCAAAGGACAACCACTGCGAGACTCACAACGCATCAAGCCGTCAAAAGAAATGGCAAAACCAACTGCATCACAGGACATATCTTGCCCGGTACCGAAAGGACACTGCCATACACCGCACCATTCAGGCTGAATGAAAAAAAGGTCTCGCCCCAAACAATTACAACCAAAATCGAAATGCCATGATTGTCCACAGATTTCTTCAAGAGAATTACTTCACTAGTTTGTACTTTCGCATAGTCCATGGAGCTGACTCATTTTACAAAACAAGAGGCCCAGCCTGGTTTTATGGAAAATTGTGTTTGCGGGTTTGTTTTTCGGCGCTGGATAGACGGCCATCGGCCACGAACAAAGTGCCAAACTGTGACGAGTTGGGTGTGCACCAGCTTTTGGGCAGCATGGTTTGGAAACAATTTGGCTTTCAATACACAAGTTTCAGATAAAAGAAAATAAAACATCGTACAATAAATTGCCTGGCAACCGAAACAGACAATGAATGCCCACAATAAACCAAACGAAAGACAAAACACGTTTCATGCAAATACGACCCTCCAACCGTCTATACTTCAGCAATCTTCACCACGTACCCGAATAATCATCCCAAAACTACGAACTATCTTAGGTTATGAATTTGTTGTGGGCAGCGGGTCACAATGCAAACGCATTCATTAGCATCTATTTTTGCCGTCAAGTAAGAGCTACTTGAGTTCGGGGACCCCAGAAACCGTTTTCCCTGTAATGGATTTTGGTACGCTACTTCAATCTATATAGTTTATGGGCATTTTCACTCTGCAGGTCTAAGGTCACTCGCGTTTGGTGTTTCTGCAACCGTTTCGCCATGGACATGGCCATTTCATTCAGCACACCATTGCATGTCTTATCAGCAACCCTTCAAATCCTGAGACGGTGTCATGCCAATTCAGCATTGGCGGCAAGTTGAAGGGCACCGCAAGCCTTCATTTGATTGGAGTCATAGACTGGATGAGTGGATCTGATCGATCACTGCAATGACAGCGACCCAAAAAATCGGCTTGCACGGGTTTATGACCAGTTTTTAAAGATGCCCAAACATTTTTTTGGTACTTCGTTTCTATTGTGTTATTGAAAACATTTTTTGATCCGAAGCGCCTATGGAATCAGGCTTCACTGTACATGCAATGTGAAATGAACTTGTTACACTTACCATTCTTGCAACAGTTGCTCAGTGCACAGCAACACATCTTTTTAACGCTTGGGGAGTTCTGCTGCAGGTGCCAGCCAACGGCTGGGTAGGCACCGCAAATCGAGAAAAAAAAATGGAT
>Ga0126342_10011017_pt1 | contig 16159 bp, 10 predicted proteins | sample Cyp1metagenome_FD_92528 | JGI IMG/M metagenome (GOLD analysis project Ga0126342, IMG submission 92528) | Coral microbial communities from Lord Howe Island, Old Settlement Bay, Australia - Cyphastrea 1 metagenome | ecosystem: Host-associated > Invertebrates > Cnidaria > Coral ... | reverse complement strand
GGCGAGCCTTTCCTAAGGTATATGGTTGGGCCACTCCAGTACCCGGCCAAACCCAGAGGTAACTGGAGATCTTCACCCAATTTTTTAAAGAACACACCCCGTTGTGTTCCCCTTTTTTGCCCTTCTTCCAACGTCCCCTGTACTGCGAAGTTTGCTTCGTAAGCTCAAGTTTGGCTAAAGGTTTTGTGAGACTAGTGAGGTATTGGCTTCGTAAATTTCTAGTGAAACGGTTCCACGGCAGTGTCATTTCCGTGAGGACCGACATACCTTCGTTGAGATAAATGCGAGCAGTAGCTGCAGATTGCCAACGGCCTAAGACTAAAAGGCTATCAAAACGCCCATGAAGTTGAAAATAATGAGTAGCTCCTCCCCTTCGGAGAGAATAAGGGCGAAAGTCGAATTGATCTAATCCAACAGCGGCCAGCACATCTGCAAAACGTTTCCTCCAGCTATGAGCTGCACCTGTCAATGAGGCTTCGCCTTTGCATATTTGTTTCCAGGCATACAGTCTCCTACAAACATCCTCGGCATGGACTGTCACACTTTCAGCCGCCCCTTGCCTCTTACCGGCTTTGGTCAACCCTAAGGAAATGACGGCAGGCCCTTTGGCCGAAGCAACTGAAACATGCTTGGCTTTAATACCTAAGAGCTCGCCGGTGCGCAGAAGAGCATGAAACCCTAGTAGCAAACTCAAAGCGAAAAGGTCCCATCCTTTAAAAAGGGAGTAACCTACCAAAAGGTATAAACCATCCAGGGAAAGCGGTGGCGCTCGATTTGGGACTTCGTGCGTCACCCAAGCTTTCATGAGCCTCCAGCTGAGCTTCAGTTTTCCTTTGAGATTTGGCTCAGCGTCCTGGATGGCTGCCAAAATGTTTGAGCCATCTGTCCGACCTTTGCCAGACGCCCAAAGAGCTTCTAAATAATCAGACAGCACCAAGTCCAGCTGATAAGAGGACGTAGGTAGCACCAAGTTTTCTTGCCGCAACCATTCATAAAAAGAAGAACGTGCTTTGTCATATCTTGCTCTAGTAATAGGCTGTACAGTGAGACTCTTGAGAGAACCTAATTCCTTCCTTCTTTTTGCCCTGTCATCTGGCGTCACACCTTCTAAACATCGCTTTGGCATTTTGCCCATTTTCTCTTTTGCGGACGGCGACTTGGCGCGTCCGCTGGATTCTGTTTGGTATGGACGTAAGTCCATACTGATTGCGATCTGGTGGCCAGTAACAGGGCATTGATTCGAAGGATGGTTCTTCTCAATTTTCGGGAGCTTGATCTCCCTCTGCTCAAAGAATGAAGTACTACAAGCGAGTCTACCATATGAACAAATTTCACATGCACTTTCTTATGACGTTCAAGGCGCCATCGGAGCGCGGTCAAAACCGCTCTCATTTCAAGCGAGTTTATGTGCTCGCGTTGGCCAGTCCACTTCCAACTAGCCACTGTTTTCCAGCGCCACAATTTGGCTGGGATGCTAGCACGTAGTCTGTGGTACTTGACCAGGTCATCACTAGATGTCTGCAACGAAATATCCTCACCCTTGACACTGACCATGGTAAGCATTTTGCGAACCAAGGCAAGTGCTTGTTGACGAAAGGAATTCTTCCGAGCGACATTCATTGGAGGCCTATGCAAAAATGTGGCTAAATCCTTGGTGCAGCCAGGAGAAGTCCTTTCAACTATCTCCATCAAAGACAGAGGGGCGTTCAGCCCGCGAATTGTGCCAAGTTGCGCAAGCAACCAAGACACCACTGTGACATTCCATGAATTGCCTACCAGACTCAGTCGAGCGTCAAGGTGGGCTTGGCCCCCTTGTTCACTCTTTTTGACACAGTTGACTGTGTAATCACGGGGAAAACCCATGATCACCTCCCTCTCGCAAATGGAGGGCAACCGCAACTCCCCCTTCTTGTTTCGGAGACAGTGTTTTTCTTGGTACTGATATGGAGGAAATCTAAAATCATCTTTGGTCCATCTGACTTTGTCAGATTCAGAGCATTGGTTCAAGCCTGCAGGCTTGTAGCCTGGGGCATTGCGAGGTCGGCTAGTAGTGAAAGTTGGAAAAGAGGTGGCTTCTACTTTTTCCCATCCTGGCTCTAAAAAGCTGGAAGATTCCACTGGTGCCTTTAAAGTCACGCTGGCCCTTTGGGTTGGCGTGGCATCCAGTACTGCTTCAGGAGACCCAGTGATCTCCCAATCTACCCAGTAAAGCCTTGGTCTATGAGCCAATGAGACACCGGCGGCATCAATGTACCAAGGTTCAGCACCAAAGGAAAGGGACATGACATCCTGATCTGTCTTGTCCATAGAAGCTACATTTTCCATTAAAGCCTGCACCTGGGCCCAAGGGAAACATTCCTTGATCAAACCCCTAATTCTACCGACATGGGAGAATAGGCAACTACGTTCATCCCGAAGAGCTCCTTTTCGGGAGGCATTCAGGCCGCTCACACCTTGGCAAGGTGGCCCTGCTCCCAACAAAACCACGGCCACTTGGGTGAACTGCTGTGCCCATTGCTTGACCATCTCTCGGTCCACGCTTTGTACATCAGGGACATGTATAGTTCCTGGAAAATGACTCTCTACAACTCTACGGGCTTCTGCGGACTTTTCCACGCAGATGTGTCCCGCAACATTCCAGCCCAAGGCATCTGCCGCTGAGCGCAATGCTCCAATTCCATCGAACAATCCTACAGTGAGAACACTAGTGATTTCACTAGGCTCTACTACATCACCTCTCACCTGGCAGGAGCTGGCAATCGCTCCCAAGGGCGTCACCCCCTCACTGGCGGTGACACCCCCACCAGACTCTGAAGCATCGCTGGCAGTTACCACCTGCGAAACCTCGGTCCGGAAATCCATATACGCAAGAGGAATCATTCCAATGAAACGGGCCAATTCCTTTTTTACCTCTGGGGGCAAAGGGAATTGGACAACTGGAGGAAAACCATTGCACTCTACGATGAACTGCCAGATGTGATTCAAACTGCCCAGGAGGGGTCTGCGAAACATTGCCATATATACAAAACCACCCCCAATAATTTGCATCTGCTTCATGCTAGCTTTGCCAGCTTCCAGCAGTAACTTGGCTAGATGGGCATAACGCAAGACCTTTTCCACTTTGGGATAGGCCACTCCTAGATGCCCATCAACCATGGCACCTTGAACCTCCGCCATGCGACTTCGGGCAACTGCCTTTTTTGGATGACGCGGGATTCCCATGGAGGCATATACCTCTTGCAGGCCATGAATTAACTGTGACGGTTTTCCCTCAATGGCGGCCGCCACCTCTTTAGAGGCGCGCTCTAGCTCATCAAAGTTGTCAAGATAAACCCTGTGCATCGGGTTTGACACTGTAAAAGGCCGGTCCTTTCGCAGTTCAGCTTCACTGCCCTGCAAACCTACCTGACCTAGTGCTTTTTTCAGCACGTAACGATGCACGTGTTGTGCCAAAGATACTGAATTCTTGAACCCCATCGGGAGAACAGAGCTGCAGGGATACCATCTGCCACTCCGTTCTCCACAAAGCCTCTCCGGGAGAGGACGGTTGAAAGCAAGAAAAGGGTGCCAGGAGGAAGGTACCCTAAATATGTAAAAGAAGGCTCTTACATCTTCACTGGACACTAAAAGATCCTCATGCGGCTGCAAATGGAGGGGCGCCATTCCCGCCCAAGAGGGCAACGTGCTAATGTCACCATCAAAACCCCTCACAACCCCATTTAAGGGAATCAAGTTCATGATTATCCTCATGATCTCTGTAGTGCCTTCGAATTCATTCTTGCTCACCCCGAACAATCCGTTGAGCAGAGGTTGACCACCCACTTTGTAGATGTCATCCTCATGGATTCGAGAAAAAACCCCCCTAGATATCAATTGGCTACAAAATTCCTCCCAATTTTCAGGAGGGACCATCACTTTGGGAGCCTTGGGAATGATTTGATCTTCCGGCTCAAGGACATACTCCTGAAAATGTAGTACATAATGCCGACTGCCCAACTCCACTACATCTTCCAATGGCACACTTCCTACTTCAGGGGGAAGTGCAGGAGCAACATTGCTCCATGTCATTGTCTGGGCTGTCAGCACCTCTTCGCCCTTGTAGTCGACTCCCTTTACTTTAAAAAACTCTGGCCAGCTGGGGGCTTTGCCACCCAGTGTCCAGCGTGAAACGCGCTCGCACTCTGACATCAGTCCTGCCAAAACCGTACGCTGATAATCTGAAGCCACCTCACCGGCATCAGTTCCTTCACCATTTAAAGTTTAGGGACCAAACCAAAACCCTCAAGAACATTCTTTCAGCTGGGGAGTTCTTTGGAAAAAGCCGACCTAGTAGGCAAGTGGACGCGGGCAAGGGAAAAAGCCTGCCCATGGTCGAGGTCTTGCAGAAGCGTTCTAAAAATACGTCCAACTTACCATTAAGCCAGCCTACAATGTTTTCCAAACTTCCCTCAGCTGCAGGCCCCACACTTTCCCATTCTTTTCCATGCTCAACCTGGCCCAAGCCTAGGTCCTCAGATTTTTCTGGTTCATCCAAACCAGCTGTACCTTGAAACTTTCCTGATTTAGTGGCAGCTAAACCAGGCTCGGAAAACTGTACATGCGGGAGAGCGCCCTCTCCCATAGAAAAATCTTCTGCTAGCCCAAATTTACCTCTCAGCCCTGTCGCGCCTCTCAGAAGTCCTTGTCCCGGAAGAAGCTTCCTTGCAAATTTTCTGATCCGCCTGAAGTCGAGGTCTAGTCTTCCCACCTTCTTTCGGGAGCCACCTACTCCCATCTTCAATCTTCCCTTCTCTCTCCTCTTCCTTCTATTCTTTCCTTGTCTCACCCGCATCTTTTCACTTCTCAGGCTCTCCTCAAATTTCTTCTCTTCCTCCTCAACCCCCCTGGGGGCTTTATATCCTTCTACTTCTGGCACCACTCCTCCGCTCAGGAGCTTTTCTTTCCTTCTGCCTCTTTGGCTTTGCCTTTTCCCTTCTCTTTTCCTTTGCCACCTTTCTCTTTCCCTTTCGGGCGGCCCTTCTCTCCTGAGCTCATCCCACCTTTGATGTCCTGGTCCAGGCGCGCTTCCTTTTTTGCTATCTGAGCTTCTTGCCTGGAGGACATCGTAGCTTCCGCCGGTGGCACTAGCTCCAGCTTTTGCGACGTGCTCCACGCAGTGCCATTTGAAGTCATCTCGATCGACTTCATGCGCTGGCACACCGCATCCAGCGCTTCCGCTGCCCGGGCTTGGAGAAGTAGGTCTCCTACCCAAGCCAGGGTTGTAAACTCCCTGGCTACCCCGCCTGTAAGGCGGCTGGACATGTACATCCGATTGTACAGTCCCAGGATGGGAGGCAAAGTCTTGCCATCCTCCTCCCAGCCAGTGTTGGCCACCTGGGTCAAGAACTGGCGCATCTGCGTCACGCTCTGGGCCGCCAGCACTCCAGGCCCCAAGCTCGCGATGCGATGAACCTTGCTCCTGTCGGAAAGCAAGGTGTCCCCCTCCATGTCCGTGGAACTCGTTGAGGTAGTCGACGTCCCTGAGCTCGAAGAATCCCTGTTGCGCTTGAGGGCTTTCCGGACCCGTTTTGTCAGCTTCTTGCGATGAGACACATTGGGATCCATACCTGTCCCTTCGTAAAGTGCCTTCAGGGTCTTCTTTGCCACCGTCTTCCCCCCCAAGCGCAACTTTGCGGGAGAACCCTCGTCTCCCCTCTCCTCTCTTTCTTTCTTCTTGCTCCTCTTTTTCTTTTTCTTCTTCTTCTTCCTTTTCTGACTCCTCGATGATGATGATCTCTCCTTTGCCTCCTTTTTCTCTTTGGCCTCTTCTCTGCGCCTCCACTCGGCTTCGTCGGCGCGCAGGAGATTCATCTCTTTGTCCTCGACCAAGTTCACCTCCCACGCTTTTGGGTCTTCTGGCTTGATCTTTTTCACCTTTCTGACATGGATGAGGTCTGGGTTCTCTCGTAGTTGCGGGCAATCTGGAAGACATAGATGAAGTCGCACTCGGCATGGTTTCTGCGAAGTTCCAAACTTCAACAAGTCCTCGTTCTTTGTGCCGGTGAGTTCGCCTATAATCTCTCGCTCACCTTCCTCAAGCTCCTCCTTCTCAACCTTCACAGCCAATGCAGCCGGCTGTCGGTAATAGGTCCCCTCCGACACCACCAGCCAGTCACCTTTCTTTGCGAAACGACCCCGGAGGGACTTCTCGAGCTTCCACTTGTAGACCTCGTCGGAATTGATCGACCACAGCAAGCTCTTCTATCTCACCTGCAGCTCTCACGGGAGCGCCCTCACCAGCTCCCACCTCAGCAGCCGGCCTTCCTCGGCCTGCAGGGCGCCGCAGCACTACAGGCGCTGCAGCTGGCCTTCTTCTCATCCGCGCCTTCTCTCCTCACGCTGCCTTTTTCTTTCCGAGGAAGGGCCAAACAAGAAGATGTCGGCGTTCCGTTCCCTTCGCGTAGCCCCCTTGCTTCGCGAGGAATGGAAAGCCACACGAGGAGGAGCCCAACCAGGAGGTGGTCTCGGCGGCTCAGGTGGTCGAAAAGACCTGGGCGGGACAGAAGGCTCAGGCGGCCTTTCTGCCAGCGTCCACCTGCCTGGAGGACGACTTGGAAGATCCTCGTGACGACTCCTTGACCTGGATCTTGCCTCTTCTCTGTCCGGAAGCCTCGGCCTTTCACGGACGACTGGAGCTTCCCCACCTGAGGAGTGGATCCCAAGGGTGCTTCGACGTCCTCGATCCTCTCTTACTTCAGCCTCGTCGGGAGAGTCTTCTCCCACCACTGATGCAAGCGGCGATTTATCCAGCACGGCCTCACTCTGCTCCTCCTTCACTCGACTTCCAACTTCCGGCCGACTTCCTGATGCTGCTCCTCCTGCGTTGTGGTGGCTTTTCCTGGACAAAGACCTCGGTGATCTCGGGCGACTCTTGTGACGCCTCCTTTTCTTCTCCTTCTTTTGAGACTTTTCGAGGGCTTTCTGTTTTCCTTTGGGCTCTTTGGACTTCTTTCTTTTCTCTGAAGGCGACCTGCTCCTCTCCTTTGGGCTTTCCTCTTTACCTGGGCTTTCTGATTTCTCTTCGGACTTTTCCACCCCAGGCGCAACCTCTGCCAAGGCAACACCTGGAAAGACTCTGTCCTGAAATTCGGACAGATCAGCAGCGGCAAACCTTAGAAGCCCGATCACGTACTTCTTGAGGTCGGTGTTGGCGTGGCAGGGCCTCAGCAAAGAGCCAAGACGCCTCCACGCGCAGCAGGCCGCACACGAGCAGGAGAGCCAGGAGCTGATCCCTGACTCTCCCATAACCCGCTGAAGCCCAAGCTTTGGTGCAATAAAAAGTTAGCCCCGTTCTTCTTTAAAACCGGGGGCGTTATTCCATATAGTATGTATATATATATATAGTCATATACAACTCCTACAATCATTATCAACTAACGGTGTCTTCAGTCAACTGAGCAGAGTTCAAAACCCTCTGTCGTTTCATTGAATCCTGGCTGGTTAAGAGGGATTACCAGTTCATGAAAAGTGATAATCCCCAATATAGCATATAAACCCCAAACTAACCCTCAACCAACCATCATTGATCGGTGTTATATACGTATATATATATATCCACTTATATTCCCATACTAGTTCATGGTTCAAAGCTCTAACATAAGACGAACTCATCACCCACCGTACCGCGTGTTGAGTTAAGATCACCGAAAACCGCGCCGACTCCGCGCCGCACGGGACCGTTTTGGTCAGGCGCGCCTGCACCCATTCCTCCTGCGACAACGTGCCCGACAGCTCCGGCCCCAGCATCCGACGCCGCCGGAGCTCCGGGCTGCGGAAGATGGCGCGGGGCCGGTTTTCCTCGGGGAAGCTCCTTTGACCATGTCATGATGTAGCCCCCAAAAAATAGGTATAAAACACACCATCATGGGATATAAATAATATATATATGTATATATATAGTGGGATTATAGACCGATCGAATATACTATATGATTTAGGATATTGCTGGGATATGATCTGATATGATATTATATGATATGATATGATGGAATATAATGGAGCCACAAAAAGAATCCACAAGACCCGACAACGTGGTATTTGAAGGCACAATGTATGTGGTTTCAAGTTTCAAGTCTGAAAACTTGAAATGATGGGAGAGACATCAGAATATCAGGGTACAACTACATATAACTGAAAACTTAAGTGGCATGGACGGCATGGAGGAGATTTCTTTGATTTGAATATGAGGATCGTCACAAGCATTCATGAAAAAAGTCGTTCATGGTCACCAGCATCCATAAAATACCAGCATCTGGTTGGAAAACATCTGCAGCCATCCAACCAGAAGGGTAGAGCATAGAATCTCCGTGAGAAAAAAAGGGGTCGCTTTCAGCAACTGACACCAAGTATCACCTGCTAGGCCCACCTTTGTGAAGGCTTCCCCAAAGCAAAGCACCAGCCTTGGACCGGAGCTTTTTTGGACTGGTCCGCAACGCGGAAATTCAACGCCTGGATGGGGATATGAATCTTGGGTAAACATGTGGCTAACAAACACTGCTTGGTGGTTTTAACCATCTTGAAAAATATGAACGTCAATGGGAAGGATTATCCCATATCTTATGGAAAATAAAAAATGTTTGAAACCACCAACCAGAACAATAGTTAATTTATGTTGATTTGTGTCCATTCAAGATATGGAACCCCAAAATCAGCCATATCCCATATCATGTGGTTGGGAATCTCTTGCTCCAACCGGTTTCTCAATGAAAATGGGAGTTTTTTGGATCCCCATCACTCGGAACTGTTCCCTCCATTCACCACTGGATTTTTTTGGTATATAATTTGGGAATGGGTCAAAACCATTCAAAACCAAAAACCCGCCACAGAAACAGCACATACACGATATCATCAATATATCATCCATCAGTTTACAACATAATTTACCAAAATTGGTTGCATCTGCACACCTCCCCCTTTTTATCGACCTTAGAACGGCCTGAAGCTGACGCAAAATGTTGGCGATTACCCGCCGAGTCGCGCTTGCTTCTCGGCAAAGAAGCTGCTGCGCCCAATACCTGGCAGGTTGCCCTACTGCTCGGCGACAGCTGGGATGATTAAAAAAGAAACAGCTTGGAATATAAACGAAAGCACCAGCTAAAGCAACCAAAAGAAGATCAAAGAAGTAGAACAGCAGTTCAACCGATCAACATGATCATCATATTATCATATTATATCAACATCAAGCCTCCTTTGATCAACATAGCAGTTCAAACCCTAAGAAGATCAACTTGTTCCCGTCCAGACGCCTCCAAGCAAGAGTCCAGACCCCCGTAGGCCTGGTGCTATCAGGAGCATCGAGGAGTGTCAGAAATTTCAGCGGAACCAGACGGGTCATCTGTGGCCATCTAAACCGGTGTTTGTTTACTTCATTGATTTATAATGGATTTATAATGGATTTATGATGGATTTATGATGGATTTATAATGGATTTATGATGGATTTGGATTTACAATAAATTTAACTGGATCTATAAGCCAATGTACTAGACTGTTTGACCAGAAAACTTTGGCATCCGAATTCAATTCAGCGCCTTTCCAAGAGCTGGTAGATAGGCGGCCTTGGCTGGCCAAACATGGATAACCACTGGTCACTGGTACTGAGCCATCAAGAGGATAATTAGAAGCAAAATCCCCAGACTCCGGCAAATTCTACAGCAGTGCCAAGATCGCTTTGGACACGGGTAACTACAGTATATCCTGAACATCAGCTGAATAATTATTCAGAATAGACATAATAATACTCATAGTGACTATAATGTTGTTACTAAAATCGGTGTTGCCAAGAATTAAAGACATTACACCAGTGGTGAAAACAGTGGGAATCGTCGTCGTCGTCATCATCAGCAGCAGCATCATCATCATCATCATCACTATTGTCATCAGTGTTATGTGTGATTTACTATTTATTGTACTAATAGTATCATGGTGATATGCTAATTTGGATTTAATAATTGTATCACTTTCATTATCGTTATCACTCATATCATTTATTGTATTACTATTGGTATCTATGAATAGTAATGATAATAACTGCAATAATAGCAGTATCATTCATTAAATATTACTGCAATGTATTTTATTTCCTAGACTACTTATCGCACTATTAAAGTCATGATCCTTACCATTACCATGATCATTATCATTACCATCACGATCATATAACTATTCATTGTAATCATCACAGTCATATCACAGTCATAAAGTAAGATGATCTGTTTCCCTGCTGGTAGTTGTTCAATGTTTCTATGGTTCCATCACATCATCACTATATCTGTTCCCTATTAGTAGTTGTTCAATTATTCTATGATCTATTCCATCCCGTTGATCTACTCAGCCGTTGTGAAATTCATCGCCAGTGATCCGCTGGAAGAAGGAGATGCACCCGGAAGCTGCAGCTTTCCCGCTGGGCCTTGGATTTTGTTGGCCTTCAATCGTGGGCCAGGGGGGAGATTCCGTACGTTTCCCGAAAAAGATTCCCTTCTAGATTGCGGGTTTCCCATTGCGGAAAAATGGAGAGATCATCTTCAGATTTATCCAGGGCAATGTAAGAATTGGAAGACTTGGGCCTTAGCAAATACGAATTTCCAATTCTGCTCTTTTGGTTCATGGGATAAGATGCTGATTGGAATTGGACCATAAGAATTGGAAGTTACTGCCATCCCAGGGCCATCCAATTCCAAGATGTTCTTAGTGAGTCCTTGGAAATCGGAAGGCAATGGATTGGTTTGTAAGAAATTGAAACCAGAAACAATTGGTTTTACCCCGAAAAAATGAGGGTGTCCTTCAAACTTTCCCTTCAGCCAATTTTGGGAGGAAGGGGTGAGTTGTTCAACTTCATGGATATCACATGACTGAACGATCATGGGTAAGAATTGTCGGGACTTTTTCGCCATCTATGATGGCATGTTTGCCAACATGCCAAAATGTCAACATGTCTCAGTTTTCTCAAGAAGCATCCCGGTTTTGGGGCGGCTAACGCATTATTTGATTACCAATTCAAGTACTCAATTCAGTTCTATATCATTTGAAACAGCATGAAAGAATCAAGTACAGACCCCCTGCATTCACAGGGGCACCATTGGTTCCCTTTTGAGTGGCTCAAGTAAAACCCAACAGCTGCTGACTTGTCCGACTGGGTTCTCAAACTACTTGGTGAAGCTTTTGGCAAGGCAAGGCTGCTCTTGGGCAACCTCTGCGGCGAAGATCACAGGGGTTGCCCATCGCTGCAAAATTTGTCCCTGGAAATGCAGACAAATTTGGGGGAAAGCCCCCAATTTTCAAATCAAAAGAATAGGAGAAATATGATGATTTCTATTGGTTGACATTTCCCCCTTGGGATTGGGGTTGACATTTCTGGAGAAACCAACCCGCGAACCAAATGATTCTGATTTGGGCTGATTACCCATTTGGGTAAACCGGCCCAAACCAACATAGATGTGGTTTAAAATATTAAAAAACCACTTAAGTAGACGATTTTCCTGGGGAAAACCATGGGTTTAACCATGGGTTTTCCGCATCTATGTTGGTTTACTCTAGGGTAACCCATGGTAACCCTTCATTTGGGGTGTCAATGCCTCCCCCATTTTTCAGGCTCATTTGGGTTGCACTTAAAAAGTGATCGACCATTCCCATGTGTAAAAATGTCAGTTCATCCGGAAAAGCCATGACGATGCACCATGGATTTTGGGTGTTTACTAAGTTTACCTTATCTTCAAACCAGCCTGACATGACCGAAAACTATGAGACTTATCTCCCCATCCTTGTTGGTCTTGCAGTCTTACATAAATCGTGTAGCCCCTCTAAAAAAGATAAAGAGAAAAATTCACCATTCCACCATTCCTGGACAAACTCAAATCATCTCAAATCATGGCCAATTTAGATATGCAACAGATCAGATGTTTAGCTGCTTACTCATCCAAGTGGTGTCCCAAAAGAGATGGTATCACTATATATTTTTCCCATAGAAAAACAGCGAGTTACTGCTAAGTAAATGTTTCTATATTAACTGTACTGTGTATGTGTATATATAATTATATATAGGGGTTTCCTGAAATAGGGGCAGCCCCACATAATCCATGTATAGATGGATTTTCCCTTAACCATCCATTTTGGATATCCCCATTTATAGAAACCCCCATATACATATAGGATATTTTTCCATAAATGGTGATACCCCCACATGGATGGTTTATTTCATGGAAATACCATCTATAAATGGATGACTGGCATTTGCCCCTATTTCAGGACCTCCAAAAAAGCTTGTTCTATCCCCATGTAATGGAAACCCCCCATGTCGACATATAGGAATATTTTTCGGACATGGATGGATCTGGGTAAATGATAATATTTCACTCACCTGAATAGTTCGGCCATTTGGGGATGATTCCACGTATACTAACTATGATTCCAGTGAGGGAGAACAGTGAGGTCGTGATGAAATTTACCCAGAAATATATATATATATATATCACAAAGGAAATGGATATGATTCTGATGTATATAAATGGGATATTGTATGATATTTCATGATACCCAATGACATATAGGAATATTTTTGGGACATGGATGGATATGGACCACAGGATGTCCCAACGTTTGCAACTGGGACCATCTCAGTACTCAGCCTGCTCGGCAACGACACCGTTGGCGCCGCAGCTGCGGCAGGGGCGTTTGGCGCTTCATCGGCCATGGCGCGGGCGGAGTGTGACGGGTTTGATGGGATACAGATGAAAAATAGAGATGGAACTATAGGAAAATTACAAAATGCATGTTTAATCATGTTTGTCTTCACGTTTTTTCCTGTAAAAACTACTAATTACTATAGATTAAATCTCATCTTTAGAACTATTAGAAAAGATTAGAGCATATGGTCATATAGTCTTAGATAATTGAGGATATAACTTCAGAAAAAATTAGGTTTACCCTAGAAAACGGAAACTTCGATGGGTGCATTGGCTTATCTGAAGAATGTAAAGGAATGAAGTTGGTCTTTGCTGGGCACTGCTTGTTGTGGGGGGTCGGAAATTCTCGCCAATCCTCTGTCTGGTTGTGTAGGGATTGCCAGCTATTGAAATTAGAAATTTCAAGAATATGCACCTTGCGAATGCTGTCTGACCTCCAGGCTGCAGAGCTTTATGTAGAAAAGTCTCTCAAGATTCTTTGAAGCGGATCTGTTGTTGTTCACTGAAAATGGATGAACATGGGGGAACACACCTGATTTATGGCAAAATTGACAAGTAAATGAGGTTAACCAATGGATTTAGGGGTACCCTATGTTCAAACAAACCCATGTGTTGCTCTGTTGTTGATGCTCATTTAATGCTGAAACCCGTTCCTTGCCTGTGTAGCTTTGCGGCGTGCATCAGCAAGATCAGCAACATGATCGTGATCATGATCATGGTCATCATCATCACCACCACCATCACCATCACCACCGCCACCACCACCACCATCCATCAGCATCATCATCATCATCATCATCATCCTCATCCTCATCCTCATCATCCTCATCATCCTCATCATCGTCACCATCACTATTGTTGTCATTCCTATGGTTGATTGGGTGTTTATTGTATTAACAATACTATTGTGATATTGCAATCTGGGTGTATTAAGAAATTCTGTGAATATGGGGGGCAGATGCCTCAGAAATCCCAACAGCAGTCTCTCTGAACTGTCTCTCTGAACTGTTGCGGAGTCTCTTTTTCACCGCGGACGTTGAATCATGGACCTGTGACCACGAACCCACGAATCGAAGATAGTGACTGGTAAGCTTTTCGTACACTGGATGATTGATGATGATTGCATTGAAGAGGGCTCCCCACTTTGAGTGCTGAAGACAAACAGCACCGAGACACTTTTGCTTTTACTCCAATGACATGGAGTATACTGAAGTAACAAAATTAAACAAATAATATTGGATATCGTTCGATACTGTTCAAAAAATCTATCAGCATCTTTGAAACCACCATCCAGCACATCAACATCCATGGGTCATCATGGGTCCCTGGTCGGCGACTTTCATTAGATCGAGTTCGAAGCCATGTCGCGTCGCGTCACAGGAATTCTTTGCGGCGAGATGCCAAACAACGAGTGGAAGACGTTCTGCCTGACACTTGTGATTAGGAGGAAAAGAAGAAACAACCACAACTACCTGATATCTGATAGCATCTGAAACGATTTTGGCATCTTTAGGCAGGTATACCGAAGACAAATCAAGCCTTTGGAACAAGCAGTTGGATCTTTCGTTCCTCCAGGCAGTTGGCTTGGGACTGGGGTTCAGCCTGAAGTCAGCAAATGGTGCAGAACTTGCAGTTTACCGCAGACGCTGTCAATTCACTAGCTCTAACAACCATCCCAAAACTCCCTGACTGCTTAATGGCTTAATGCGTTTTTGCAACATCTATAGAATTCTATAGAGGTTTCTTAAAATAGGGGTGTCCCCAAATCATCCAGCCGTAGACCTCGAAATTTCTCCACGGGTGACTTGGGGATTCGTTTCGCTTGGACGCCTCAGCAACACGGCCTCGGGAAATCCCGAAGGTCCCCCAGGGACGGACCCCATTGGGCGAATTTTTCTCCCATGTTTATCATCTGGTTATGACTAACAGTTCGCCATGGTATAGATGGCCCTAATCGAAATAGATGGTTTACCATGGTTTACCTATTAAACATGGTGATTTTCGTGATTTTCCATGGCCATCTTAAATAACCAGATGGTATCATGTTTTGTTGGAGAAAGATTCAGAAAAACTTAGAAAATCTTAGAGTCGTAGAAGACTGAATAGAGTTGAGTTCGCCCGTGAAAAAATGAGAAAGTCTTGAACGCCACAGGGGTCCAACCCTCTTGAGGTTGGGGCCAAGGGGTTTCGAATTGAATTGGGAAAATGGAAACTCGAACTAAGGATAGAGGCTTGAAAATCTCCTTATCTTCGCTGCGCATATCATGGAAGCCGATGTATTCATCAGATTTCAAACACGGGATGGCCATTTCTCTTGCAATTGATGCTGGGTGCAGCCTTGCAGGCTTCCAACTCAGAATATCAGCTGTGCCTTGTCAGAGATACAAAATTCCAGACATCAGCCCCAGATGATGTGTTTTGGGTGACTCTTACGATCAGCAACATCTCCTTTTGGGATCAATTGCATCCAATCAGGGTGAAATTTGGAGAGACTTCGACGAACCCATATTCAAAATATTTCAAAATGTTCAAAATTATTCAACTAAAGTACATTATGACTATATTCAAATTCGTTGAGTCCAAGATCAAAATCCGTTTCTGTGCACCTTGGTTTCTACATGTTTGGGCCATTTCTTGAGAGTTTTCGAGCCGCTTTGGCCGGAGCCAGAATGATAGTTGGCTCACAGGACCCGTCGACTTCATCTGGTGAAAATTCAACGGAAAATTCCTGGACCATGTGGGCCATATGACATAATAACATGTTCAATCATTATCAGCAACCCTCCAAAACATAGAAAAGTACAATCCTACTAAATTAGTTATAAAATGTTATAAATGACTGTTCTATCCTTTTGGGTCTTAGTATATCATTGACCAATATCTGTTTTAAGACAATTTGGGCATGTTCCCCCTTAAAAGTCCATTTCAAACTCCCAGATTTATATAGATTTATGGTGATCTCGGTCAGGCTACTGTCGATTTTTCCCCCCAACCTTTTGTGCTTCACCAGCAGAAGTCACCGTGGCAGCCAGACCACATGCCACCACTGGGTCAGAGCTGTAGACGTCGACTTACGGAGCCATGGACCAACTCCATGGTAGAACCGGGAAGAAGTCAACATTTTAAGGTCTGGGTCTCGGTGAGAATTCTCAAGTCTCCGAAATGGATGGTAAAACATGGTAAAAGGATTTAAAAAAGGAAAAAATGATCAAAATGAGCAGAGTTTCCGGCTTTGTCCGAGAAATGGGTATAACGTATATGGATGTATATGCCTACGGCAGGAAAACCGTACGTGCGTTTTGCTTCTTTTTTGAGCATTGCTCTTTGTACTTGGGGGGGGGCATGTTAACGTTCCTTGTACTTCGTACATGATATATTGCCATGTTGCTAAGATCTCTGGGATCTTTTACTACGTTACGTGTTGCTACGCTGCTGAGATCT
>Ga0126342_10011016_pt1 | contig 16160 bp, 15 predicted proteins | sample Cyp1metagenome_FD_92528 | JGI IMG/M metagenome (GOLD analysis project Ga0126342, IMG submission 92528) | Coral microbial communities from Lord Howe Island, Old Settlement Bay, Australia - Cyphastrea 1 metagenome | ecosystem: Host-associated > Invertebrates > Cnidaria > Coral ... | reverse complement strand
ATCCAAACTGATGATTTTTATAAAGATTTTAATTAGAAATCGATCATTTGGGGAATAGTCATTTTTTGAATTTTTCAATGATCAACTTAAACCTTAAGTATAACAATGATGATTAAAAAAAAAGGTAAAAATAAATTGGAAATAAATAGAATTGGAAATAAAAATTGTTGGATAAAAAATTGATTTCAGCACTGGTGGTTTTTTAATCGGGGGGTTTTATTAATCCTGGGGGACCACCTTTTTTTAAATTACATTTTTTTGGGGGGGCAGAGGAGGTTGATTAATACCGCGGGGATTATTAATCCTAACTTGGCATTACTATTTTACTACACATTACTGTAACCATTATATAGATATATAATGATATTTAAAATTTGTACAGGGCCCATCTAAGATTAGCCGATGACGAGACCTTGCTGGGTGAAACCGGCTGAGCCATCCATGTTTTTCCTCGGGTATACAACGGAGTTGAATCTGAATTATGGCGGGAACTATGCCACATATTTTGGTGATCAAAGAATCAAATCCCAATTTTCATTTGATGATGAACACCAGCACTGTGGTTGCGAAATCACCAGTTGATAGGTGGTAAACATCCCATTATTTATAGGGTTTCAACCACCCTATCAACTGATACAGGATTTTCATCCTCCTTTGCTTCGCAAAAACGCCATAGGAGAAGTACTTCTGGTCCATGCCCGATGTTCCCGCATCGTATTTGCACAACTGAGGCCAGCTTTTCCGATTCAAAGTTCTACTTGTGTCAATTTATAAATCATGAATGTCATAGATTCGATATGATGTGATTGCTTTTTTGTGCTAAAAAATGTCTGGTCAAAATGAATTTATTTATTTATATATTATAAAGTGCACATACAAAAAGCTTACTGTGGAGTGATTTTTCCCATCAGAACATGGATTCTACTCCTGTGAAAACCGTGGGATTTTTGGTCCGGTGATCCCCCATGGCAACCAGCTCGCGAAAGGTGGAACTTTCGCCCACATTTCTCAATGGGCCCAGCTATCACAGGTGTAACCCAGCTATCACAGGTGTTTGCTCCTAGCGTAACTTCGCGTTTTTCAGAGCCATGTCGATCATCAAATCCGGGAATCCGAAGAAATTTTGAGGCTTGATTCGCCATTTTGCTAGGAATTTCAGGGTTTTAATGCCCAGATCAACATAAAGAAGGTTTGTATGTTGTGTTGCAGCAATTGTGGATTTTTTCCAGGGACTATCTGGTCGGAATTGGAAAGGAACTGAGGCGGTCTCGGGTCTTCATTGGTCTTCATAGTTTCTCAACAAAACAGGGGGAGCAAAGGACTAACGAATTATGTTTCCCCAACAAAGACGATAGCGGAAACTTACCATTTCTCTGAACTTCGAGGGCTACTTGGGATACTTGGGAAGCCACCCTCACGGATCAATCACGAACTTTACCACAGAAACATAAACTATATAAGTCAACCTTTGGTAGTTCTTATGGATCATTTGTTATATAGTTATTTGTTCTGGTTGGTGGTTTGGAACATGGCTTTTATGACTTTCCATATATTCGGAATGTCATCATCCCAACAGACTAATATTTTTCAGAGGGGTTGAAACCACCAACCAGATTAGTATATATCTAATTATCCATAGATTTATAATATATATATACTACAATAATATCTAATATATATATATATATATAGTAAAGGGAAAATCAGAAGTAGCTCAGGGCAGCCAACCTAGCCCCGGGGCCAGGCGACCCGATCCAAAGAGATCGGTGGCAGAGCCGTTGCTGGTCGCCTACTTCGGTTAGGAAACACACTGCTTTGGAAAAAATATCGGTTTCCTTAACACGGGGGAATTCCAATATTTCTACCCCAATCAATTATATGCGCATATGCATACGTATATATATATATATAATTATATATATACAGACGGTGGATGGTTGCGAAATCTTGCACCACCAAAAGCATGGTTGAAACCCTAGAAATAATGGGATGTTTACCACCTATCAACTGGTGGATTTCGCATTTCGCGTTGCCATCCACAGTTCAACTCGTGACGTGTCACCGCGACTCAGCGACGCAAAAAGCGTCGCCGTGAAACGCCACGTGGAGCACAAAGGAAGCGGCAGAGTCCGACAGGATTCCACCGTGAAGGGACCCTTCCAAAGGTGTTTGGACTTCATCAAGAAATTCACCATATATCACCAATCCCTGGATTATGGGGATAAACCATAGAGATGTAGAATGATGTAGAACAAAGTCAATGACATCTACGAATGGGATGTAGCCAGCCAAGATGTTCCCTCGTTTTTTTCGTTTCACCCAAAAATAAAAAGGGATGAAAGGGTTAGCTTACCAATGTCTACCAGGCATCGGGAGTTTATCAACTGAGACTCTAAGACTGGGGATATCAATGGCTTGAACCACCAAGCACTTTTCTTATCGTTTGGTATTTTGAACATCAAACATGGCAAAGAAAAATCCATCATTGATGATTTTGGCAGCTATAACCTCCATTTATATGCTTTGTGTTGTGTTCTTCTTTTCCACAAAGTTGACAAGGGACAAGCCATGCTGAATTAAGAAACAACTGTGTTTTTTCCCCCGTCAAAATAATGCTGGTTGACGAACAAACATATCATAAAACCATATAAAACCAGATAAAATGCATCACAAAAAGGGATATGTTGGATTTGAGGAAAATACATAAAAACAGGATGGGTCCTGCATATGCAAGGATGCTCTTCAGTAGATCATCCACGAATCTAGATCATATCCTAAGAAAACCATTGTTTTTTTTCCATATCGTGATATCTTGATTGACGGACTGTGATTTCTTCATCAAATTACCCTCCGATAATCAAACACGGCAATGGCAGATCCCCTTTAAATATCTATAGAGATTTATAGCTGGGAAAATCATCTATCAATGGGAGATGTTCATAGATTTTCCAGCCAGCCACGTTTGATTTCCAGAGGGTACATTCCATTAATATTATATCCATGAATCACCATTAACCACTAATCAAAAACATGACTAACCATTATTAACCATAGTATTAACCATATTATTAACCATATTATTAACCATTATTAACCACTATTAGCCATATTATTAACCATTAACCACATTATTAACCATTATTAACCATTATTAACCATTATTAACCATTATTAACCATATTATTTACCATTAACCATTTTATTAACCATATTATTAACCATATTATTAACCATATTATTAATCATATTATTAACCATATTATTAACCATATTATTAGCCATATTATTAACCATATGAACAATATTATTAACCATATTATTAACCACATCATTAACCATATTATTAACCATATTATTAACCATATCATTAACCATATCATTAACCATATTATTAACCATATTATTAACCACATCATTAACCACATCATTAACCACATTATTAACCACATCATTAACCACATCATTAACCATATTATTAACCATATCATTAACCATATGATTAACCATATTATTAACCATTATTAACCATTATTAACCATTATTAATGATTCTTAACCATTGTTAACCATTATTAACCATTATTAACCATTATTAACCATTATTAACCATTATTAACCATTATGAATCATCTGGGTTGTTGGCCCCTTCCGATGCCGCAGCTTTCCCCAAGCCGCCCTGTACTTAGCGTCCTGGCTCCGCGTGCGTCGTTTTTGCGCCATGGACGACCAAATGGCGTACGCCATGGCAGTACCATGCTGCAATGGCTGATGTTTATTAAACAATGTTTCAAACAATTTTAAGACATGTTAATAATGGTTGGTACATGTTAATAATGATTAATGATGTTTTTTTAATGATTAATAATGTTTCAACATGGTTAATAAATGTTAAAAATGGTTGATAATGGTTAATCAGATCAGTTAATCATGGTGTTTATTCGGCTGATTTTGATGGAATATCATTCGAATATTCAACAATGATGGGAATACTATGGGAATATCATGGGGATATTATGAGAATATCATGGTGGCAAAAGTTATAGTTTGTTTGTGAATCTTCCCTACAAGATGGTGCCCCCCAGTTCTAAGTTGGTTTATAAACCCCATTAACTATAGTTATATCTACCATAGACCATAGTTAAGCCACTTATAAGGCAACTGAACGCTATCTTGGGGGCCCCAGCCCCCAAACATGAACAATCTAACAGTAAATACAAGCATCTTAATTGAGCATCTGAATATGATAAACCATCGAACATTTCTAGTTATCCAACAGTTTAACTAGCAGTTCTTCCAGTTATAACATGTTATAACCATCCGTTTTTCTTCTAGAACAACCCATCTTTTGCTTTGTAAAGTCGTTACAGCCGCCCGAAGCCACCGCGATCACCGGAGTCGCCTCGGTGACTGCAAAGCCTCACCGAGGAGATGGGCGACTTTGCAGATTACATCGTAGTCCAACCTGATGAGAAGGTCTTCACCATGGATGAGGTGAAGATTGGGAAGGGATTGGGGGATAGATTTCGGCCAGCGATTTTTCTGCAGAAAAAAAAGCATAAAAATGGGGGAAATCATGAATTATATTTCATAATATGTATCTACTGTCATCGATTTTTTGGTGGCCAGATTTGGTGACCGTGGTGATTTCTGAAAAATGGATGATGAAACTACCCTCTGGTAAACGTTAACAAAAAACTATGGAAAGATCCACCCATTTTTAATGGGTAAACTCACTATTTCTATGGCCATTTTCAATAGCTATTTTGACATAACCAGAGGGTATTTCTTTGGTGGTCAGGGTTGGGAGCACCAGTTGGGAGCCTTTTTTGGTATCTACTGTGGAGCCAATGACTAGGGCTACGAATCGAGTGGGCCCCAATGACGTCTGACTGGTTATGTCAAACGTAGCTATTGAAAATGGCCATAATAGTGGATTTACCCATGAAACATCGGTGGATTTTCCATAGTTTTTTGTTAACGTTTACCAGAGGGTAACATGAATTGACAATCAAGACTGGGGATAAATCTATCTATAATGGTGATATGAATATCGGGAACATCCTGATATTAATGATATATACATACATCACCAATACTAGTTGGAATATCACGGGTGGTAATTTTGAGGCAATGGCGCTGTGATTTCCCCCGGTGTCATTTTTAACAAAAAAATGGAGAAAATCCATGACTGGTTGGTGGTTTGGAACATGAATGGATTATTTTCCATTTCATAAAAAAGGGATGTCATCCCAACCCTATTGACTTTCACTCCATCATTTTTCAAGATAGTGAAATTGCACCACCAACCAGATTTTCAGTAAGGGCCATTATCAACCATTAATCACCATTATTACCAAGCAGTAATCACCATTTATTGCACCACCAACCAGATGATTTGTGGTGTGATGATGTTAGCGAACAACAGCTCCCAGATTCCCAGAGGCCAAAATTGGGTGATTTTTCATCCAGAAATCAGCGAAGATCGTGGAAGATCACAGGAATACCTCGTGGAAATTGGGAAATGCTAGGAAAAATCAACAGAAAAAACTATCCTTGGGAGCAACTTGGACAATGTGTTTCCTATATGTTGTTTGTTTTTGATTCATATTGATTAAACTTATTGTACATCACAGGAAGAAATGGTGGAAGGGAAAACATATAACATCATGGTTATATCCATCATAAATGTACATATTATGTTATATCCATCATGGTTATATATAAACAGGGGAACATTGCCTGCAATATAAGGCATAGCCTTCAGTAAGCATCCAAAAAGCAAGAGGAAATCCATGGGTTTCACATGGGAAATTCTTGTTTTTATGTTCCCTGCAACTTGGGGATATAAAAATCGAGAAGGGAATGAGAAGGGAGTTACCAGTATTTGATTTGTAGATGACATCAGATCTATTCCCACATGGCTTTGTTTGAGAAAAATCGGTACCAGCAATTTCCTTTTTTTTATCGTCATGGTCTCTTTCTCTTTCACGATGTTTGGGGCCCAAACTATTGTTCAGACGGAGCCTAATGTTGGTCGTTTCAGTGCCCTCACTCTCATCGCCCATAAATGATGTCCCTGTGCTGGATCTTTTAAAGATGAATGAAGCCACCCATGTATTTGTTGTTGGCCAACCCTTCATTCTTATAGACTTATAGATGATAGATATATATGTATATATATAGTTGGATTCTTTGAATACACGGTACAGTAGAAGTTGCACTTGTTTACTCACCCTCTGGTTATTTAGCATAGCCATGGGAAATGGCCCATTTATAGATGGTTTACCTATTGAAAATGGTGATTTTCCATGTCTATGTTGAATAACCAGATGGTAACAGTACTACTTGTAGTTGTTAAGACCCATTGTGTATAGGTTATCGATAGACATTAACCAGCACACAGTACTTAATCCCGCATTTTCTGACCTGCGTTTATTTGTAGCTTATGTATGCTTATGTAAATATTAGGCCAACAAACACTAGTTGATAGCACCATTTATTGCTAGTATTACTCTATCACCTATTTTTTAAATACTTTTCTTTAGACTTGCCCATCAAACATGTATATCTATCGAATCCAATCTAAGCTAATCTAACCTACTCTAGTCTACTCTACTGTAATCTATCTTAGCCTATCTACAGCCGTTCCCAAAGCTTGTTGCTTAAACCGTTAAAGCCCCTGTAGGTGTCCCATCCATCAAAGCTCTCCAAAATCATCGCAGGTGTCCAAGCATGCCAGTCCAGAAGATTGCTGGGTGGTGCTGCACGGAAGGGTCTATGACTTGACAAAATTTGTGCCTGGACTGTTGGATCTTTTTGGGATGTTTACCATCAAAAATGGGGTTTATGATTTAAACAATAAAGAAGTTGGCCTTTTCTATGGATTGGTAAGGAATTTAAACTTATTATAGCAAAAACATGGTGAATTGATCCATATAAAATCCATATAAAATCCATTGGGGATAAAGATAAATGGGATATAGTTTATCTTCATCTTGATGTGGATGTTTCATCATGGGGTTATATACATACCAGCCATCCACAAAATGGAGGTGAAGTAATTCTAAACAGCCAAGATGGAACGCAGAAACGGGGGTCCGAAAGGATGAACCGTTGATGGCCGATAAATTCACCGAGCTTGGTGAAATTGGATGAAATTGGGAGAGACCCACTGATCTTCGTGTCTTAGTGCTCGCCATGATTTCGTTGATGTGTCTGATATTTTGTCCATCCACGTTCTGATCATTTAAACGATCAAAAATTGGTGAATCAAAATGCATTTCGTCCAACAAAAACAAATATCAGAAACTTGCAATTCATCAAGTATTCTGAAAGTTGGTTCAGTAAATAATTGATTTCACAACTGGTTTTACTGCTCACTGTTGGTCCCCTCCCTGTATTCCCTCGCATCGGAGCATCAGGGTGCAGGTTTCAGGCTAGTTACATACATTGTAAGTCATGATATGGCTCCCCCAAAAAAACATATTTGTTTCCAATCTCGGTTCCCTACAAAATCTGGGAGCCATATCTGTCCCAGATGTTCCGATATTTCCCAAGACTTGGTTCCTGGTGAATTGTTTTGGGTTCCCAAAATTAGCCAACTTCTTCAACGTTGATTGGAAAATCAGTGGACCTGCCATCAAATCTGGTTGGTGGTTTCAAACATGAATTTTATTTTCCATTTCATAAAAAAGGGATGTCATCCCAACCCCATTGACGAAGTCCATCATTTTTCAAGATGGTGAAATTGCACCACGAACCAGAAATGGTTGCTACCAAGAGGGGTGGATCAGGATCCATCCACGTCCCTGGTTCCGAAGGGGATTCCCAGATTCCCATCTCATGGGGATAATAGAAAAAACCTTCTGCTTCGTCACCAAAAAAGGAAAATCACCATGTTGTTTTGTTCGGTAAATCAACATTTTCACCATATGTTCACCATATTTTCATCACTTTTCAGATTCATCCATTTTCCACAACATCAATGGTCCATTTTTATCCATTTTCCCTCATTTTCCCTATAGCAACAAATGGAGGTTTCCTAAGTCATGGGGGTACCCCTAAATCATCATTTAAAGATGGATTTTCCATTATAAACTATCCATTTGGGGGGTACCATGACTATGGAAATCCCCATATAGTTAGTAGTTCATATGTTCATCCATATGTTCATCCATCTGGGTAAATTATAACGACCTCACTGTTCTCCCTCACCGGAATCATGGTTAATGAGGGAAGTCATCCCCAAATGGCCGCAAGATTCAGGCTAGTGAAGTACAGTATAATAATTTACCCAGATTCATGGGATATTAGCGGGATATGAATGATATGAATGGTATTTTGGATATATATTTTTTCTGGAGGATGTATAACTATTCTCACAAGAGCCTAACCCCCCCCCTAACTACCCCCCCTAGACGTTTTTATAAATAATTCATAAGTTCATCCATCTTTTCATCCATTTTCCCAAGAAATTTCACCAGAGGCTAACCCCCTTTTCGGTGGCGCTGAGGCCATGGGCCATGTGGGCGGAAGCAAATTGATCACCGACCTGGCGGGGAAGGCGCGGCATTTTTCCATGGTGAAAGAGTTGCAGAGGATGTAGATGTAGATAATTGATGATAATTGGTAATTATACCACAATATGACCATATAATAGTTCCATGATGTAGATGATATACCACTATATATTACATAATATTACTATATATATATATATATAATTGTATAGTTGATTAGAATATGTATACATATACATGTCTTAATATGGGTTATAGAAACTGCTGCAAGGATGGTTTAAGTTCTTGAGCCAGGTTGGGAACTTCACCCAGGTCTCGCCCACAGCACAGTGCCACCGTGATACAGGATGGGGCCCCCCAAGAGAGCGTTCAGAAAAGCCTTATTCAGTGGCTGAATTCCATGGTTTATGGTAGATATGCCTATAGTTAATGGGGTTTATAAACCAACTTATAACTCGGGGGGCACCATCCTGTATCTATCGTCTTTGACTGCCTTTTCAATTTCAAAACCACGCACAGTGTTTGGAGCACAATGGCTTGCAAGCGCACTGGAACTCCCCCTGCAGTTCCCTGTGAAACAGAGTTCCCCAACTGGTTGGTAGAGAAGGTTTTTTGGAAGGTAGACAACTTCACCATGGTTGGTAGGTCCCCTACTTGGGGGTGCACTGCCAGCTAATAAGTGGGGTAAGGTGAAAGGAGTTACATCGCAACTTGTGGGAGCTGCTTCCGCATTCGATGAGACCATTGGTCACTTAGGGACGGGCAGATACCCAACGGCTTGACCCATACCGCCCATACCGTACCCATCTATGAAACGAACTACAACAGGTAGATCAATAGCACCCAGTTGTCACATCTCATGTTTTTTTTGCGGTTACGAGGCAGCGGTTCGGAGCTAGGGCGATCCATGTTCGCAATCAGTTTTTGGGAGCCAGTTGGGAGCTACGAATTGAACTTCCCAGCCAAAAGTGATTTGATTCGGTTGGTTCATAGGGATTGCCTTAATGGATTGGTTAGTTATATGGATATGGGTCAAAATTAAAGACCTGACCACAGATTTTAGTTCATTTTTAATATGATATCCCTCCAATGCCTGGGGTACCCCATTTTGATCCACGCCCATAGTTATGGAGGTTTCCTAAGTCATGGGGGTATATACCCCTGTAAATCATTCCATTTTATACTAGGATTTTCCACTATTATGGAGGGTTAAAATCCATGATTTTCCATGAAATAACATCCATTTTCATAGGATTTCCATGGATTTTCCACCATTTTCATAGGATTTTCATGGATTTTTCATTATACACCAACCATAAACCAACCAGCTAAGGGGATTCCCCGGGGTTCCTATGGCTTGTGCGATCGCTGTTTCAGGATGGCACCGACGTCTTTGAAGCGTCCCACGGGGAGAATGCGCCGGGCTAAGAGCGAAATCAAATTTCATGGGATGTAAACATTACAATATAAATATATAAATATATAATTATATATATATATATATGGATTAATTACAATATATACTATAGATTTATATGGGATATTACATTGTACTACTAGTATTTACATATATGTAAATGGATTACTGGTTGTTGGGAAGCCACCCTCACAGATCAATCACGAACTTTGCCACATAAACATAAACCAAGTCAACCTTTGGGAGTTCTTTTGGATCATTTCTTAGTTATTTGTTCTGGTTGTTGGTTTGGGACATGGCTTTTATGACTTTCCATATATTGGGAATTTCATACTCCCAACTGACTTTCATATTTTTCAGATGGGTTGAAACCACCAATCAGATAATTATATAGATATATATATATATATATATGGATTACACAATAAATATATGATATATATATATATATTTATACATTACACTACGCTAAAATATAATAACATATGTATATATATATGTGGATTAATTACACTATATACTATAGATTTATATGGGATATTGATGGATATCGCATTGTATTATATACATAATTATACACATATGTATATGTTACAGAATATTTATGAACAGTTTGATTACAATGGGATGTAAAGATTGATGAACATTTTTTGAAGTAAGCGACGAACCGAACGGTTTAAATTATGTGGTTGATGGTTTCAGATATAACTATACAGAATCATTATATATATGTTACATGTACATATATATTTATATTAACATTCATGAACTATAGTTATATCTAGCATAAACCGTAGAATTCAGCCACTTATATCTCAACTGAACCCTATCTTTGGGACCCCATCCTATACATAACTATAGAATTATATATCTATATGTACACATGAGCCCAGGAACCATAAATCGGGGATGTTGCCGGGAACACACACTAGTAAAAAGATAACTTATTGTCTTAAAACACATATAGACAACAATAATATATATAAAATACAAGTAGTTAGTTAATCGTTTTTTCAGAAACTTTAGCATAGAATTGAGATCCAAATTCCCCAACAAAAAGACTCCACAATTCTTATGGGATGGCACCACGAAGAAGTTCACCATGGTGGTTTTTTCCGGTGGATGTGAGGCGCAGTTTTTATGGAGGAATGAATCTTATACTTATCGTGATCTGAAAAAAAGTCATACATTGTCATAGATATGTAATACATTATATTAACATGTGTGTCTACTATTGTCTCAAATACACGCGTTTTATCATTTTCTATGTTTGTCACACTCAAAATATAGTTTTGACCACCATCCCTGGCCGATTTACCAGAAAAAACGACGAAGAACTGGGGCGACTTAAGTGACTTCGGTAGTTTTGTTGATTTTATGGTTGTTTAACTTGGCAACTTTTCGGTGCACTAAAAATAGATAAAAATAGTAAAACTGATATTTGTAGATTTGTTCTGCTGCTAGCTGTTGCCGAAGTTGCGTAGGTCGACCCTGATCCTGGCCGAGCCTGGTACTGTGTTTTTCTTTTTGGGAAGGACATTCCATAAAGCCAAGTAAAATGGAAGGAAAACCGTAACAAATAAATACTTTGCTAAAGGTCATAAAATCATAATATTTGGATAACATGTATCCATATTCATCCATATTCATCCATATTCATCCATATTCATCCATATTCATCCATATTCATCCATATTCATCCATATTCATCCATATTCCCATTTGTCGAAGGAAAATCGTACGTATAGCTATCCCTTAAATGCTCCATGGTGCTGGAATATGTATCAACATCTACCCCAGAATTCACCCAGTCATATAAGTGAGTATACTGGCCCCATGTATGGATCATATTGGTACGGTCTAGGACCCCAAACTCTACTGCTGAATCATGATCTTCCTCCGATTATGATTACTATTCTGGGGGTATATTATATGGGTTTGTCCGAAAATAAGGCAAAATCCTAGAATCCCATTTATCAACATTTCCCATTGCAATTGGCTAGCTGGGCTGGGGGTTTGTCCCGTATACCCCATTTTGAGACAAACGTTTTTTTTCCTGCTTGGATGCGTGCTCAGGTGCTGAACAGTGTCCGCGCGGATTGCTGTTTGGGTCTCTTGACTGACATAAAAGTCACGGGAAGGAGGGCAGGTAATGCATACTATACAACCTGGTTGGTGGTTTGGAACATGAATTTTATTTTTCCATATCTTGGGAATTTCATCATCCCAACTGACGAGTTGTCCATCATTTTTCAGAGGGGTTGGGCTCAACCACCAACCAGCAACCAATCTTTTGGTGATATGAAAATATCAGCGGCGATACATGGCAGTCGCGATATCTCCAGAAACGATGGATGTGATGGGATATAGGTAGACTGACTGTTGGATAGTGATAGTCTGATAGTGTAGTTCTTTAATTCCACAAAAAATTCACAACATGCCACGCCAAGCCTGGTCGTATTGGCCATGTCATACCCATGGAGCCAAAAAAAACCGTAAGGTCGGGGTGGTCTCCACTGTAGGGGTTGATATACGTTGACATACCACTGTTACCTACTGTGGATGGTTGCGAAATCCTTCAGCAGGGTAACCTGTTGGGATTTTTCCCATCTACCAGCTGGATTTCTGCCAGAGTATGAATGTGGTAAACACAATGGCCTAAAGCTCTCAGTTGTGGAGGAGTTCAATCCCAACCAGTGCTTCTTGTCACTGGCAATGGTTATTGGGTTTACCATGGACCATGGTTTAATTGGGGCATACCATTCATGATGCGAGGTGCCAAGGGTACCAAGTACTGATTCCCCAATTGATGATCACCCAGTGTGGTAAACCCAGTTTCAATTATGCTTGGGAATCCCATAGTTATTGAGTTTACGATTGAGAATGATGGTCAAAAAACGTTCACTTTCCTGGCATTTTCCCTTTTGGAAATCCACCAAGGGAATCTATAGGGACTGATTGTGGTTGATGTTATGATGGTTGGACGAACAACCCCAAACCATCTCAATTATTTTGTGTTAGTGATTGTAAGGGACGCAATCAGGTTGGTGAACTGTGACATAATTCATCCAGAATTGTGCTTAGAATTCCGTTATCTTCAATTTCTGCTCTGGAAACCCATTCATGAAAAAAAAACGTATCATTTATCCAGAATTCATGCTTGTAAATAACCCTACTATCATTTTTGTCTATTAATTACTTACTATATTATCATTTATCCAACAACTAGCCAACCGCTTGATCATTACTATATTGGATGTAAACATAGTACATATCATATATAAATATATAATTATATATACATTCTATACTATATTATTGTATATTGGTAATTATTATTATCTAGATATCTATAGCATCCAGTACCATCATCATCCCTAGCTTGGGAATCCCTGGTTCTTGGGCCCTGATCGGTGTCGTTTCCAGGTCTCATTGACGTTTCCACCATCCTGGACGAGCACCGTGTTGCCGCCACCCTGCGGCAACGCGCCTAGAGTCGCGCCTAGCGCCGCGCCTAGCGCCGCGCCTAACCAGTGGAGCTGGAGATGTGCGCGAACTCGGCGGAAGAAACCACGGTGGAGATATGGTGGCCATTTTCCATCAGATTAAGCATTAGTAAACCTATTACAATAATAGTCTAGAGATAGAGATATTATAAAAATAAAAATCATTAGAGGTCGAATCCTTTTATTATATATAGGTTTATTTGGAGATAGAATGATCCTTCAACGTAGGAAACCCAACGCCATAAACCTACGATTTCGGTGGATCATTTTAAGGATCATTTTCCTTAGCTAAACGTTCACCATTTCGGGTATACCCGGCCTGGTAAACGTTAACAAAAAACGATGGAAAATCCACCCATTTTTAATGGGTAAATCATGGTAAATCATGGTAAATCCACTATTTCGACTGGGCCATTTTCAATAGCTTCAATTGTATGTTTGCCAGAGGGGAGAAAAACCAAGAAAGCTATGGCAAAACCATCGCGGATATGAGAGATTTTTATATAGGATCAGACACGGACATATACCATGTTGGGATATTTTATGCGCTTAAGAATGGAATAATAGCGGGGTTGACATGACTTTAACGAGTAGAAAAGAAAACACATCGGGTTTGTCTAGCTGTTTGTCTCCCAATCTATGGATGTCCCTAAGCTTTTTCCATTCCTTGCGGGAAATATGGCCCTCAAAATGAAATACCCTCTGGTTATTTAACATAGCCATGGAAAATTGGCCCATATATAGGTGGTTTACCTATTAAAATGGTGATTTTCCATGGCTATGTTAAATAACCAGATGGTAATTCTTCGGAAAAGCTTGGGAAGAATTTGCTTTGGAGAGCTTCGACACTAAAAATGCGGGCTTTAAGCAGCCACAGTGTTCTCAGACATTGCAAGAAGCAAGACAGATGGGGATGTAACGATTGTGACTGCCAACTCATCCAGCCAGAAAAGACATGTGTGTGTGTGCTTCCGCATGAGTTTTTTTTGCGACATGTTAATCAAACATATCAACTGAGAGCATAAGGCGCGATGTTTGATGAAACCTGATGAAAAGGGCACATCATCAATATCTGGCTGGTGGTTTCAAACAAATTTTATTTTCCATTTCATAAAAAAGGGATGTCATCCTTCCCGTTGACGAAGTCCATCATTTTTCAAGATGGTTATTGCACCACCAACCAGCACTATGGAGGTTAGTCGACCTTGGGGATCCCCCAATGGGCGCACGATTGGGCGCACCACCTGTGATCCACCGCGGTTCGAAGTGAGCAACTGTGTGTTGCTGGGCCAATGGGGAAGCGTCCAACATCTTCCACCTGGTTTCGCTTGGGAAAACCATGGGCTGGTTACCACACAACGAGGTTATCTGACAACCGAAACGATGGCCATAGGCAAGAACATGACCGATGGTTTTGGTTTGATCAGGTTGGGATTGCCCGGACTTGGGAAATGTATACGTACTTTTCTTTGCGATGTATGTATTATATATATATACCACAAGAATGATCCATATGTATAGGCTGTATGGGTGCAAGTTGGTAGGCCATACATGGAGAGTGTGATCACCAGTGACCAGTGGATGGAATTTGTTCAAGTCAGATCAGAAGTGTTCATCAAGTTCCACTGCTGTATAACTTTGCCAAACGCTATGCGAACAAAGTGTGGAAATGACATCACTTGGTGGGGAGCTTCCTGTCGGCAACATATTGGGCATGTTGCCGCTGCTTTTCCAACGATTTTCTGGCCAATGGAGATGCTTTTCAAGGGTGATTGACATTTTGAAACTTTCTGGTTTCTCCAGAAATGGATGGGTATGTGAGTATATGATAGTATATGTTTTCCCCAACTAGCCATTTAATGGGGAGTATGATGATTCATCGCTGACCATTGCGATACCTCATTTTCCGACAACCGTCGTTGGATGTTTGAAGGTCCCCAAGACTAACAAGAACCCCAAGTTCAACAAGATTTCTGAGTTTCCTCAAGCTTCAGCGTACGAGAATTGACGGTCGACATCCGGCTTGGCTTACTTTAAACTTGTCCTTAGGGAATTCTGCGAGAAGTTATAGAATTAAGCTGGCAGTTTAACTTTGGATTGTTATACATATGGCAGTTCCCAACCATTCCGTATAGATTTTGTATGCTTTTCTTTTTGATTTGGACTAGAGGTTGAACAAACTGAGTAGGGGAGCTGGGAACAAACCAGGGCATCATATCTTTTTAGATGAATTACCTTTCAAAATGGTGATTTGGCCATAGCTATGTAACAAACCAACAGAAGGTAGACAGGTGGCAATAGAGTATAATATAGAAGGATGAAACAGAATAGAACAACAAGATGTAATATACTACGTTAAAAGCTATAATATAATACAACACAATACAATGTGATACAGTATAATTATATAATGCAATATAATTATTGCAATTGCAATATAGTGTAATCTTGATATCATATAGTATGCTACAATTGGGAAGGTTTCGTTTTAGAACGCGGGATAATACTCAATTTGAAACGCGACTTTATTACTCATTTTGAAACGCGACACACTCTGTGCCATGGTTTCCATGGTTTCTATTTTTCTCTGTGGTTGTCCATGGTTTTTATGGTTTCCATGATATCTGTGTGGTTTCCATGGTTTCCATGGTTTCCATACTTTCTTTGCGGTTTCCATGGTTTTTGTGGTTTCCATGATCTCTTTGCGGTTTCCATGGTT
>Ga0126342_10011015_pt1:2500-16161 | contig 16161 bp, 12 predicted proteins | sample Cyp1metagenome_FD_92528 | JGI IMG/M metagenome (GOLD analysis project Ga0126342, IMG submission 92528) | Coral microbial communities from Lord Howe Island, Old Settlement Bay, Australia - Cyphastrea 1 metagenome | ecosystem: Host-associated > Invertebrates > Cnidaria > Coral ... | reverse complement strand
GCTAATTTGGGAAGGTCCCATCGCTTACCTCGTGTTTTTAACAATTTCCATCAATTTCCATAAGCCAATGTCCGTCGAATACATATTTAGTATTGCCGGGGTTTTTACGGTTGCTCATATAATAATTTTACAATATTTAAATAAAATTAGTTCTCTTGTTTTTGTTTTGGTATCAGCTTAGCTGTTTAGGGTTGGCCCTCTTCAGCGCCTCATGGGCCGAGGAAGGTCAATTCCTAGGTCAAGAAAATATCAATGTTTTCCGTCATTGCATGAACCGAGTCAGGCTAAGACTATGCCGTGTTTTCAACCCATCCCAGATTATCCCAGCTAATCGGGATGGGAATCGAAATGCTGAAAACTAAAAGCCATCTGCCGTCCCGACTGCCGAAGGAACAACAACTCTTGGAGCCTTTTGGTCTGAGCCACCCGCTGATTGTGGTGGTAAACTGGTAAACCACTTGGGAGCCACAAACAAATGTTACGTTTAAATCATACGACATGGGCGCTCAAGTGCCCCACGCCTCTCCAAGCAACAGGAGGGAATCTTTTAACTCAACAGAATTGACCACTGAATGGCACTGAGGTTGCAGCTAAAGTGAAATAAGGTTCTTCTTCTTTGACTTGCCACTTCCTGCAGGAAAAGGAAGCCCTTACCAAGTGGGCCAACAGACCGTGTTGATGATAAGGGTGATGAGGAGGAGGAGGAGGATGATGATGATGAGTATGATGATGAGTATGAGTATGAGTATGAGTCTAAGTATGAGTATGAGTATGATGATGATGATGAGGATGAGGATGAGGATAAGGATGATGAGGATGAGGATGATGAGGATGAGGATGATGAGGATGATGATGATGATGAGGAGGAGGGTGATGGTGACAATGAGGGTGTTGAAGGTGGTGATGGTGACAATGATTTTCAATGATTGTGATGATCATGTGCACCAAATTCATGATGAAATACAGTAATTATATATACAGCACTTTTATGGATATGTTATAATTTTTGGCATACCTGGTAAACCCAATCATAATCCATCCCAAAAGTCACTATGCATGGTGGTATAAATCATCCTCACATGGTAGTTCTTTGTGGCATTAGCTCGCCGACATTATACAATCATCATGATAAATAAATGTGTATGATCGTCATCATCATCATCATCATCAAAATAATAATAATAATAATCTCTCTGTGTGGTCTATATAACATACCAGTATATAATCACCATATTATGGTTTTATAATGTTTTCATGTGTTTTATATGTTATATAGACAATCATCATCAATCATCATAATGAAGAGGAACATTGCTATAGCCTGTCTGGTTCCCCAGCCTTCGGAAGGCTTAGCTCGGCCATCTTGTTGCAAGCCTGGCCGACGTGGAGCATCCAGTGCCTCAGCTCCAGCTCAAATGTTGCAGCTGTGTATTATATAATAGACCTGTGTGTGTGTGCGCAGCTGTGTGTGTGTGTGTCGTATTTAAGTATCTGTATATATCTGTATACGAATATTTGTATATATTATATATCTATATATATATATATCATAATATGTGAGCATGTGTGTGTGTGCACAAAGATCAGTCAACGATCCATGTAGTCAAGTGGGATCCTCCTCCCTGCATCTGCAAACAGCAAGATACAAAAACAATGTTTCAGAACATAGCAAAGAAGGTCCGAAACCGATCCCCCACCCTATTAAGAGTTCTTTTGCTGTTCAAGAAGCCGAAGCCTCTTCGGGGTCAAGCACGCCTTTCAGCAAACCTCAACTGCGCTTCGCTACAGCTTCCTGGGCTAAAGATGTATCACAACCATTTTGAATCTTCAAGGCTACACAAGAAATCTGCGGAAGGTTTCCTGACAACAAGACGGTCGTTTTGCTCGGAGGTCGCAGTTTTGCCGAGGGACTTTTCATGTAAGGGCTCTGTTCTGCCAAGGTCTGGTAAGCAATCCGCTTCCTGGGAAGTGCGAATGGCAAAGAGTAGCTGACTATGGCGAGGTTACGGTGGGTTCTGGTCAACCCTGGCACCTTTAACCGTCAACTGCTGCACTCCATGTTGGCTCCCTATTGACTCTTCCTCCATGTTTTGTACACAGCATCCCGCTTAAACTGTGGAAACGTGTTACCTTATGTAAGCATATGTAATTATATTTCATTATGCATAATATATATATATATATATTGGCGCATCCAAGAGTCTGTTCGGGATCATCTTTGTAGAGGTCATTCATTTGCCAAAGAAGGTGCTTGCACTGATTTCTGGTTGCTTTGCATGGGCGATGTCGGCCCCGCTTTGAGTCCTGGTAACACGCTGGAATCAAGGCACTTTGCAGTGGGGATGGGTGGTTTTACTGTGTCATACTCAGACCCGTGAAAAACAAAAGAAAACCATAACAAACCCAAGTGGCAATCCCTGTATATTACTGTAATGTATAATATTCTATATATATATAAAGGATATACATAACAACATCAAGCTGTCATCAAGCATCCAATCGACATACTATGATTGTAATAGGGCTCAGCTGGCCGCTTATGGCTTTTCAGAGTCTGCACCGAAACGTCCTCCGTGTGCTCCAGGTGGCAAAAACGGCAAGCATCGCCATGTTTACAGCCAGCCTTTGTCGTGAAGTGTATGCAAGGCGTGCACTTCTTGGCTGCCTTAGTTTAAGGCCATGGGAAGCTGAGCGGCCCCGCACGGCTCCGTTTTCCATCCAAGATGTTGACTCATGTCGCATTCATGTCTTGGTGTAGAAGATGGAATTCAAGGAGGTGGCTGGTGCATATTTTCTGTCACTCCAGTTGGCCAAACGTATCGCAATGTGAAGAAGTGCTGAACCAACCAATAGAGACAGTTAGCCCAGCATACCAAATCAATCAAAATGATGAAAGAAACACATCTCGACTGTGGAAACCATCTCAAAGCTACAAACTTTCGGTCCAAATGTTTGCTGAACTGGAACCAGGGGCAGTTGGGACAGTCTTGGCTGTTGAGGCGGAGAAACAACTGTCAATCACCCTCGCAAGGCTCCCAATTCAGTTTTGTGAAAACTGATTGGATTCCTGGAAATTATCTTTTTGATGCGATAAAGTTCCAAATTTATTTTCCTTTATCCGTCCGCCGGGTTGCATGGTTTGCGCTACCAGCCGACCATGAATACCTCGGTCCAAAACAGGTGGGACACAAAATCCCAGTGGTGAAATCATCGACCAATGCGATCATTCCAAATCTATATATCCAGGATCCAAGGCCATTTTTTTGAGCACGTATGCGAGTCAATATGCCATAGATGATCTCAGTCAGCTGCCGTGCAGCATGGCACAGCGGCACAGCAGCTGATTTTTACCCCACGGAGAACAAGTTGCACAATATCTGCAGGTGGCATGTCATCACCCTCTCCCGAAAGCAAGGGATCGTTCTGCGTCAATTCCTGAGCCCCACAGATGGCCCGCTGAAGCACCAAGCAGTGACATTTGGGTAAGATGGATGACCCCCTCAGGGCTTGGCAACGCTCCCATCAGCTCACAAGATTCTTGAATCAACGGATATCAAAAGTAGAAAGTTATGGCAATAATTAAGACCTCCACGTCTAAGTTTTTGAACAATTTCCGAATTTTGAATATATAATAATATATTGATAAGAATCCCCTAGCTAGAACAATTGAATATCCCATATATGGTCTATAAATCAAATACACATCCTGGAATGCACATCCAAGCAGAGACATCTTATGATTATACCCTCCATCACACCAACATAAACCAACATCGACCCCGAAAAAAAAAAAAAAACAAGTTTTGCTGGAAAATAATCTTCCAATCCCTCATTTCATCATTTGGCTTGGTCTATTTGGTCTATGTTAATTTGGTGTCTCCCATTATATCACCAGGTGATTCACCATGGATATCCCCTTATCATCTACCCTCTGGTAAACTAACATAACTATGGAAAATCACCATGTTCAATGGGTAAATCCACTATAAATCACCATTTTCAATAGCTATGTTAAATTACCAGAGGGTATAGCAGAGACGACTCGAGACGTGCCAGGCATCTCTGATCTTCGCCTGCACTTGTGCCATCCGTTCCTGTCGAAGTTGATCCTCCAAACTGCTGCGCGGCACTGTCGAGCCTGGCGAATGCTTCCCAGCCAAGCCCAACTTAAATCATCAACCAAAACTAAATGAACCAATGGGATATCAACAATAATTTGGGAATTATCATGAACAAACCAACTCTAAATGGATACAACTAGGATATCAACACCAATTCGATGTATGGTGATGTAATTGGGTGCAACCAACAGGGGGATTAACTTTCACATACTTTACAATGAAATGCAATGAATGGACCTAACAAGAAATAAAAAGGACTTGCCAACAATAACTGTAAATTTAACACCAATAAGTCCACACGACGATTTACCGATAGTACCCAAAACCAAAAACCACAAATGACCTGCCAGAAGTGTTGGTATAAATGCAAACCATCCAAAATCAGAGGGTTATGGCGTTGGGCTGACCACATCTGTTAAAAAAGGAAAATGGCGTTGCCATGTTTTCACGTTTTGGCCCCAGGATCTGAAAGGCCAGAGTCATAACCCCTTGATACCCCTTGGATTTTCTGGCAATCTGACAGTGTCAGTAAACTGCCTGGTTTGGCGCTAGAATAACTATCTGAAGATTCCCGGCATAGGAAGGCGCAGTGCACAGGTGTGTGGCGTGCCTGAAATTGCCGATTCAGACGAGACCTCAGAGTCATTGTTCCAAACCTCAGTTAGGTTGGGCGTGCCTAGACCCCGAATTAGCAGTTCTTTCATGGGGAAATTATGGGAAATTTGTGATCAATTAGATTAAATTAGCAGGTCAATATTTCGAGAAAACCCTGTTCGAAGCAGAGCAATTCGACAATGCCACGCACGGTTCAATGCCATCAATCCCCATTCTTGATGGTTCAGATAAGTACCCAATCCCTTATCTGGCGGCTTACTGCCACAAAACCATTTGTTGGGCTTGAAAATGCGGCCCATATGAAACCCTGCTTCTTCCTGGCGCTGACCACCATCGAATTTCAGGAAGACCGTGTAATTTTGAATTTTGCAACAGAGCCATAGGACATCATAGGACCAAAATTGACGACAACTATTAAACTCCAGGTTAACAACTATAATCGCTCATGATTACTGAGTACTGATTCACCCATGTATTGATGACTCAGACCGGCCATGATAGAAATAGCATCGAATAGCAATCTGGTAAGCCATACAAATACTTCATAAAATCATCATAACAAACCCCTTGGGAAGATTTGTTGATTCACCACCCAAAATGGCAAGGTCGTTGTAAAAGAACTCCACCCCCAAGCCCAGCTGCGAAATGGTTGGTCATGTGTCCGGGTCCCCTCAGCGCCAAAACAGTCGTCAAACATCTCCTAGATATGGGGGTTTCCATTAATGGGTGTAAATGGTGGTACAAGTACTCCAAAATGGATGGTTTATGATGGAAAAAAATCAACGGATGATTTGCCCCCCCCCGGTTGTGGAAACCCTCATATGTCTGCCAATCTTCCAGCTGAGAAATTGGAGATCACCATGGATCATGTGACCTGGAAGCACTGGCTGATCTTGATCGGAGAGAACACCTGAGGGATGATCATTATCGTGACAAATCATTGCTGATCATGACTGGATTAATCCGTGATCAATCCTTATTTCAGGACCTTCTCACATATGGAACCACTGGAACCACGTTGTCTGGATCCTTATATAAATTGAGCTAAAGAGTGCTGTGAAATGTATCCAATTCTTCGGAGGCTCCATGATTCTCTCTTGGAAGGATATCCATATGTAGCTCACCATGCATGTTCATACCCAAATATGGTAAGAAATTCTCGGTGCCTGGAACCAAAAAATCACCAGAATCAAAACTGCAAAAACGATAAAACCGCAAAAATCACTGAACATATCTGGTCAAGTTCACCTCTTCTATCTTTTTTAAGGGCTTTGCTATCCAAAAATAGCGGTAATGGCCTTTTCCCATGGCTATGGGCCATTTTCGGCCGCCAAGTCGCGCTTGTTGCTGCAGGGTGTGCACAAAATCTTCAGCCGAGCTCATCGAACTGCTGGAGGATGCGCTCCAGCCTCGGGAATTTTCCCTCGTCATGGGAACCAATGGATTATCAATCCCATAGGATCCATGGTGCTGGTATATATGCTAACATTGGGGGTATATTGATGGTAAATGTTACCATATATAGCATACATGGATCCTATGGGAATGGTTATCAATGGTGGATTATCGGTGGATTCATGGGAATTCATGATTATTGATGGTGAGAAAAATAATGTTTCTGAAAAAAAAATACCTGGTGAAGTCATAGTTGTGGAAGCCATGGCCCATTTTCCATTGCCATGTCACATTACCAGATGGTAAGAGGAATTCAAAGAAACATATCGTAGGGATCATGGGAATAACATGGGGTTGGCCCTAGTGTTTTGGCGGCTTGATGGGGGTTTTCATGGAAATCTGGGGAGATTCATATCACCAATCGTAACTGGTAAAATAGGATAAATCAGCCAGTTAATGGGACTAAACTATGTAACCATTCATGGGGTGATAATGGCGATAATTATGATGTAAACCAGCCATTATATTTGGTGAAAATGCTGGATTCAACTCGCAAGACATGGCCAAGAAAAAAAAGATAAACCCGTGGAGCGATGATTTTCCTATTCAAAGTGTTCATGTGTCCGTTGCCATGTTAAATTACGAAAGGGCAGATACAATTCCAATACCCCTTCAATATTTTTTGGGGATACCATGATTCAGGTCCACGAATTTCGTGCACTATCTGTATATGGCCGGGTCCAATATGTGACTATGTATTAGTAGAAAGCCTATAAAGGATTATAAAAGATTAATACCCAATATCTCTCAAATCTGAAGGATGCGTTCAACCCATTGGGATCATCATCCTTGAAACAACGAAAACAGTGTTGGAAAGGACACACGAACAACACCAGTTGTTTGGCTGGAAAACCCCGTTAAATGTAGTTGGTTGTACCTGTTAGTCAAAAACCATCCAATCCATTCAAGAGAGGCTGCTGTTCGATCTTTTCAAGGCATTCTTTTCATTGACTTCGTCCTCGTCCTGTGAGTAACGATTAAACAAAAAACACATGGAAATGCTGTCATGTTGGTGACGTGTCCCTAACACGCAAACATACTATATGTATAAGTATGTTAAGCACGTGTGATTGTATAGATCTATATGGAATATATGTGCATGTAAAGTGTGCATAAACGATTAACGATTATATTCGTTGTATATATTATATATGATACGTTCTGCGAGTCATGCAAGGGAATGAAAGATGAAAGAAACACGGCAGAGGGTCCTGCACTTCCAGGAATGTGTTCCGGACAAAAACTCTGTGCTCAGAGCCTGCCAGTGAGCGACGCTCGCGGGGCTCGAAAAACAACGGTATATAATGGTGATCATAACCTCTATGGAACATCATTCTTTACAATATAAGTATATATAAGTGATATATTGGGCCATATCCATTTACTAATTTGTTACTATATTGGGCCATATCCATTTACTATTTCTCTACTATATATACTATATATTAATAAGGCCCATTTACATCCATTTACATCCATTTACATCCATTTACATCCAATTGCATCCATGTACATCCATGTACATCCATTTACATCCATTTACATCCATTTACATCCATTTACATCCATTTGCATCCATTTACATCCATTTACATCCATTTACATCCATTTACATCCATTTACATCCATTTACGTCCATTTACTATATATGGTAAATTAAGTATAGATGAGCCATGTCCATCCACTTCCGCCATGTCTACCGCTGCGCACCATCTCTCGGTTGCAGGTCCATCACCTCAGCTGTCGATGAGTCGATGATCTCTCTTGGGGGGGTTCCCATAAATAAATGGGGGAACCAAAAGAAATATCCAAAATGGATGCCTTTTTCTTGGTTTATTCATGTTTATTATGGTTAAAATCTATCTGTAAATGGATGATTTGGGATGATTTGGGATGATTTGGGGGTACCGCCATTTTAGGAAACCTCCATAGCTTGCCATTGCCATTGATGACCCTTTCTCGATGCAACCCGCTCCCAGACCTGTAGCCCGCGGACTCTAGGAGTTCGGCGGCCGGTTTTCTGTGCTGCTGTTGGTGTGCTGCTGCTGTAGCCCCTTTAATGTCCAGATATGTCCAGTAGTTCCATGTGTTTCAGCGGTTTTTGTCCATGGCAGTGGAAAAAACCCACACATTCCAATGTACGAATTCCGAGCCAAGATGATTTGAATTGATTTGATGGATTGCGACGACCATGATCTATCGAAGTTGCTCCTAAAGACTCTGGGTGAATGAACCCCTGAGCCTTTCAAAAAGAGCGGGCACGAGCATCAATGAACTAGGAATTGCGATTACTCGCGCGGCTAGCGGCAAAGTGGCAGGTTGTAATAACCAAAGCTACCCCGACCCAAAAACGGACTATTAAATATGGAGGACAAGGTACCGCCATCATGCACAGCATTGGAGAGAGCCATGAATGAAGATAAGATGAAATAAACATACATGTTGCAAAGACCAAATTCAGTGTCGTGCAATTTTCAGCAAGAAATTGAGCTGTATAGGAGCATTGCAAATTCCATGTCGAGGGCCACAGGGCACAGCATGTTCACATCCGATATCGGCACAGCATAGGTCGCTGTTCCTTTTCTCCTGTGTCTTTCGGTTTGAGTTTATCGCAATGCACGCTCGCAGCGTCGGGTTGATCGTATATCATTATATGACTCATTGTTTGGCTTGCTGATGAAGGCGTTTGACGGAGCTTGGAACAAAGCATTCACCAGGCACTATCAGCAATCTCTCTTATATTCAATTGTTTGATGTTTTTCGTATACTTCAAGCTCCCTAAAGGAAAAACTGCTGATGAAGACAAGCCGGACACGGCCTTTGGACATTACCGCCATCCTGTATCACTGTTTTCGGAAAACGCTACTGAAAGCCATGGTTTGCCACCAATGCCCCCTTTGAAAAATACAATGTCTTTGAAGTGCCTCCTCATTTTGGCTAAAACCACATGAACCAGCGCGGATTCCGCAGTTGACTGCAATCAACCCTATGCCTCCACGAGCAGCAAATCCAACGCAACAGCCGCAGTTAGCTGCCCCGGTGTTCACGGCTGGGGCTCTGAGCATTCAGCAGTTTGTCTCCTCGATGTTTTTGGGAATGTTGCCATGGTGGATCCGTATACGATTCATAAGCCTTTTTGCCCTTATTTATATAATATTATTTAATGAAGTGCCCCTGGGAATACCATGACCTTTTCACATCAACGGTATATGAAGACTAATATGACTATAATGGACCATCACGAACAATGACAGAAGCAAAAACCACAATAATTTACACACTCTTCTGTGGTCAGCCACAACATTTGTAGCCCAATAGCCGTGAAAGTGGCTATCTACGGCACTGTGGGTAGGATCAGAACAAAAGCAACAGTTTTTTCCAGATGCCCTACGTCAGTCCGAAAGACCAGATTGACCAGATATCTACGGATCAGCCACCCACATCGTCTGTCATTAAAACATGGCCCTGGTCTGGGAAAGACCTGCAGCGCCAGCAGTTTCTCAGGCAGCTTGCTCGGATCCTTCTGCCCTTGGCTGGTTCTCTCCACAAAACTCATGATTGCAATGCTAAATGGATCAGATGGAAACCATCCAAAACCCTAACCTTAAAGTCCTACATCGTCCTACGAGTACAGAAGACCTGATTGCACAACAAACATGCACACCTGAGTTTCAGTTGTTGCTTCATCTTCGGGTAACAAAATCCAACCAGCCGAGGACTGACCTGACCCAACGGAGAAGGTTGACATCTACAAACCCAGGCATCGAACACGATCGAACGCTGGGCTTTCCAGTAACTAAGGACAAGGCTCCGCATGGTGCACACTTCGTGGGGATGTGGACGGGATGCTGCAAAATGGTGACCAGACATGGATGGGAATGCTCTCCTCCGTCCCAAGGGCCCATGGACGGTGGAGGTGTTGGGGGCCGTTTAAGCTTGCAGGTAAGGCACCTGTTGCATCAAGGGAGCTGGGCTGGAAAGGAGCAGACCTAAAATTACTTTACTTCAAGTGATCCCCGCCCTGACATATATTTCCAACATTCTACCTGACATTCTTTCTGACATGTACTCTGTACAGTCTATCTGGCATCTATTCTGGCAGTCTATCTGGCATCTATTTTGAGATTCTTTCTGCAATTTCTTTTTGGCATTCTATCGATATGGTGTTCAGGTCCAGGCGCCCTCCAGCAGCATCCGGAGTTGGCGATATGGAGTTCGGGTCCAGGCGTCACCCACTGCATCAGGAGCTGGCAGAGGAGGAGAAGGTGAATGAGAAGAAGAAGGAAGGAATTGCACCTTTGTCAAAATCTAGAGACCCTCGCCTGGCAAGTGGGGAAAAAACAAACAAGGCTGTTCTTTTGGGGTATTCTATTATCGTTGGCTTATTAAATCCCATAAGATTTATATCCCCCAGGGTATTCAGAGTGTGCAATGTATATATATATATATCAATGTATTCTATAGCAAAGTTAGGGGTTTGTTGTTGGGGGATTCATTTATGGAACTTCAATTACCAATAAGACTACGACTGCACCATGTGGAGTGGCAGCTCTGCTGGAACTGGCAACTTCTGTATGCAAGGAGTGCGTAGCAGAAGTCTCGCAGCGAACAGCAACTGGCTTGAGGACAATTAGGGTCAAAGTGAGACATCTTATATCCAATAGGGTATATAATGGTATGTGTATATATATATATATAGTCATCTCATGTAGATGCGTTTGTCACACAACTTCCGAATCATGAATTCCTTAAGCCTTAACCTTGATGATTCTTAATGATTGATGATGATTTATGATGTCTATTCAATTCAAATGTCAATAACTCATAGAAACTCCATCAACATGTCCTCAACATATCCTCAAGCCTCTGCCATTGACGCCACGCCGGCAGAATCTGGCAGAATTAGCACCTCCAAGCCCTGCAGTCACTCCAACTCTGTACGCTCGTGGAGGTGACGACGCAGCGGGGCATAATTTTCACCACGGTCACAGCTGGGCAGCCGGGTAGTCTGCAGTAGTCTGCCCAGCTTGATCTCCAATCATCTTGGTTGGCGGATGTTGGTTTTGAATGGTTTTGATGTGTCTTGATGGTGGAACTTGCGGGATGACTTGGGTGATGTTCATGGCGGAAAGCGAACTTGAAGTGGATGTCACAACTTTGAACCGTGCTTGTCCATGGTGTTTCCATTGTCAACTTGCACTATGCTGCATGATCTGGTAGCTGCCTCGGTGAGTGTGGTAAGAGGGAGGTGCCATTTAGCTTGCACCGAAATCCCCTCAGCCCGTCCCACGGACTCTCGTGTTCCCGTCTGACAGGCCAGTGGCAAATCTCCATAGCCATCCACACCAAGAACTCAAAAATCTTCCACTATTGTTGCCATTCGGTGCCAGAGATTTGCGACGGGATTTGGTGGCACTTCAAGGAAGCGGTAGCGGAAAGTCTAGGGATGTCTAAGGTATATTTTTCCTCGATGGCGGCAATATGATCCATTCAAGCAACTGGAAATGAAGGAGAATTGCTCTTGCCTCGCAAAGAGAGGCCATCCATACCCAAGTAGAAGAATATATACTTACACTTCTCCTTTCGCATCATTTTAAGGCACCTGACTACATGCAGTTTCTTTCAATTTACCTACGTACATACACTGTCCCAACCCCGTTGATTTGAGGTGTTTGAGGGATGAGGGGAGCAGCCACTGAACGGCCTGCCCAGTATTGTAAATTGTAAAGTGGACATCTTAAATTACACCATATATATCCTTTTAAAATCGTTTAAATCTTTATGACTCTCATTAAAAAACATTTTTTTCCATGGGTCAGCATCAAGTTTGCCAGCAATGCTGGCTCGAAACCTCCACATCATCACTGAGATCTTCCCGCTGAGCGCCCGTCCCGCCAGGGCTCCCACAACGACCAACTGCCGCAGCGAGTTGAATCACCACTGCAGCGCCGAGCTAAGCGATGGGACGACAAGTCGGACAGCTGAGTGGTGGCACCCACTTTTTTCTGTAACGGAAAAGATATATCAATGGCCATTTCAGGGAATATCCCCACAAAATATGGCCTGATATGGTACAGTACCTCCATTTTAGGATTCTGGAATTCCCATTGAATATAGGAAATATCAGGATCACCTAGTTTCCTCGAGCAAATCCCCCACCCCCCCAAAAAACATGAAATGAATGCTCAAAAATCTATGGCACTCAACCATGATCAAATCTGTTGTTTTCTGATTTTCTGTACCTGCCTGAGTTTATCGCAGGCTACATGGAATTACGATCATGGCCATGGCGGCCAGACCGTACACCATCCCAAATAGAACAGCTACCCTCTGGCAGTCAAACATGGCCATGGGAAATTCCCTAAAAAATGGCTACGAAATGTGACCATGTGGGAAAATCATCTATAGACTTTCCACTACAATGTTCGATTATCCATGGTCATCGTACATTCTTTGCGCCACAAATCATCCATTGCCCATGACATCCCAGACATCTTCGCCCCAGGTGCAACATGTGGTGTTCCGGACTGCCACTGCGCAAATCGCAGTTGTGCATCATGCCAGGTCCGTGCCATCAAAAATCATGGGGCCGATTTCGCACTCTTTGTAGATTGTAGGTTTAATTTGGTACCCTACATTGCAACAACCCCCGGAACCACAAAAATGAATTGGGGGTCATCGTTCATTCTTCAGGACTTGAACATGAGAAACAAATAACATTTTTTTAAATATTTGTTATATAATCAGCAGCGCTAAATCACCATGAGCATCTTTGAGTACAAACTATCATCCACCATGAGATTGGGCCTCGGGGTGCACATCCTGTGTGGGAAAGTCATCCAATGGAGCGTTCATCGAAATAATTTGATGGCACTGGACTGCCTGGCCAAACCAACTTCCCAAGAATCCTCACCTGACCAGCTATCAACGTATGATAACGTATGATAATGTATGCCATGTATAAAACATAAGATCGTCTCTGCGGATGATTTCTCATATTTTCACATTACAGTAACTAAGATTGATTAATACATTGCTGGCCTGATTTGAAGAATGTTTGATGGTTTCCCTCATGTAAACCATCATTTTTGCTACTTGGTTGGAGCAATTCTCCACATCCAAATCTTGATTGCCATCGGCAAGGTAAGGTCAGGTGGTACCTCAGATTGGACCAACGGACCAACGGACTGGAGCGGCTAGATCCACCATATCACTGGATTGGTTTAAGGGACCATTTACAGGAAACCATGGTTTTTACCATCAAATATAGGGCTTTCCTGTAAATTTTCCCATAATCCAATTCTATGACCATAGGAAATACATAGATAAATACAGGAGGCATGCTATGCTATTCACATCTATTGACTATGAACTGTCTTTTTGTTGATGCTGATTCATGAATACTGCGTGGACTCCGGTGGGCTCTTGTACTTGCCGGGGCCCCCAAAAGATTGAAAAGCAGACTAAGCA
>Ga0126342_10011014_pt1 | contig 16161 bp, 15 predicted proteins | sample Cyp1metagenome_FD_92528 | JGI IMG/M metagenome (GOLD analysis project Ga0126342, IMG submission 92528) | Coral microbial communities from Lord Howe Island, Old Settlement Bay, Australia - Cyphastrea 1 metagenome | ecosystem: Host-associated > Invertebrates > Cnidaria > Coral ... | reverse complement strand
TGCCCGCGCTGCAACACCAGCAGGAGGTGCACCAGCAGCAGCAGCCCCACCAGCGCCATTGTCAGCCATGCACTGTTACACACACAGGAGTGGTTCCGAGTGTCAAACTGAGGTCCCTCAAAAACACGGGAGTGGTTCCGAGTGTCAAACTGAGGTCCCTCAAAAGCTGCAGGCGTCACAGTCCGCCGATGACCCCATGTCCTTCACTCAATTCCGCACATGTCTACTAGATCCCGGATGAAAGCAACCTAACATGCATTTAATTTCTAGATTCCCACATGTAATCTACTCTTTACTGTACTATTAGTAGCGTACCCCAGCTGTGCACTCAGCACCCAGGAGCGTACACGCTGCCCTCAGCTACGCACAGGGGCGTCCAGAAGCACAGCTATACAGAACAGCTTTCCAACATTTTGTAACCCCCATTCTCTCATCCGTCGGTGGGCCATGGCAAAAACATGTCTGAATTGGGCACCAGAAATGGGACCCGAAAAGCTTGGCATTTAGGGTGTGACGAGTGTGGGCCCTCATAGTAATTATGTTTCATGGAATTTGCAGTATTTTGGAGCTGAAAGCTGCCGGTTCAACGGTATTTGCAGCATTTTTGAGTTCGAACCTCTCATTTTCTATGGAATTTGCAACATTTTGTCATTTTGGTGCTTGAACTGTTCATGTATGTAACAAATTATTTAGGCTTGGTTTAGGATCTATTTATGGCTGGTTTAAAGTCTATTTAGGGTTGGTTTATGGTTTATTTAGGTTTGGGTGAGCATCTATGTGGGGCTGGTTTAGGGTTTGTTTAGGGTTTATCCAGGCTTGGTTTAGGATCTATCTAGAGTTGGTGTAGGACCTATTCAGGATTGGTTTAAGGTGTGTTTAGCGTTGGTTAAAAAAATATTTCGGTCTGGTTTAAGATCTATTTAGGGCTGGTGTAAAGGTTTATTTAGGATTAGTTTCAAATATATTTGGGGAGTGGTTAGGGTTTACTTAGAGTTGCTTTAGTCTTTCTTTGGTTGGTTTGGGGTTCATTTATGGTTGATTTAGGGCATATTTATATGAGTTTTCTTCAGGATTATCTGCAGTATGAGAAACAAAAACGGAAGGAAAGGCAGAGAAGCAGAAAAGCAGGTATGCAGAGAAGCAGAAAATCAGGTAAGCAAAGAAGCACGGAGAAGCAGAGAAGCTGGAAAAGCAGAAAAGTGGAGAAGCAGAGAGGCAGCACACACTCAGTGGAGAAGCAGAGAAGCGAAGAAGCAAAAAGAAGCAGAGAAGCAGAAAAGCGGAGAAGCAAAGAAGCAAAGAACTATAAAAGCAGAGAAGCAGGGAAAAGCAGAAAAGCAAAAAGCAGAAAAGCAAAGAAACAGGGAAACAGAAATAAAAAACAAAACGGAAAAAAACAACACCTCCATAAACAAAGCACCGCGTTTGACTAAGACATCTAAAGAAGCTCTTTATTGTCTGGAATCAGCTAATCTTTTCAATTTGAACCCCCTGGCTTTCTGTCCAATCTTCAGGTGTGAGGTGTTGACTACAATACAGAACATTGCGCGGTCTGGTTTTGTGCATGGGCAAGGTCAGAGGGTACGGGCAGCTCATCATATATCATCATCATAGTTGGTTCTCCGTGGTTTTCACGACTCTGTCAACGTTTGATGCCTTGAGGATTCAAAACCCCAGCCCAATGGAATCCAACTTTTGAAAATCCTGTAAGGTCCAAGGCCAGCATCCTGTTGCCAAGACTTCCAAACATTTTTTGTCTCAATGGATATCTGATATTACGTCCGTTTTTTCCCCTTTTCCCACTTGCTAAGATTTCCGAACCCTTGTCATGTTTTGTGTTCTGACGTCAACCTTCAACCATGATTGATTAGGATTTTTGAAGCACTTGCAAATCCTGTATTGTTCCCCTAGTGATTTGGCATTTCATGGTGATGTCGTTGTGAGGTCACTATGAATCGCTCAATTGAATCCTCGCCCTCTCACTTTTCTGAGGCTGCAATGTTACCCCTTTATACCTCACCATGGCAATCTTCGGACTTACTGTATATGTTTCTTTTGTGGGACATATATTATATGCTTCTCAAAGGACCTGAGGATGGGCCTGTTTTAACGACACCACCATTAGCATTGTTGTAAGTTTCAAGTTCAAGCCAGCGGGTTCATCATTCTCAAATCTTACAGTTGCCCGAAATACCAGTTATCAGTCAGTGAAATAACACCATTTTTGGACTGATAACCCCATTTACAACCATAAAAAGAACTGGTAAAGTGCTTTAACTGTAAGTCTTGTTTTCAAACATCTTTTCTTGTCATACCAATAGTTCGGTTGCTGATTGACAATAGAATTTATGAGGTAAACCCACTAATAAACCGAACCATCCAACTTATCAGCCATTTGGGGTCATTGAATGTCATCAGAAATAGGTGTATATATATAATACAATATAGATAGATAGATAGATAAGATAGATAGATAGATAGATAGATAGATAGATAGGATAGGATAGGATAGGATAGGATAAGATTGGATTAGATTAGATTTGATTAGATTAGATTAGATAGATAGATAGATAGATCGATAGATAGATAGATAGATAGGTAGATAGATAGATAGATATAGATAGATAGATATAGATAGATAGGTAGATAGATAGATAGACAGATAGATAGATAGATAGATCGATAGACAGATAGATAGATAGATAGATCGATAGACAGATAGATAGATAGATATATATATACATACCCAAGTTTATAAAGCCAATTTCGGATGGTTTTTTAGTGGCTTTACCAAAGGTTTCAATGGTTCCCAATTTCAGAAACGTGCTCCACCAGCTCCGTTATCGGCCTCGATCATGTCAGGCCAAGTGTAGATGTCGGAAGGAAGCCAACCAGTGCCAGTGTCGTACATGAAGACCTGAAGTCATGCGGAAAAAAAACCATACTATATGTATATTATATATAATGTATATATATATATACATATATGTATCCACATTATATATAATTAACATATGTATACATTGATAAGTTGCAACGGTATAGTAGCTTACAAACATTGACATTGTAAGATGATTTGGCAATACCTGCGGTACCTCTGGAGCATATCCTAAGTCCCTATATGGCAAGGAGTATGCTCTGGGGGTCTCTGGGATTTTGTTTAGAGACCCCTTGACATGCATGTGCACATCTGCATATATCGTCATATGTATATATATATATATATCATATACGATGATATGTGATATGTGGGTATATGTACAGTAATGTGTAAATGTATGTACAGTAAATATACGTACAATAAGTTGCAAATTCAAAAGACGCATCAATACAATGATGTGTCTTGACACCGTGAAACAAATATTCAATATTGCGGGGTGATTATAATGCTGTGCGAAGTCAGTATAAATCTAAGTCATGAAAAGTCATGAGTTTCGAATGGGTCACTAATCCATCAACAGCGCATGTGCTTAATCTAATGATCAAAGTCACCTTAAATCTGACCATCTGAAGATTCTCTGATACACTTTGAACAAGTGAGGCTTACCATATTCCTGATAGAACCATGGCATACCATGGCTATAGCTCAAGAATCTTCACATCCCCCATGCTTCAATGGGTTGCCAACCTGGCGGTAAGCTGGGTGTCTTCAATGGATCCATTGAGCTTTTTAGAGCCTGGAGGTACCCACCGGTAAACTAACAGTTCACTATTGAAAATGGTCCATTTGTAGTTGAATTACCTTTATTGAAAGCGGTGATTCTACAATATGTTCATATACTTTCATATACACTATTTTCCATAGTTTTTTGTGAGTTTACCAAAGGGCACTTTCCAATCTTTTTGGAGATAACATGAGATAACTATATCTCATTCTTGAGGGTCTGCATTTGGGGACCCCTATGCTTCCAAGTTTTGTCAGCTGTTCAGCTGGTGGATGATGTCGAAAAACAGCCCAAAATTGGATGGTTCATACATGTGCTAAATGGAGGTTTCCTAGAATAGGGCTACCTCCTAAATCATCCATGTTTTTTTTCGGATTTTCCATCATAAAGCATCCAGCTATTGGGGTACCATCATTTTGGGAAACATCCATATACTGATTTGATATTGTTCGGGGACCACCTTGGTTATATAGATACTTTCATACTTTTATTTATATAGGACTTTAATCTTTTGCTTTTCATGATTTTAATGGTATACTGGTTGGCGGTTTGAACCCCTCTGAAACATATTACTGTAGTCAGTTGGGATTATTCTTCCCATATATTATGGAAAAATAAGAAAAATAATATTCCAAACCACCAAGCAGTAATGATTTTAATGGTATATTCTTCCCAGTTTTTGATGTTTTTGTAGAAATCCCATGGGATTCCCCGTGGAAATTCATCCTCGCTGCTCCCTCGGAGTTGGAGCTTTGCAGGGCTGACACCGTCTTTTGGATCAGCGTGGATGGAGAGGACCTTGGCGAACGGCGAACGGCTCAAAGCATGCGTCATTCCACCCTCAACTCATGGGAAATACCCTATCAATGGAGGTTTTTTAATAGGAAAATGTTCAGAATATAGGAAAATCATCGATACAATTCTGAAAAGCGTGGATTCTCCCAGCCATGTTTGATTACTGGAGGGTAAGTATCCATTTAAAAGATAGACATCAGTGATATCCAATTTTGAAATACGGTTTTTTCTTCACAAGTTGGCGGTTTAAACTTTAAACCCATCTGAACAAGTCTTCAGACCATCATACCAAAGAGAGTTGACAATAGAACATAGCCTAAACTACCAACCAAAATAACGAAATGATTTATCATTGCTATTGACTTGTAACAAACTTATAAAGAGGACTTGACTAGATGCTTGCGAACTTGGATCCACGATTCAGAATCAATTGAGCAGTGGCTTGTTACGAGCAGGATTCCCATGGATTACACATGAATCATGTCCCCAATATATAGATTTGGTATAGTATGACACCCTGTATTACACCATCTATATTATACTGAGGCCTTGTCTGAGGCCTAAATCCATCGGTTCTTCAGCATGTTCATGAACTTTCCATGTTCAATTGGCCATGTGGTGGTTTCCTAAAATGGGGGTACCCCCCAATCATCCATTTAAATATAGTTTTTCATTATAGATATAAACCATCCAGCTATTGAGGTCCCCCATTTATGGAACCCCCCATTTGGGGTACAGTAAGCCTCATTGACAAAACCACCATGGTGACCGAGGAACAAGGTGGTGGTTGGCCCTGTGGTCGTGGCTCCATTTGTGGTGGTCGCCACGGTGGTTGTCGTGGTCGTGGTGGCTGCGGTCGTGGTGGTGGTTGCGCCTGAGGTCACCAGGGTAAAGCGTGCTCTATACCCCCAGGGTATTGCTGCTTGCTCATGACATCTCTTGAGAGTCTTCCACCATGACTACAAGCTTTGAGTTCAAATGTGTTTTCAGTCCATAGTTACTCCATGACCACTACAACTTGTGTTTTCCCCATTGCATAATTATTGTACACCTGATAGCAAAACAAGGCTCTAAACTGGCGTTGGCCAGTGAAGAACCTCATGACCTAATGTCCAGCGAGGTATTTAATCACCCAGCCCCGAAGCACGGCCACCAACGCTGCCAAAGACACTTTGCGTTGTCCTAAAGTGGAGCGGAGCTACACTACAGAAAAGTGTCATCGTCTCTGGACATCGTTTCATGTCAAGTGATTGATCAATACACACTAGAGATGGATTTGTTTCAACATGAATACATGGGCTTGGCTCAAACATGGAGTACTCATTACCCACAAATCAAATTCCTATCCAACCATCCAGTTTGGGGGTACATAATCTTGAGCCATTCCTCTATGAGTAGCTCATGATACAAAACAACACATCATCTCCCCAGGGACTTCTGCAACCGTGTGCCAGCCAGGAAAGTACTTTACCAGGCTGCTCAATTGAAGCTTAGGTTCGACCCCAATGCGGATGATCTTCAATACGAAGTTGGTGTATGCTTGTCAATTTATAAACGCAGGCGCTACCGGGGCTTCTCCCCTGGATTTTTAGCCATTTCTGGACTTTGGACTTCATCGGAGCAGATACCTGCAGCTCAAAATAGCCTCTATTTAGGATGGTTTATGAGGGGTCATTTCACCTCCAACACATGGGCCAACACTGGATTCCAAAACCAATCTACCGCCTAAACATTGCCTTTCCATCCCTTTCCACACCTTTCCACCGTCTTCAATCTTCATTCTCATCGATTTTCAACTACCTCCAGCCATTTTTCCACTACCTCCAGCCATTCCTCGCCATGGGACGTTGCCGTCGTCGCGGTGGTCGTCGCAGCGGTCGTCGCGGTGGTTGTCGTGGTCCTCGTCGTGCTGCCGCCGCAAACGCAAGGACCGCCCTCGCCGCAGGGCCACTGCCCTGAAGCCAAGTAGCTGCATGTCTCTGTGCACACAGCGTCGGTGGCGCCTGGCGTCAAATTGGGGCCAGGTCTCCAGTAAAAGAAACAAAAGCTATGGGAAATCCATGGAATTCCTGTGAATGATCTACATTCATGATTCATGGTAGGATTTTCCATGTATAGTTTACTGGAGGAGGATTAAAAATGAAAAAGAATTATGATTTTGACTCTTTTGACATATTTAGAATATTGATTTATATATATTAATCTGAATATAATCTGAACACATGAGTACAAAATGAATGGCCAACCAGTGCATTTGATGAATGGTCATACATGAACATTGGTAAATAAATCCCTCCAACTACAGTACGGTGAAGTGTGTCCAAAGGGATCCAGCCTAGTTGTGAGGTTTGAGCTTGGCAGCTGGATGTAATGGTTGTACCATCCTCAGGCGGAAATCATTTGTGTGATGGAAGGGCTGGGAAACCATCTCAATTTTGACCATCTTTGGACATATGGAATCTGTACTATTTTTGGTGGTGAACAAAAATGCAAGAAAATAATACGAGTACAAAATGGTAAACATCTTTGTTCAGCCATAAGATTAGTAGTTAAAATTGACAATCTATGGTTCCACGATTGGGGAAGAAAACATGTAGAGTAAAGTGCCAGTTTTCCACTCCACTTTTGTCCGGTGAATTACACGGATGACCTCGAAGGGATCATTCGAACAATCTTTGGTCGGTCAAGAATGAATTGCTGGTTATGGTTAGCCTCTGGTAAACTAACATAACTATGGAAAATCACCATTTTTAATGGGAAAACTCACTATAAATGGCCATTTTCAATAGCTATGTTAGTCATTACCAGAGGGTATGTTCCATTTATAGCAAACAGCTTTCCAGGGATTATTGACCTGGGATTAGATGGGACTAGTAGTTTCTAGCCCCGTTAATGACATCCCGAAAAGCTCCGGCTCAAGAGTCGTCCATCTTGCGCCAACACTCGTAGCCGTCCAAGGCAATCGATGTCTGCGGCCGAAAAAGGAGCGAACTGAGAACTGGTTTTTAGGACGGCCGGTTAAGGACATACGAGAAATGATTCATAAACAAATATGTCATATCACACAAATGATATATATATATATACTTATATATGATTATGATATATGCTGTAAAAACACTATATATTAACACATTAGTATATGCGTATACATGCAATGATTCCGAACATAAGAAACAGAGAAAGCAACCATTGTCAACTGACAATAAAACATCAGACTGAAAAGGACATAACATGTTTTGATACATTTTGTACATGTACACACCACTCCCAAATTCCTAGCTGCAGCCAATCGTTGGGCTATCCCTTCACTGTGCTGCACACCTCAATCCCTGCAGAGCGGGTCCAGATTTCACATCGGCCCGGGCTGTATTCCTTGGCTCAGCATTTCATCCCCAGGGCTGCAGTCTTGTCTTTCTCATGTTCGATGCTCATGATTGCTTCTTTTTCTGACGATTGAGGCAAATTATATCAAATTATCATAATGTATACATATGTATACTGCCAAGAAATCATGCCATGGTTCAAAATGGCGACAAGTGGCGATTTGACTTTAGAGCGGTATGGAGAAGGACAAACTCAGCATAGAGAGGAATCAACCAAAAAACAACAAAAACACTTCACATGGAAAACTTGGAGCCAATGAGAATGAATCCATGCACTGAACATCCCAAAGTACTGCAATGATACCTGAACTTTGTGAGCAATTGAGACTTGTGATCTCTGCCGTTCTGTGCCTTGCAACTACTGGGGCCTGCCAGTATGACACCTTCACCTGGTCCACTAGGCAGCGATGATCAAAAACATGTTGTCGAAGTTCCATTTCTAATCTTTAACAGGAGCCATACCAACATATACCAACGATGCAAGATCAATGATGATTTCTTCCATACATAAACACATGCCATTACGTGATTGCCGGTGTGTGTGTGTGTCTACCCCATCAGCTGACGCCGCTAAGGTGCGACACCCTTGCAGCTTGCGTCATGGAAGCAAAGTGTCTTGCAGTTCGTTAAGCCTCGGCATAGGACTCTGTGAAAATATGTGATAGTATATGATAGTATATGATAGTATATGTAAGTATATGCTAGAAAATGGAATACTTGATACTTACATATACTATCATATACTTACCAAATATGTTGATGATCGTTTTGTGATGTTTTTCCCATTCACAATGTCACTTTGGTGTATCCCCATTTTCGGACAGATTCATAGTTGCCTTCATTTGGCGCCATTTTGGGGGGGTATATGTTGAACTAAATATTCCAGCACCATGGAGTATAGGGATTTGGATTTGCGTGAGCTCGAGGCTCACGGGGGATACTATGGGATATGTTTTCCCATCAAACATAGGGCTTTTCCGATGACATGTTGAATTGCCACATGAGCCACATTGTATATGGGTTTGTCTCAACATGGGGGATGGGCCCTAAACGGCCCTGATTATTAAATGGTCATTGATGACATCAGGCCTGAGATTTAGGGGTTAATTGCATTTAATTGCCAATTCTATTCTGAAAGACACACACACACATTTGGATATGGACTATGGGCACTTCGGTCAGAATTTCAAACTGAGGAGTCGGCAGTGTTGATCATGTTGCTCCCCGTTCAAAGCATCATCCAACTTTGTGAAGAGGACACACTCTGAGCCGCTCCCATTTTAGCCACGCTTCCAAAAATGGTGGACCTTCTACATTACATGATGACATGATGGTTCAGACTCCTAGGAGTTTCAATGTTTTAGTTTATGGTAAAATTAGCTCAAAAGCATGATTTGACTCATCAACTCAAGGGGTTTCCTGTAGACGGATCTTCAGCCACATTTTGGGATAGTTGGAGGTGTGACATTGGTCCATGATCATCAGCCACTCTTTCGACCAGAAACTGCTTGCAGCCTCAACCGTGTAGTGGCTCGCCTGCTGTTAGCAAATACCAGCAACACTTGGGGATATCAGCTTACTTATTAACTTTCGACCCATGACGCAGATGGTATGCATACAAACTGTGGATGTAATCCTGTTGCGTTTTGTTCATTTGATGTCCTGCTAGAAGTAAAGAACGTGTTCTGAGATATGTATAGATATGTGATGTTAGAGTTTACCCATCTTGTTGCCCCAAAAACTTTGAACATTGTATGCATGTATGTGTATGGCTGCACAACAACAATCCCAAAGAAGGGATACAGTGCATCAAGAGGTGGATAGCACATGATAGCACTTGAACCATCTTGAAACAATAGGAACCCAGGGATGTTACTGACAGTGGTCAAGCCCGAACAAACTTGCTGAAGTACGCTGCATTCCTTGGTAACGCACGGCGAATCTGGGAGACCTGGGAGACCCAGCAGAAGCCATGAATTTCAATGTTTTTTCGCTGGAATATGAACAACTCATGGTGAATCATTCACGGTACCTGTCAGCAAATGTCAACAAACTCATGTTTAGCTGGTGAATTGCTGAATGTACATTCTACCATTCTTAGCAAAAGATTAAAGTACTAAAGTATGTATGTATGTATATATATATATAAAACCAAGGTTCTCCCAGAACTATATCCAATACCTCAGTATATCAACATTTATCGAGAAACCATTCACCTGCCCAGCTGCCCAGCGGCCCCAGCTGCCTTGTTGTCTCCTGGGCTGGCCCCTCGGCAAGCGCGACCCGTACCGCCATCGACCTGCCGTCTGCAGAAGAGTAAACCTACAGTTGGAGAAAAAAAAGGTTTTACAGTAGCATTGTTATCATTGTTTACAGATGGTTTTCCATGATTTTTCGGTAGATTCCGCAATGATCCAACTTAAAGAGCTTGGAACAAGACGGTTGTTGGAGTGCAAAATGCTGGAAATAGCAACATTGCTGGGGTTTGAAACATATATTTTGGGCAATATCAGTATCAGCCAAGGTGGGGTATGAAATCATTCATATAAGTAGGAATGAAACGATGATTTGAACAACCATGTCCTCCACAAATTCTTTGTAGAAAATGGTGTATCTCCTGACATTCTTTTACGATTGTGGTATGTATAATTTTCCAACAGTGAGGATCAACCTAGAGACACATGAAATTGAGTGGATATAATGTAGATCGTATTAGATCAATGGATCATCACATGCCTCACAACTACTCGTGCAACTGGGCAACAGGTGCGAATGCTCCCTCCGGGTATGCTGTGGTGGTCGAAATACCTGGGAGTCAGCAAAGTGAGGCCCCAAACATCCTCCAAATGATAGCCAAGTTGGTTTATTTGTCTAGGTTAACTATGGTTTATGGTGGATACATTGAACAACTTAATGGCTATAAACTAACAAACATAACTGGGGTTACAACCCCAAGAGGGGATTCAACTCTTTCGTATGTCTGGTTCCTATTCATTTTAAATATTCTCCAAAGATATAAGGTACCCTCTGGTAAACGAACATACCTATATACGGAAAATGACCATGTTTAGTAAGCAAACTACCTATAACTTGGCCATTTTCTATAAATTGGCCATTTTCCATAGCAATCTTTGTTTACGGATCCAGAACTACCACTGGTCCTCCATTGGACGTCTCAGGGACCGGCCTAGCTACATTAGCTACATGGGATTGTCTTGAAGTAGATTGATCACTATCCAACAATCACACTTCTTTCAATTCATACCATATATATACATACATACATACATAATTCCTTTCCCCAAATAGTAAGCATCCCCCTCAGAAATCTGGGTTTAGGACGGGATGAAATCACATATTTGGGACTATTTAGAATGGGATGTTGGTGTGTAATATGAACAAGGAGTGGTATTGTATATACTGTATATGTATATATATATGTATTATATATATATGTATGTACCCTCTGGACATATCCAACAGTTTGCGGCCAGTCACTGTTTAAAACATAAAGAGTAAAAACATGGTAACTCAGTTCTCAATGAGGCATTGTTTCCAACTATATCATAGCAAACCGTCAAAGAATCGGATGGAGGTATCCCAAGACCACATCATACACATCATAATATATATATAATATAATACCATGTGTATATATATATAATACCATGCATAGTAGATCCGTTATATTATATCGTATTAGTTACAAAAATGCAATGCATTTACATATGTAATGATATAGTGGGTGGAATAACTCCTGCACCAGTTGATAGGGTTTCAACATGTTTCAACCATCCAAGTTGGTGCACGCTTTTTTGCATCCACAGCCTCCATTTTTCGTGTTCATTCGAGTAAGTAATGACTAGTGTAATGACCTATGCCTATATGTTTCTACATAATATACATAATGACCATTTATAAACGTAATCATATTTTCCAATGTTTTCTCATATGAGTAGATCTTTCCCATATTTTTCTACATATGTGTTCCACATATTATATGTATCTCGGTAAATTATAATATTTCACTAATCTGAATAGTTCGGCCATTTGGGGATGCTTTCCCTTACTAACCATTATTCCCAGGGCTCGGGAGAACAGTGAGGTCGTGATCAAATCTACCCACATGTAATTGGATTTAGTGTTAATTAAGTCATACTGATACATATATAATATATATAATATAATCTTTATCTGGTTGGTGGTTTCAACCCCTCTGAAAAATATGATAGTTAGCCAGTTAGGATTATTATTTGCAATATATGGAAAAATAGATCATGTTCCAAACCACCAACCAGTTTTATATAAGTGTATATATAGATATATAACTTTATTATATATATATATGGCAGTGTGTCAAAACCTTGTACCCCTGTAGTTCACATCAAAATAGCTGGTAAATGGATGTTCATTCCCCTAAAAATGGTATTAATAGGTATTGATCCATAGCCATATATCACAGTACACTTTCCCATCTTTTCCTCAGGTTTTTTTTGTTTCCGCTCCGGTGCTCGGATCCACGAAGCGATAGCACATGAAGCCCGACACCGCTGCACTGGCCTGGATCCCTCGGAACGATGGATGATTTTGCCATGGGAAAACCATGCGTTTTACTAAAAGGCTATACACTTATTATGCTATATTTATCTATATTTATCTACATACTTCATGAATCTTCATGATAGATATTGATCGAATTAATGATGTAATCGAATTTGATACGATCATATTTTATGAGACGATGGTCATGGGGTATTGACTCCCAAACATCGCTAGGGAGATTTGATGGTTTGGTTAGTTAACCAAGCATTTCATGAGGATCTCATGGCAAACATAATGGGATAGACTGTGTGAACGTGTGAAAGAGGATCAAAGAAGATAAGTTTGAACATGATATTACTTTCATACTTAAACAAAAAAACAACATGATTATATAATTTTAACAGGATTCGATTCATAACCAAGAGAAAAGGAGGATTGGACTAAACAAACAATACTGGGATTTACAGTATGACCAAACAATGGAGAGGTGACAAAGAGAGTTGACCAATGTGAATCGACCCAAAAAATAATTTACCGTAGTCAATAGAAATCATATAGAAATGATAAGATATGTAATTATATCCGAAGATAGGCGTTGCCGAACCAAAAAATAAAGGAGACTCTCAACCAAACATGTAGCATTTTCATGGGGAAGCTGGCCATACCCAACCACCAAGGTTAAGCCAGATCTTCCGTAAAGAACGTAGACTCAAACACTCAGTTTACCGGAAAAATGATCAACGAAAAAAGATCTCAAGTGCATCTTCTCAAGATTTCATAACATTATCATACTTTATCCTATCCACATCTGGTTGGGGCTGGTGGCACCCCTAAAAAACCCACCACCTTCGCACCTTGAGGTCGTATCCAGACTTCACAACGCCCCGAGCTGAATTCGATGCCCTGCGAAAGCATCTAAGCGGTGCACCCTCTTTTTTCGATAAAGCCAGCATAAATTGGTGGATTGGTGAATGATACAAATTGGCAAAGAACTTGACGAATGATAATATATATATATATATTATACATACATATATATATATACAACTCTATGTAAATATATATATATATATAACTCTATGTATATATATAACTACGTATATATATATATCAACTATATATGTATATCCTTAAAGTTGAACCGCGGTTTAGATTTGTAAGGTTTAGTTCACAAAGGTTTTATGAATACTTGTGGTTATCAGCATCCTTTACAAAAGTGTTAAAAGGGGCGCTAGTTGGACCATGTTGGACCTGGCGCTGCTGATCAGCTGAATCACATGTGACCGGGTCCAAGCGCGACTTGAGCAATTTGGAAAGATCTATAACAAGGTTGATATATAGTTGATATATAACAAGTAAAATAACATAATTATATACTATTATATACTCATTAAACGAAAGCTGGGGTTGAGATCCAACGGGTTTGGATTGTATAGGGTTCAGTTTGAAATCTTAACCGTTTAACAACATAAAAGAAACATAAAATCACAGTTTTGGGGCAGCACCACTACCCTCCAGTAACTTAACATAGACCCTGGATGACCCTGGCATCTATGTTGGGGTTGGAAGATTAGTTTCCACTCCAAAGCAAAATGGTTATTTTCAGGATCGAACTGATCGAACTTTCAATTTACCACAGGGTAACCATGACAACATGGCACCCATGTAGGTACGCGGTACCCGAATTTTCAGGACGGGCAAACCCAAACCTTGCAGTCCATGTCTTGCAAGCAGGCGGTCTTGCACGCATCCAGCGAAGATTCTCCTGCCGGAGTTTCCAACCACAGTTGGATGGGATGAACATCCATAAACTACTAGTTGGGGTTTACCTAAAAATATAGTCCAAAATACACTGTGTGGAAGATAAATATCAGCATGTGGGAAAAGTATAAGCATGGTTATATAATAGATATACATTATATATTAGAGAATTACATACATAGACTATCTCCTAGATCACCTAGATCTCTCAAATCTCAAACATATCTCATGTTGGCTTCAGTCATGTTCCAGGTCGGACATATTGAAAAAACCTGAGTTAAACATAGTTAAACCAAGTTAAACATAGTTAAACCATGTTAAACCTAGTTAATCTAGTTATTATAACTGTATAATTGTATATTGATAGTTTACCATTTTATTAAACTAATGTTAACCATGTTAATGTTTTCTATAACTCATGTATAACTTTAAGTATTCATTGATGATTGAATCTGTTCCCAGTTCCACAGATCCAACTTTCTTTGGTCAATGTTTTTCAACATCACGCAGCACAAGTCAGCTCCAAAATCTGTGGAGCCCAAAAACACATGATTAATGTATTTGTATACTATATGTATATATACTAATGTGTATTTAGCATTATTTACTCATATGCATATGGAAAAAGTCATGTCATAGAAACGTACAAGTCACACATCGATGTCAGTGAGAAATATCTATTGCCATCCATTGACTTCCCTTACCTCCAGTGATTTGACTTTATCGGTGCGGTAGGTCATTTCTGGCAGTTACTCTGATTGGGGACTGCGGTTAAGCCACAAACCACTCTGCCTTGGCTCCTGAAGCAGAGATCTTGTAATGGCTGGGAAGGTTGTCACCTGGGCCATCTGTAAGCTTTCATGGAATCCCATGAATAGCTTATAAGAATTTCCCCAATCGCCATAAAGATGGACAAGTCATATATCACAAGTTCTAGATCGTTTTACTATGTTTTACTGGGAATTGACGTGTTGTTCTCTTTTTGGGCTTACTTTTTAGCATAAACCGACTGCCATGGGACCCGCTGGCTCCTCTCCAAGTTACCCCCAGTGGCCCCGCGACAGGCACGTCCAGCGGCACCATCCACAGCTTCGAATGTGCCACTACGCAGGGGCATGGTGGTGGTAGTGGTGTAGGGACCTTGGGCTCGACTGAGCTGCATCACTTGGAGGTGAGTTGCAAACTTAATCAATGGGTAAAGAATCGTAAAGAGATGTAAAGGGCCCAAATTACATTGCCTATATCCCAACTTTGGGTTATACTCGCTTCTAGCCCTGAAAAGTACAGCCAGGAATCACTGACCTCTAGCAAGACCATCTGGGGCCATTTTGGGATGATTCACAATATGTAAAATGATCGCAGTGAAGTCGACAAGTGATGTCCTTATAGCTCAAATAGATCGAAATTAATGAAACACACACACATATATATATATATAATTATATATATATACGGCAAATGCCTGGGCTTTGCCCGGAACCGCAACCACGACAGGCAACGCATCATCATCATAATCATAATAATAATAATCATCATCACCACCATCATCATCATCAACATCATCATCATCATCACCATCATCACCATCACCATCAACATCATCACCATCATCATCATCATCATCCCTTATTGAAGATCTTCAATGAATGTAGAAATTTACCGGGGGTTGGAGAATTAAACCCTTATGGAAGATCTTCAATGAATGTGGAAGTTTACCGGGGGTGGGAGATTTAAACCCTTATTAAAGATCTTCAATGAATGTAGAAGTTTAACGGGGCTGGGAGAATTACACCCTTATTGAAGATCTTCAATGAATGTAACGTTTAACAGGGGTGGGATTTTAATATTCCCTAAGACCTTTGAAGATCTTCCCAATGGAATGCAGAGTTGCAACAACATTTGATTGGGAATGGGGACCCTCTACGCTGCGTGTATATATATATACATAATATATATATATATACATAATATATATATACATAATATATATATATATATACATAATATATATA
>Ga0126342_10011013_pt1 | contig 16163 bp, 16 predicted proteins | sample Cyp1metagenome_FD_92528 | JGI IMG/M metagenome (GOLD analysis project Ga0126342, IMG submission 92528) | Coral microbial communities from Lord Howe Island, Old Settlement Bay, Australia - Cyphastrea 1 metagenome | ecosystem: Host-associated > Invertebrates > Cnidaria > Coral ... | reverse complement strand
TACATTCTTACTATTACATTCTTACTATTACATTCTTACTATTACATTCTTACTATTACATTCTTACTATTACATTCTTACTATTACATTCTTACTATTACACTATTACTATTACATTCTTACTATTACATTCTTACTATTACATTCTTACTATTACATTCTTACTATTACATTCTTACTGTTACATTCTTACTATTACATTATTACTGTTACATTCTTACTATTACATTCTTACTATTACATTCTTACTATTACATTCTTACTATTACATTCTTACGATTACATTCTTACTATTACATTCTTACTATTACATTCTTACTATTACACTATTACTATTACATTCTTACTATTACATTCTTACTATTACATTATTACTATTACATTATTACTGTTACATTCTTACTATTGCATTATTACTATTACATTCTTACTATTACATTATTACTATTACATTATTACTATTACATTATTACAATTACATTCTTACTATTACATTATTACTATTACATTATTACTATTACATTATTACTATTACATTATTCCTACAGCTGGACCCCCCAATATGGCCATGGCGTTGCAGGTGTCGCTACTGCCCCCCGTTCCTCCTGGCCTTCCTCCGCCGCAGCCGCGCGGCCGCGGGGCACGTCTTGGCCGACGCGGAGTACGATACCCTGGCGGAGCTGTTGGTGTCGGAGCCGGGGAACGGAAACCAGGAGCCTTGGCCGATGGATCTTGTTGGGCAAAACCCAACAAGGGGGTGGTCGTTATATAGTAGCCATCATATAGCAATCATATAGGATGTTACTGTTGGTGGGTTGACATTTGTTTGTTTACTTATGTCTTTATTTACTTTTTCCCTTCAGTTTCCATCCTACCAGGATGATAATCCCCATTGACTGGGGGGTTGAAACCAGAAACCAGACAAGATCAGACAAGAATGGAATCAATGTGGGGATATATGGCATCAAATCGAGTCGGGATTTATTACAAATTGTTTACATCTCATGACCTCTATGATGAATCCAGTGGTGGGGTTCAAGCACGCTTGGGAATTTTACACCAACAACATTGGGACTACATGATTTAACGCCTCAGCAAATTTCGGAAATTGCCTAAGAATCACGATTCTGCGAGAAACTATTTTGTTAAACTTGGTGACTAATGTTTAAAAACCATAGGATTCCAAGTGGATGAATCCCATTTCAAGATCATCTGGGCCATTGGGTGACCTTTTCTGAGTGACACCACCTTACCAGAGACGACCATCCCGTACAATCTCTCTCTGGCAACGGTATTTTCACTAAGATTCACCCTCAAAATGATTCAAATGTAGCTCAATCAACCATATTTGGAGCATATTCGTGGGTACATCCCGCTGTTCGTAAATGGGTTATGGAAAACCCCCTGCTGTTTTTTTTGGAATAATGTTCCCTATTACATATATGGGATATGAGTTATATATGGATTATAAATGAGTATAAAACACTTACCCTCTGGTAAACTAACGTAACTATGGAAAATCACCATGTTTAATGGGAAAATCCACTATAAATAGCCATTTTCAATAGCTATGTTGACATAACCAGGGGGTACTGAGTGGGATACACATCCAGCTCCCAGGAACCATCTGAAGCTGCAGAAAAGAAACTGGAGCAGTTCGTGTCCGGCTACTTTGCAGCTCGCGACGAAGGTATCCTCCGCAAGGGCATGTGGCCCTATGCAGGCGCCATGGCAGCTGCCAGGTGGGATGATCTCTGATATCAATTGAAATCTGTAGATACTTGCCCTTTCTTAAATATATAAATAAAGAGAGAGGGAGAGAAAAACACACACACATACGTATATACATATATATATACACATGTTTTTTTTAGTTTCTCCTTCTTCTAACAATCATTATTAAGGTCTTTGGAATGTATATATATATATATGCATGCTATGCCGATTTTAGTTGGTCACCAGGACCAGCTGGACTACATAACTGGACCACACAAAAGCGGACTAGAACCAGAACTATAACGCTCTTTCTCGTTAAAAAGATCGTATGTACATACGTATGGATATATTCTACATATATATACATGTCACACACAGATATGAATATATTTATATATATATATGGTCAAGACATACCCTAGTTACTAAGTGTCTTCTTCATGCCAGGGATCATCGAAGTTGTTCCGTGCCAGCGTGTTGCCAGGAGGCTGCACCCTCCATTGGTCTCTGGGCCTAGCTGGGTTTGTCTGAAAACTTAGAGAGAAAAACCATCGACATCCATGGATTAATCCATGGAATTTCACTATTAAATGGCTATTTTATGAGTATACAGTATACCACACTTCTTTTTTTTGACAGATCCATTTTGATATACTTGATATCAACTATTCCCTCATACTTGAGGTGCGGATGGGGCTATTAATGGGCATAACCATGGCAATAACCCTCATCAGTTAGGATATGGGGCCCATATATATATATAATGTATATATTAATTATGCATACATACATGTACATACTTATTGGCGGAACTGCGCCCCAAGTAGATCAAACACTTGGAAATTTGGTCGAAATCTGTGATAATATCCCCATTTTAACTGAATGTTACCCCCTCATATTCCCCAACTATTCCATCAACTCGGAGTAACCCAGGCTGTTCTTGACCGAAGAGTTTCCCAAGACGGCAGCCGCCGCTGGTATCAAACGGCTCCAGGCGCACGGGAGGTGTCGGCTCGACTGGAGCCATGGTCCGGCCATGGCAACTTTCAACCCTGGATATTCTCGTAGAATTCAAAGAATTAAATGGATGGATGAACATACCCTCTGGTAAACTAACAGTTTGCTATGGTAAATGGCCATAGAAATAGTGGATTTACCCATGAAAAATGGTGATTTTCCATAGTTATGTTAGTTTACCAGAGTGTATCCATGTTTCTCCCGATGATTAGCGATTCTGTAACTCATCCCAGAGAGTTCCTTCCGTCGCGATTTGATGGCAGGTCTCTCCAGGTTTACTGCTACGCCTCACTGGAGAGAAGGCAGGGCGGCTGTGAGGTCTTTTGGGGGGCCTGTTAGTTTGGAGATCTTCGATAGTCCAGGCCCTTTTGTTGATTTTGTTGTTCAATTTGTGGAAGAATGGTGATATCATACACGTTTTTTTTGTTCGATTCCTATTTTGGAATGCTGATCCCACATATACAGTTAATTTGTTTGGTGGTTACACCACCAACCTGGTGGCACGCTTAATCTTTCTGGGCAAGGTCTAGGCAACACCATTCCGAACTGGGGGAACCCTGGCTGATGAGTTGATAAAGGAATGACATGTCAGCATGTCGAAGCATGGGGTTTCCTAAAACAGGGATACCCATGGATACCCCAAATCATCCAAATTTGGAACACATTTTTCGTATTGAAAAATCCATGGTTTTTGGGGTTCCCCATGGTTCCCCGTTTTTAAGAACCCAATAGGATCTCCAAGTGAAGCTTGGGTGCCACACGCTCCAAGGTGGAGATCGATGACTGCGTCGCTTGGTGATGGGCAATTTTACGTGGGGTTTCCATAAATGGGGCGTACCCCAATAGCTGGATGTTTTTTTTTTGAAAATCATGATTTGGGGGTAGCCCTATTTTAGGAATATACATAATTATATACATATATATATATATATACATACTTACTGACACCTTCTACATTGCTTAAGCACAACAGCTGCTGGATTAGGTGTGGATGGAGCTGGATCCTGTGTGGAGTCCTGGAGTGCCCGAGCTGCTGCTGAAGCCTGGCTGGGTCTTGGCCATCGGATCGTCTCCTCAAGGCGCAGGGGTCAAGATCTTGGGTGATGGAAGTTATGGGCAATTAACCATGAAAAATAGAGATTTAACCACCATCCCAAAATGATCAAAAATGGGGATTTAACATGATTTAACCATTCAACATAGGGATTTACCCATCAAAAAAGGGGATCTAACATGATTTCACTTTGAAACATGTTGAGGTATATAGCCAACAATGACAACGACAACAACCATCGAAAGGGGATATCATGTGGATATTTTATGACCAACCAGATGACATTGGTGAGAGTCAGTGCCGTCCAGGCGGTCGTGTGGAAACATGGGTGGAGTGGGGCTTAGAGTTCCCTGTGGTGGAGCATGTGAAGGGCGTTTTGGACAAGTCCGAGTGAGTCGATCGATGACGGAGATTTCGGCAGAAAACATGGGAACTTTCGGCAGAAAACATGGGATGGCACTATGATTCACCTAGGAGTTGAAGATATTTTGATTCACCATTTGAACAATTTGGAATGGCACCGTTGAAACCATCCAGATAAGAACCATCATCTTTACCCATGCAGCCCATGCAGAAGAACCAGTGGATGTAGACGTCCCCTTTGAGCGACTCGTTAGCTGAAAAGCGATCCCGGGTCGGAGAAACACGGCTGAAACGCGGGGAGTTTGAGCGGCAGAGAAAAGGGCGCTGCGTGACAGAAGCACATGGGTTTGTCCGGAACTGGGGGAAGGGGCGAATCAGTTCATTTCATAAACTGCGTTTTTTTTTTGGGTATGCCACATTTTTTGGAGACCTTCACATGGAACTGTGACATTTTCAGATGATGATGGGCTGTCTGGGGAGATAGATAGCCGCCAGGAGCTATCTCAACAGCGGGCGCAGGCTGATGTGGCTGGGGGGACAATCTGCTTTTGGATGTGCTATGCACGAAATCACCCAGAACAAAATGGAAGAGCCGTGATGTTTTCTGCCGCACAAATGTGTCATGCATGCAGAGTTCCACATCTACCATGGACGAAGGGAACTGCTGGCTAAGCATGGGTATATGTATGAATGGATGAGGTAATCATGGACGATAATCTGGCCCATATCCGCCATGATGGCCTCTCATATGCAACCCTTAAATGACCTGAATAGGCTACGGCCAAGTCCTCTCCATTTGGGCATGGGTCAAAATGATCAACAACCCCGCAAAGATGCTTTACCCTCCGGTGTCATCAGTCACATGGCTTGCTGGGAAATCCACTGGCAATAGTTCGATGATTCTCCCAGCAAAGCTCCACGCTACGAGGGGATCTTCCTCCTTGCGTCGCGATGACCCAAGGGTAACCGGGTAACACCAGTGGCCCGCAGCTGGGATGGCCCGCAGGGAAGATGGATATCCTGAGGATTGGTTTTGGAGGGTTTTGGAACATCTTCACTGGAAACCATGATTTTCACCATCAAATAGGGTTAGGTGTTTCCTGTAACATGAAAACCCTGAACACATTCAAGCCGCAAGATGGAACATATGGATCCTGGATTTTGGTCAAGGAACTTCTTCGAATCCTGCTGTGGGTTCAACTTTCCAATGGCGGCTGGCCACAATTGACCGGGCTTGCCACGGTTGATATGAAGACGAAATGCAGGATACCCTCTGGTAAACTAACATAGCTATGGAAAATCACCATTTTTTATGGGTAAATCCACTATAAATGGCCATTTTCAATGGCTATGTTAATTTACCAGAGGGTATAATGAGACTTTTCCTTCCCATTTTGACGACCCCCCCAACAGTCAAACACTTTCCACCAGCCACAGCCACAGCCCCACGCAGCGCATGTTGTGCGATGGCGGGCGGTGCGGCGGTGGAGAAGCAGGTGGGGTAAGTGACCGGTTGACTCCTGGTTGATCAGTGATGAAAAATGGGAGGTTACCAACCTACCTGGGATTCTCATTTTTTTTAAAACACAATTTATTATACCTGGTTAATTGGGGATTATCTGAATAGGTGGTTAACTTTTGTGAATGGATTACGGGTCTTGATTCTTTTAAGCTATATATTCTGATGATTTTCGTGTCACAATTTGGCATGTTACGTTTGCGGCGATGCAAATGCAGGATAGGACGTGGTTGTCACACGGGTGTCTTACACCAAGACTGCCCAAAGTGGGGATATTTGTCAATAGAGATGGAGACATTGTTCAACAATGATGAGGTTACTAGCATTCACCATGATAAGGACCCAACAACCCGCAAGCAGCATTTCTATTTGCCACATTCACCAGCTTGGGCAGCACATGTTGCGCAGAGATATAGGATAGGATGAAAATTCATAGGCTTTCCAGCGAGAATCGTTTGGTGGGTGCCCTCCATGCATTGCCAGACATCGAGTCGGAACGTTGCTTTTTACTACCCAAATGTCAGAGTTTCATACCTCCCAAACCAAACCGAGAGAACGAGAGAAAGAGGGGGAAGTGCAAGACCACCGATACTCATGACTCATGTATCTCAATTAGATTCTGGGCCGAAATAAAGCACAAAAATCAGCTGAAACCCGCCCCCCTTTTGGGATGGTTTCATGCGAGGTCCTTTTCGTTTCGGCCACCGTCTTGGATGAACCGCCAGGCCCAGGGCGATGAATTTTGAGGAGTTAACTTGATTTGATCGAGAAACATGTGGGATGTAACATGATTTCACCACAGTTACGATACATAATTAATGATGAATGAGTTTATATAATGAGTTTAATTTTTAATGTTTATAATTATGAGTTTAATGGTGGGATAAGATAGAACATGATATAACTATAACGACTATAACCAGCTATGGGCCTTTAAAGTGTATGACTCTTTAACAAACCAACATGGGGATATACCAGAGATGGGACACAATTACCGAGAACTCCAGGACACTTGTGCCCGATTTTGAGAAGTCGCTATCCTTCATGCTGGGTGATCTCCAGTTTGGCACCCACCTGCCTGAAGGAGTCGAGATCCTCTTGGGCGAATACCGTGAGATCGGGAAGAATCATGGAAAGCCGGTGTTCCGGAGGAGTGATGCGCACCATCATACCGTGGCCACAGATGATTGATTCATATTGGATCCAAATTCGTGGTCATATCAAGTTTCATCCACAAATTCGTTGATTGTTTCTCGCCTTTTGATATATTTTTGAAGCGACATCATCCAATTTTCTCAGCCGCAGCCATGTGTGTGCTACTTAACTGGCTCATTTTCCCACCGGAAGATTTTTCCGCATCTGGCAGGAAGAGGAACGAAGACCAACCGGACATCTACATCTATTTCTGGGACAAGCGTGATGGACCCGAGTTCACCGGCTGGTGGTTTGGCGAAGCTGTTGGAACCTCACATGTCTCTTAGCGGCGACGGATGAGTCGGGTTGAGATCGTTGAATCCGCCGGTGCAGCCAATGATTAACTCGTGGTATCTCGTGGTTTCGGTATGGTGGTCAACGATTATTCCAAACTGCAACATTCTACACCCTCTGGTTATTTAACATAGCCATGGAAAATGGCCCATTTATAGATGGTTTACCTTTTTAAAATGGTGATTTTCCATGGCTATGTTAAATAACCAGATGGTAACTTTTGCATTATGAGTCACGAGCAGTATATAATTGGGCTTGGTGAAATGGCTGCTGAATCCCTCCATTTTGCTGACTCAAAAAATCCACGCTTGCAGCTGGAATCCCAAATTTGAGTTTGTCAAATTGCAATGTGTTAAATGCACATTTCTGTTGATGCCATTGTACATCAACATTGATTAGTTAAGAGCCTACTTCTGCTGGTCATGCCATGAGGTTGGCGGTTTAAATCTCCACATTTTTGGTGAAGGCACTACACTCTTTGTTTCAATATCCATATCATCAGCCACTCGGAAAACAACATTAAAGACTGGTTGGCAAAATTTCAATCTTAGAACTTAGGGAACCATCCTAAAACTACCCTAAAAACCAATTTCTAAAACCACTCTAAAAACTGAGTGAACTCACGAAAAAATCATTCTTCATCTTAAGTCAGCAATGTCATAAACATTCATTCCAACCATATTTGGATGGTTGGAATTCCATAAAAATCCATACATCAATCCATACATAAATCCCATAAACATGGTACCCTCTGGTAAACTAACATAACTATGGAAAATCACCATTTTTAATGGGAAAATCCACTATAAATGGCCATTTTCAATAGCTATGTTAGTTTATCAGAGGGTAAACCTCCATTTTCCTATGGTTTTCCTATGGTTTTCCCATTAAAACCTCCATTTTTCCTAGGGAAATCCCCCAATGACACGATCAGTGAGGTCTGGAGCCGCTGCGAGCTTCCCACGGCTTCGATACCGGCGCCGGTTCCGTCGCCACCGGCCCAGGGATGGCGGATCCCGTGGGACGGTGCGGTGAAGGCGGAGCCTTGGACACATATAAATTGTACACACACACATATATATATTTATATATTTACATATATCTATATATATTTAATTATAGCTATATCCATATATTTAATTTAGACTTATATTTTAATATATATGTATATGTATATATGTATAATATACCTATATAATGACATTTAGCTGTTAGTCATCTATAGAATCTATAGATGCGTTTTTCGATGTCGTATCTGTTTTTTGTTCCAAGCAATGTGTTGAGTTAAACCCAATGGTAAGCCCCTGTTTTGTTGGAATCATGGCATTGTGAGATTACTGTAGGGATGGTTTGTCTATCACAAATGCCCAGGAGTTGGTTATGGACGACGAGTTTTTTGCACATGGGTGAGACGGTTTTTTTTTCCAATTCCGATGCCATCTTTGATTTCAGGCATCACCAGGCAGAAGTGATTTGAATAAAATGAGGAAGACCAGGAAGACGATGGACACCTGAGAAGGTAATTAGCTCGGATACCTCAGATGGTGTGATGAAGCCAAGTGGTGAGACACATTATAGATTATAGATGACATACAACATGGTAGCACCCACTTGGCTGGGTAACCCGGGTTTATCCTCGATCCAAAGGGTTGTTTGATCTTTCGATCGCCTCAGTGCGCTGAAGTTGGAGGATTCCCCTTCGATGATTTCCAATTTCAATGGCTGACAGACTTCCCAGCTAGCCGCTAGCCATGTTTGATCACTGGAGGCTACAGTACTTTTCTCTTTCTCGGTGTGTATGACATGATGGACCCACGAAAAATTCCCCAAAAAGGGCCCCGGAGACGCCTTAGGATCTCCGGATACGCCGGGCGAAGGCTGAAGTGAAAGAGGCCTAGCTGGGAATCACGGTGGTATGAGTCTTGGGTATGCAAACGCACACGCAGAGATGGGTGGATGGATGGACGGACAGAAAATGGAGATAATATACACACCACACTACACACTCACACACACACACACTCTCTCTCTCTCTCTCTCTCCCTCCCACTGCAAGCCATAGATCCAAAGCTCAAGCGCTCCTTTCGCCCCGTTTCTCGCCATGCAGGAGCGACTGTCGAAGGACGAGTTGCCCTTGGAGCAACAGGAGCAAAAAATACGACGTCCAGCAGTTCCTCCAAAATGTCATAGCTTGAAGCGTAATCCCGTCCCCGGATCATATTCATAACAAGATAAGCCAATACATACGGACGTACATACATACATACATACATACATACATACATACATACACACATACACACATACACACATACACACATACACACATACACACATACACACATACACACATACACACATACACGCATACACACATACACACATACATACATACATACATACATACATACATAAACATACAGAAACATACAGAAACATACAGAAACATACAGAAACATACAGAAACATACAGAAACATACAGAAACATACGGAAACATACAGAAACATACAGAAACATACAGAAACATACAGAAACATACAGAAACATACAGAAACATACAGAAACATACAGAAACATACAGAAACACATAAATAATGAATAGATACAGTGAAGCACACGCACACACATGTATGTGTGTGTATCAGATACCTTCATTTTTGACCCCCCCACACAAACAGATCCGGGTGTATTTTATATTAGAGGTAGGGATTAACTTGAAACCTTGCCAGATGGGATGGACAGGTGATTTTCCAGGTCATTGGGCCCATTATTTCGTATTGAAACACGCATGGTGGCGACTGGGGATTCTGCAGATTCCCCATGACTTTGGAAACCATGGGAAAAAAAACAGTCATATCATGTTATATCCCCATGAAAAATCACCATTTTTGTTAGTTATATTCCATTTTCACCATAAATGGATGGTATAAACCATTCCCAAATGGGTGGTTTTCACATATTTTCACATATTTTCACCACATTATCCCATTTTTGCCATGACTTAAAGCCGAAAAAAATCGCGCCGCAGGAGGAGAAGCTCCTGGTTTGCATGGATCAGGTGGCCTTCGCGGAGGCGGAGTCCACGGAGGTCTTAGACTCCGCAGTGGCGATGTTGGAAGGCGAGGTCACACAGGACGCGGGGCGTAGCGTAGCGTAGGGCTGGTAGGGCTGGGATGGGCTGGGATGGGCTGGGATGGGGGGATCAACTTGTCAACTTACTGGTGACCGGTGCTAAACGTAGGGAATTTTCGGGAATGATCCATTTCATCACTAGTAATAATCATCCCAACCCCCATTCCCATCCATTCCATACTAAGCAGCAGTTTCAAGAATTTTGAATGGGGAACTCGAAAATAGAATAAAAAAAAATGGGGGGAACCAAATTCCACTATGCAAGTTTCAAGAGTTTGGAATGGGGAACATGATGAGTCACCACTGGATTTTCGGCTATGCTTTTCAGAGAAACCATATTTTTCGGAGTGCTCATCTACAGACGCATCAGGTGGATTGCATGAATATAACCGTTGACTGGGGTTGTATTGGGGATGCTTTTGGGACCGTAGGTTTTTAGGAGTTTTCCAGATGGGATGGAACGGCCTGGATGCCACCCAAGATCAATGTATTATCTGGTAATCAAACATAGCAATGGAAAATCCAGAGAGAGAGAGAGAGAGAGAAAGAAGAGAGAGAGAGAAAGAAAAGAGAGAGAGAGAGAGAGAGAAAGAAAAGAAAGAGAGAACAGAAAAGAAAGAAAGAAAGAAAGAACAGAAAGAAAGAAAGAACAGAAAAGAAAGAAAGAACAGAAAAGAAAGCCAGAAAGAAAGAAAGAAAGAGAAAGAAAGAAAGAACAGAAAAGAAAGAAAGAACAGAAAAGAAAGCCAGAAAGAAAGAAAGAAAGAGAAAGAAAGAAAGAAAGAAAGAAAGAAAGAGGGACTTGGCATGCCTGATTTACCGGAGGGTACTTGGCATCCCAGGATGCTGCTGAAGCAGTCGTGGAATTGGTCCAAACGCAGCTGGAGGCGCAAACCCAGGGTGTGAACTGTGGGACCAGCCACTTTTTCAACCAACATTGTTTGTCACTCCTTCTTTCCTCAGTATTTTGGAAGCTTGTCTTTTCCTCCATTCCATGCCCTAAATTTCTTTTGAAGTTTTCGATTTTGTTGGTTTTTAAGGCCACCATTTTTTCAGACCAACATTTTCCAACAAAGCACCCGCCTAGGCAATGCCTTTGGCGAAAACAATTCAACACAGATATTCATCGGAAAACCTCAAGCCGACCGAAGCGGGGTCGTCTCCCCACACCATCCGCATGGCCCGAGGTGCTGATGCAAGCGCATCGTTTCGTGGCAGCGGAAGCCTGGCCTTGGGCACGCGGAAGGGGGACATGGCCTGACCATGACATTTTGGGCAACCCCCAAAAAGATAGAAAAATTAAATCCCAATCTAGAATAAGTGGTAGATATTTTTTCTATTTTTTTGGGGGGTTGCTATATATACTATATCTCCTTTCTGTTTCCTCATCGATTTTCGGTGGTTTTTCGATGTTTTTCAGCCACGTTAGCGTTGAACCGCTGGGACGGTCACCCCTGTGTCCTCAGGAAATCATCATGGCCAGAAAAGAGGCACCCAAGGTGCCGGTGCTGGGGGTGATATAGAACTTTCCGGTGGATCATTGATATCATTGGACAATCCTAGAAAGTTGTGAAAAACAAAGGCTCTGGCACAGAAATGATGATGAGACGTCTGCATGTTTTGTCATATGTCTTGGATATTTGAAGAAAAACGAACAATTTTATGATTTTTATGGGCACCTTCGCAGCACGGTCACAGCATACTCGCCAATGGTTGCCTAAATGAGGTTAGCTTCCCATTTTTTGAGTTGTAATGAGTTGTATAATTCCCACTACAGTAGTCACTAATTACTCCAATTTTTTCATCTTTTCTTTTCTGAATGTTTCATCAAGCCCACATTTTCGATCATTTTCCCCGTTCGAGAGTCAAATCATCTGAGCTCCAAATAAAATTCGATAAATTCCAAAAAAATATGGTCAACACCCACTTTCCTTTGTTTCCGTTTTTTTTCCCGGGACGATTTTCCACCCCGTCCTTTCGCCGTCCTCGCCGTCGGCTGCAGGTGCTGACGAGGCTGCAGAAGCTGACGCCGCGCGTGCGCGCCGTGCAGGGCGGCCTGGCGCAGGTGCTCAAGGAGGCGAAGACATACTTGGCGCCGCAGGCCTGGCATGGTGTCCCGGTGTATCGCAAGTGGGGTAATACGGTAATGATAAGCAAATGAAAAGAGAGCCAGTAGATGGAATATCTATGGAATATCTATGGCTTACTGGTGCTTAGTAGGTAATGAGGGAATGATCCACAATCACTAGTAATGATAATCCCATTCCCCCATTCCCCCAGTAAGAATGGTTTCATGCCAAATTTCGGGAGCTGCACCGTTGAGGCCGCAAAGAAGCCCCGAGTGGGCTGATGGAGTCGGAGTTGACGCGTCTGAAAAACCTCGGTTTTTGCGAAAGGTGACCGTTGCTCATTTTTTTCCACGTAGAAAAAATAACCATAACATGCGAGAAATTGGGGAACCCCAATGTTTGGACAAAGTCATATGACAAATGACCTATCTACCTTCCTGTACTTATCTTTATTGATTAATTACTTCTGATCGCTTGAATCAAAACAACCATGGGAGTTGAAAGGTCCCTGTTTTTCAAATTTTTCAAACGTCATGTGCATATCGGGTTTTCATATCCAGTCATGGGAGGATTTTTTTGGACGGACCCCAAAAATCAACAATGGGGTCCCTTGGCCCTAACCCTTGGCCCATCCTTTCAGCTTTGGGCTCAGCTCATCGGGTTTGCAGCTCAACGGCGTCGTTAAAATGACAAGGTGCCTGGATCAAGCCGTGGTGGATGGTGGTTCATCGGAACATCGGAAGCCATGGATTCCGGACGGCCAAGACCAGGGGATTTTTGATATGCCAGAAACCCTCTATAGCTGGCCTCAAACTTTGGCAATTCCGATCTTCAAAGTGTGTGCGAAGCATTCGAATATGGTAGGAACTCGCACGTCAACCATTTTGCTTGGATTGATGGTGAAAAGCACTGGTGCCTTTGCGGAGTTTACGATGCAAAACACCTTCCCAGCAGCGATGGGGTCATTTCTGGTTTTCCCGACCATTTCCCGATTTCCGATTGCGCCAGTCCCGTGACGAACATCTGTGGCAAAGGTTTCCAGCCCTGCGTGTCTCGGCGTCAGGTCCAAGCCCTGGTAGTTGACAGGTTTAAGCCATGCCTCCTGCACCTTCTTGGGGGATTTCCAATTATTTTTCGGGGTTCAGCTATGATGCTCCCGTTTTCGAAAGTGATTTTGTCAGGATGCCTGACTGTCGCAATTCTCGTTGAAACATGTTGAAACTGTTAAGTTTTTGACCTTTTCATTTTATTCAGAAAGGACGCTCCATATGTTTTGGTGTACTGCCCTGGAGCCAAGGGAGGGAACCAGGGACCATCCAATGGGTGATTTTTAGATTTTAGATAAAATCATGTGAATTGTGAATTTGAGATAAGATCAACATAGATAAACATAGATAAACTAAGTGCAAATTCACAGCGTTCGCATCTGAGCCCAAAAGCGGATGAAGTGAAACGCCGGAGACGATGAGACTACGTGGATAGGATTTGGTCGGGAAGATCACCCCAAACCATCTCAAACCTGGACTCCGCCCAACCCACATGTGGGAGTGGTTGCGATTGCAGCTGGTGCCCCACCCCAATTGCTATGAGGAACCAGTGACCTTGCCATGCTGCGGGATTGTGATCTTTTGCAAGAGCTGCATGGAAACTTGTCAGCACAGGGGCTGCTTTTGTGCGGCATCGATGACCCCGGAAGTAGCTGGTTAGTAAGGGTGGCATGCCTTAATCTGTGGCCGTGGGTCGAGCCATTTGCACCAAACAATTTGAGACCATGGGGTGGCCAACCCCGGTCACGCTGTGGCCGGACATTGAGCTGAATGCGGTGTTAGGTTGGTGATTCCCAAGCTTGTTATCCCCGAATCTTTATGTTTTACAGTCTTATATACACAGTATATACCCAGCTCAAGGTTTGATACACTGATTTGATTTTTAAATACATGTCAATCGGCCATATGATCATAGCCAATCAGCACCTTCTGATTGAAACTGATCGCTTCAGCCGTGCAGATGACAGCAATTCAATCCTGTTGGTGCGAGGAAAACAGGCAATTCACGCCAATGTTTGTGGTATGTCGTAGCGGCGCACACACACACATATATATATGTATATTATATGCAGTACATTTGACCAACAGCAAAGGGGCATGATGAACACTGGCAACAATTTCATGTCGTTCCCTTCTTCTATGGGTCAAATGTTCTGAACCCCAGATTTGTTTGTTCCCAATTTTGTGGGTTCTCATTATAAACCCGTCAGTCCCCCAATTGGGCGTAAACATCGGCAAATCCGACTTCCTGACCTCTCACGTAGGCTTCAAATCAGATATCTAGATCCCATGAAGAATTATGCTTCAAATCAAATATCTAGATCCCATGAATAATTATGAAATCCCATGAAATCCCTATTTTCACAGAACAAAATCCGACTTCCTCATGTCCTCCATGTTGATCCCAGGAGACCATTTGCCTGGGAGACGGCCGAGGCCGCTGTCCCACCTGCAATCAGCACTTGAGAGTGGCCTCTCAGCTCTCGACCTGGGCCGTCCTGGGGGACTGTCACAGTGGGTCCGTGGGAAAATCTGAGAAATCTTGAGGAAATCCCAGGGAAGACATGGGAAGACCTAACATGGTTGGAAGGTAAAGATCAATAAAGATTGTAATTCCAGCTTTGGGGTTGATAGATCCAGGGCTGGGTCACTGGGGAAGTGCTCAAGCCCCAAAGAGATCCGAAGAGGGGAAGCATTTTATCCCACTCGAATTTGATGGGCCAAGTCGTTGGGGCCAACCGTTGTGGGAGACAGTGGTCGCCTTTGCTATCTGTCTATATCTGTCTATTACTATGTAGATCTATGTAGACATTTGCCGGTTCAATAACTTGGACTCGGACCCAAAGGTCGATTTTTTTTTGGGGACTTTCGGCTAGTCCCTGGATGTTCAACAGGTGTTTGATTTCGAGCCTATATTGTTGGGGGTGATGGTTCCGGCCTCATTTCTGGGATGATCTCACCCCCAGCAACCAACCAGCCCATGCTTTTCATGTTCACAAACAGCCCAGCTGAGGATTCGGTGGGTGTGCTGTCCGTCGAGCATCGTGAGGAGGGGGACCCCTATATGTAACTTACATTTTCTCAATACTTCAGGTGGCAGAAATGTAATAGTACATTTTTGACATATGACCTAAAATGTAAGCCTTACATTTTTAGGTTTTACGGAAGAAATTGTAATATTACATTTTCTAGGTAACCTTTAGGAAATGTATACTATTACATTTTGTAGGTGTTCGATGGTGTTGGGAAAAATGTAAGCTAGACTGCTTGAGGTGTTAAACATACTATTGGTTTGCAACAGATTTCCATGTCCAGGTGTGTGCAGGTGTCATTTTGCTTATTTCTAGGTAAGTTATGTCACAACACGGCATATTTTGCAAAGCATCTTTCTGCTTGCCTAGGCTGACGCTGCACCTGAGCTCGCATCTGCTGAGAACCACGTTGGGCACCTCAATGACTGTAGATGACTAGGATGATATCCTATGTAATTTTTTGATAATTTTTGTGCATATGTGCGTATCATTGTGCACTTTGCCTGGAATTGCCTGGTGAATGGTGGTGTTTTTTGAAAAATGTAAGCTAGACTGCTTTAGGTGTTGAAAATGATGGTGTTTTGCAGAAGATCTCCATGTCCAAACAGTCAAGCTTACATTTTTTTAACTACTACTTATTCCATCTTCTTTCCACATCTTTCCACTTTATGTCACAATGTTGCATATCTGGCAACGCATTTTTCTGCTTGCCTAGGCTGGCACT
>Ga0126342_10011012_pt1 | contig 16163 bp, 14 predicted proteins | sample Cyp1metagenome_FD_92528 | JGI IMG/M metagenome (GOLD analysis project Ga0126342, IMG submission 92528) | Coral microbial communities from Lord Howe Island, Old Settlement Bay, Australia - Cyphastrea 1 metagenome | ecosystem: Host-associated > Invertebrates > Cnidaria > Coral ... | reverse complement strand
CTCTTTCTACTCCTGGCGTTCACAAAAGCGTGCAAATACAAGTGAAAAATGATGAAAAAATAAAACACAATGGAATTAGCCACATTTTCTGACCAAACATGATGATGATTGCTTCAAAAGTCCCGCAAATACCAAGAGATAAACATGAAGGTCATCATAAAGACTCTTAAGAAAATGCCAAAACACACGCGCGGTAAACCAGGCGCCGGGATGTTTATGTATATGTATATGTTTATGTATGTGTATATGTGTGTATCTATGTGTATGTATATATATTTTTTGTATATATATATATGCAGAGCAAAAAGCATCCAAACACCAAAAAAACTTAAGTTTCATTTGTTTTTTTCACCATTTCAGGTCCACCATTTGATCCAAAGAAACAAAAAACCTTGAGTTTTGTTGGTTGTTTAGATATCAAAACCAAAAGAAACCAAAAAAAACTCAGGTAAAACCAAAAGAACTAACATGAGCTTGAGACCAAACATTATCCGACCTGTTTTTCCGGTTTCCCGAGGTTTTGGTTGTAATGCCTATCCTTTAAGAGTAGCAGCAGTAGATTCAGCAAGATATTGCAGAATTACAAAATGGATTGGTAAACAAAGCACACATTTGCAAGCATTTCTTTTGCTAGTTGCAAATGTGTGCTTCGTTTACTAATCCATTTGCAAGTATGCAGATTAAAATCTAACACCATGTCTACTCAGCCACCTCTCATGGACATCATCTAGTTGTGCCTTGTTGGTGTTCTCATGGTTTGAGAGCCCTCCCAGAAAGTTACTTAAGACCATTGGAAGAAATACGACACAGCCAAGGCTTGAAAATACAATAAGTAAACAAGTTTCAGCATGTACTTTGAAGTCTGTTATCAAAGCAAAATCCTCCAATATAGGCCTTGCGCAGCAGTGTTTTCAAAGAATATCACATTCCGTGGATAAAGTCGCATCATTCCTTGCATGCAGTGAAATCATTTTGTAGAGCCCCCTTATATGAAGGAGGGCAGCATATTTTTGAAAGGAACATAGTTATTTTCAAAGAGACGCGCAGCTGTGCAAAGTTGTAAAGGAATGCCTGCCGCATTTCTTGAAAGGAATATAAATATATATAAATAATAAAGCTATTCTCCAAAAGACTTACAGCTGCGCAAAGTTGTAACGGCTTTCTTTGAAAGGAAGATAGAGTTATTTTCAAAGAGATTTACAGCTGTGCAAAGTCATAAAGTATAAAGGAGCGCAGCATTTCTTGGAAGGAATATAGAGTTATCTTCAAAGAGACTTACAGCTGTGCAAAGTTATAAGGAGCGCAGCATTTCTTGAAAGGAGACTTACGGCTGTGTAAAGTTACAAAGGAGTGCAGCTTTCTTTGAAAGGGACATAGTTATTTTCAAAGAGAGTTCCAGCTGTGCAAAGTTCTGTTGAAGAAGTAGAGGAATTTAAGGAAGGAGGATAGCATTGCTTCAGAGTGGAATCCTTTGAGTAACCATTTTAACATATTAATTGCAATATTCCTCAAAGAAAGTTTTGGTGCAAGTCTGTGCAAGGCTTCCTTCACAAGGGAGTGGATCATTTGATTGAAAAGCATGCAATAACACAAAGAAGCATTACTATGAAGTAGAAGCCTTGGGTGTACGTAGTGTTTTTTGAAAGAAACGGGCCATGGATATATGCGTATATATATATACATATGTATATACAATTTGCGCTTCCATATGAGTGAAACATCAGGAAAAAAGAAACAGGCGACACTATTTTGAAGAAGTGAAGTCTTTCCTGTAAAAAATAAATGCCATGCAGAAAAAAAGAATGAGAGGGAGGCTGAACTTCTTTAAAGGATGTATTGCATCTGTCCACATAATGTATTTTTCTGCAAGAATACTGCTACTTATTTAAGGGGATACCTTGTCTTCAAGGCAATTACTGCATTTTGAAAAAGTTAAGTCTTTCCTTAAACAATGGTCATACAAGAAAAATGATAGGAAGGCTGAGCTCCAGTAGAGGATGTAGTTCATCTTTCCACACTGATAGTTTTCTTGCAAGAATATTGTTTCTTATTTAAGGGAATATCTTGTCTTCAAGGCAGATTGTAACCTGTAAGCAGCACTTTCCTTCAACAACAGTGTTTCTTTTGCAAGGAATGCACACCAATACTGAATGCTAATCACACATTGCATATTGTGTAGCAATCTGGTGTTTTGAAAGAAATACTGTATGATGAAAGAAGGCTGAACCATTTTCTGAAAGGCAAACTGTTCTTCTCCAGAAAGGAACACCGCATGTTTAGAGGAATGCTCTATATTTTGTACGGATACTCCTTCTAAAAAGGGCTCGACTCTTTTAAATTTGTTCTTTACTTTCGTCTACTTTCTCTACTTTTTTGGAAGGCTCTCTCTAGCTATGTATCTATATATATAATTATATATGTGTGTGTGTGTGAAATGTGTGTGTGTGTTATCTTTGTAGCATTTTTTATCTGAAAAGGTGGGTCTTGGGAGGGTGGGGTGGCAGATATATACACATATATCTGTCTGTCTGTGTGTGTGTGTCTGTATGTGTGTATGTAATGTAATGGAATGTAATGTAATGGAATGTAATGTAATGGAATGTAATGTAATGGAATGTAATGGAATGTAATGTAATGTAATATATGTATGTACACGTGTAGGCATGGGTATCCTGCATCTGTGTTCTAGACAATTACGCATGGAACGATGATCCTCAGAGAAGAATTCGCAGCAGACAAACACAAGCGGCGATTGTATTCAATCACACTTGCATAGGACATGCACCAAACACCTCAACTTAGCATACGCAATCAGAAATCACATTGTCCGGAGAACCTTCTTCCGTTCGAATGTGACCACCAAAGCTCTGACGGCCCGTACGGCACCGAACGCCGATCGCCGAATACTTCGAGACGCTGCCAGCGCCCGATCAAGTCAGCTATGGTCTACAAGCCCCGCCGCCAGTCGTGCCTACCAGTGGGGTTCTTTGAATTATTCGCGGGAGCTTCCTTCTTCAATCGTCTTTGACATATGCACAGGTCTGTACAGAGGGAGGGAAAGTTGAATCTCGTTTCCTAGATTCAATGAGTTGTGGACAAAACTGCAAGAAACCTCAAATGTAGAGTTTTCCTGTAAATTTTCCACTAACGGTTGGGTCTTCCAGAGTTGCGCTTTCTCAATGGCTCTCAATTAATCAGGACCCTGGGGGCACGGCAGGCAGCTGCACGGGTTATTGGGGCCGTCTCTAGCGGTTTTCGGCACCATATGCCGTGCCAAGACAGAGGAAAGCAAAAAAACTTGGGAAACATGGGAATAAGGAGGAGTTAACATCCAAAATGTTAACAAAGAAATGGATTTCATTAAAAGAAACGGGGATAACAATCTGATCGGATCTGATGGATATGTCTGAAAATGAAATACACCATAGTACACATACACACACCAAAAAAAAAAATAATACAGTTTAATCATATTGCTAAAACAACTGACAATCACCCGTGGGATTTTTCGGACAAATCTGCAGGCCACCGTGTCATTTTGGGGTAGCCTATTTTTAGACAAACCGATGTGAGTCTGCACACCTGTTAATACAGAACTACATGCACAAAATGTATCAACATGTTGTTACCATCCTGCTCCCTTGCAAATGGCATCTGAATATGGCAAGATATCTTTTTCCAGACCTCCCAAACAAAAATTCTTTCCTGCAGAGTTGCCGCGAAATCTCTGGTCACACCACTCATGTTGGCTGAGCAATGATTCTCTCCACCCGATTTTATGAAAAAAAAATACTACATTGTACATATTTATATATATATATTATTATGATTATGAATGTTATTATTACTACTTCAATTTATTACGTTTTTATTATTATTATTCGTTTGTGTGCGTGCCAGAGATTCACAACCAGAATTTGATCTTCAGACTCGCTGTGGCTTGGCCCCAAAGATGAGAACAAAACAAAAATGTGTTGGACCCAAAGTATCGGTCCCTCAAGGGGTCCCTCTGTCGGTTGAAGACTGACATCGACAAATCTCCGAATGTCATCAATGACATGCAGCATCTCCGGCTAAAAGAAGAACAAGGCACGTCATGTGTCATACCCCAATAATACGCCAACACTATCCCCAAAATGTGAAATGGAAAAAAATATTTTTATATCTACATATATATATATGTGTGTGTGTATGTGTATATATATATACATGTATATTTACTATTTATCTGCATTTAATTACTTAATTTGTTTCATTATATCTCAGATCTCAACTCCTTTTGCTGCATCCAAAGCAGGCAGCTTCTCTCGTTTCAAGCGTTTAGCTTGCTGTGCTATGTATGAAAAACGGCCCTGACTTGGTGACAGGGTGGGCGAGGACATGGGTGAAAGCTTGGGAATGGATACAACACAGATGATTCGATCTTAGAAGGACAAGATCTCAACTCCTTTTGCTGCATCCAAAGCAGGCAGTTTCTCTCGGTTCAAGCGTTTAGCTTGCTGTGCTATGTATGAAAAACGGCTACCAAAGGAAGGGCCAAGTAGTTGTGGGAACAGCTGAGGCTGAGTTCAGCAAAAAGATCGCTCGGTCACAAATCTTCGGGAAAGCTGCAGCAAGCCTATTGATTCTGTCAAGCGCCTGTGGAGGGATGCGACTCTGACAAGTGGCAACTGATATCTCCTGAAGGTAGATTTCCATGACTCTGGATGACAACCAGCGGCCACGATGTCGAACAAGCTCTCCATCTTCAAAGCGCTGCAGCAGATGTGTGGCCCCCCCGCCTCTCAAACTAGCAAGATCATAAGGACGCCAAGCGAATGCTGCAATTGATTGAATCTTTTCCGAGGCGTTGACCCTGAAAGCGACCAAAGCTTTTTGTCACCTGGCCAGTTACCAAAAACTGCTAGTAAGCTGATCACATCTTTTGGATCAATTCGGGCAGATTGATGCTTGGCTGCAGAGCCACGGGTTTTGGGATGTCGTATTTGGAAAAAGGCATAGCCGATACCTGCTGTGGAATCGCTAGGAAGGACGAAGTCAGATCTGAGGCCATTCAGAACTTCTCCAACTCGAAGAATACCTGCCCATGCCAAAAGGAAAATGGCTGACTCCTGGGCCCAGCCCCAGAGAAGAGCCAAGGCTGAGAAAGCCGGCATCGCCGGGTGGTGGGATCCAGGTTCACCTGTTACCCAGCTCAGGAGCGCATCTCGGCGGCTTCTGGCCTGCGGCCTTAGTACTCTGTCTGCTGCCAGATTGACGCCAGAGCGTCGATCCGCACGCGTCCTCTCATCTGCAGTTTGCGGGACCAATGGCACAGCATAGCAAGATGGGAGAAAGACGACGAGGGGCAATGGCTGCAATCCATGGAGACCATTCCTCTCCCCAAAGTTATTAAGGAACAGAAATCCCCAGAATAATAACCTAAGGGGGCCTCTAACACCGTCCTGGGGTAAGGAGGCACGGAGGGATGGAAAACTGAGGGAACGGAAAAGTCCATGTGCTAGCAAAAATCCCAGGAGAGCAAGGGCAGCACAAAGTCCAAATCCAATGGTACACTCAAATCCAACACATCCACAGAAGGGCCAGCCAGAAACACCTGGAAACATAGGCCGAGCATCGACAGGGCAAGTGACGGACAGGAGGACCACAAGTCGCACCCAAGCGCAGGACAAGGCCAGGGAATGCAAGTGAGCGAGGACCTCAGCAGAAACATGATCAGAAAAGGCAACTGCTGGAGTGGCACGGATCTCAACGTCCCTGGTTGGGCCATCAGCGACATTGAGCTTAGCAGGTGTAAAGCCAAGTGACGGGTAAAGTCCAAAGGCAACCTGTAGAGCGGCACACTTCCGAAGGGAGGGACCGAGGGCGGCTGCCGACGACCTACCCTTTGCAATGGAACATTTTGCAACTCGAGAATCAAGAAGGGCATTGAAGCGGCAGCCTAGTCAGCCTAGTCCAGACGCTGCAAGGTACCGGAGAAGAGTCAAAAAGGAATGATTTTCCAAGATGTTGATATGCGACGGTCGTCGCTAGTGCCACTGCAATACTTCCCTCCAAGAGCCAGACAGCAAGAGATCATTGGCAACGACACTTTCAACACCACTAATCCGAGGTCCCTCAGCGTCTGCACGAAAATCCCGGTCAAGGGCTGATGCAAAAGCACGGGCAAAGTGCTTGGCAAGCTCAGGCACATAAACCGCTGAAGCCTTAGTAGCCCCCTTGAATGGGAACGTGAGCATGACCACCTGGACACCTACATTCCAAAGCCTCGGGCGCAATCTTCCAGAGAAGAAGTCTGAACTCCTTGCGATGTGGGCTGCCAAATTGACATGACGCAACAATTGTCTCACCAAAATTCTTGACGTCCCGCAAAAACCTCCAAATTGACAACCAGGCAATTTTCGAAAGTCTAGGCTGCTCCAACAGGCAAGGAACATCGCAAAGAGAGGCGACCCACGCAAGAAACAGACAGCGAAATTTCAGTCATGCAAAATCCCTTCGGCTCAGCATAGGCCCGCACGCAAGGATGGGCAGCTGGAGAAAAGGTTGTGCAAACGGGCTCAAGCATGATACCTCGAAGCCTCTTGGATTGTAACATATTGCAAAGCCATTCAACAACTTTCAGGTCACGCAGGTCATAATGAGGTGAGTCGGAAAGCTCAATGGGAGGCATGACTGTGTAACCCCAAGCAGCAAGACATGCAGAAGTTCCTGCAGCTCCTCCACAGACTTCAACAAAATCAAAGGAAAAATCCAACGGGGGCTGAGGAGTGAAAGCTGGCTGGTCATCCTCTGCGGCATCTTCACCTGCAATCTTCAGAGCCTGACGGTAGGGTCCATCCAGGCAAGTGTGAGACCCACGCTAGTCTCCCGTAAGCCACGGGGTTTTTGCAGTGCTCTGAGTGATCTGCCTAGCAACGATGGCCCCCTTCCCGCAGGATGCATCAGTGGCAAAAAGTTCGCTGTGGACAGGCCGGGTAACATCTGAGGCAGCAACAAAGGAAAACACAGCAGCCAAAACAATCTCATCAGCAGCTTTCCTGTGGAGAAGGAAAACATCACCTGGGTCAGTGCCAGCGGAGGAGCCATTCGCATACAACTTTGAAAGTAAGCATGTTAGGCAACGCCGATAAAGTAAAACTGAAGTCCAGTTCCCCGCAAGTCTGGTGGCCAAGGCCGAAGAGAGAATAGGCAAAGCAACACTACGCAAGGACAAAACTGCAAGGCTGAGCCACTTCTGCACAGGGGCTGAAACAGTGACAATACCTCTGGACAGGGCTGCATCTGAGGAGTTCACCTCCGCTCCTGCAACCTTGAAGTGGTGAGACCCAACAATATCCTTCTCAGGGGAACCCAAGACACCGACATGATCATACTTCTTTCTGGCAGCGTGGAAACACGCAACAGCTGGCAACGTGGACCTCTTAGGATTGGAGGCCTTGGAAACCGATAGGGAAAAATAATCATCTATAACAAGTCCTTCATAAACTGGACCCTGTGGGAAAGGCCGCCCCCCAAGAATCCTGTTCCGAGGCTTCAGGAGGTCAGCCTCTTCCAGCAGCGCTGCATGGCTAGACAACGCAAACTCAACTCCAAGATGATCACCCTGGAAAAGGCTCTGAAACAGGGCTAAACTTCACCAGCCTCTGACGCTAAAAGTCCACGGCGTGAACTACCAAATTGATCACCAACCTCATCTCTTGACTGCTTCTGTTTGGGTGAACCCAAAAAGGTCACCAAGGCCGAAGAGCCATCAAACGCAGACAAAGGATATTTGAAGGGCAGGACATTGGTGGTGGCATGCTCAAAAGACACCGCTGCCTGACGGTAAAAATTTTTTCTGCCAGTGATGGCCCCACAAACAAAGGAACCCCTAGGGACAAAAATGCCAGTAATCATATATCCTATAGGGAGAAACTTTGAAGGCCCTGACAAGTGCCGCTCAGCTTGGTTTGCAAGGCGACGATCACTAATCTGGCGGTCAACTTCAGCTGACTTCCTGGCATTTAAAACCCTAGAAAAGGTGGATCTGTGCAGCTGCTGACCAATCAAACAAAGAAGGCCTTTTGTGTCCCAAAGAAGCGCAAGTCGAAGGTTCTCTTCTCGGGACTCACGAGACAAGTCCGGTCCGGCGGCAAAATCCAAGGGGCCATCATGGTGCAGGGCGCGAGGTTCCTGAAAGAGCATCCAAAGCTCATCATGCAAATAGTCAGCCAAATTCCAATTTGCCTGACCAACCAACTTCAGCCTGCTAAAGTCAAGAGATGTGTATGGCTGAAAGGGCATGGTCTCCTCAGAGGGGCGAGCAACACCAACCTTCTTGGCCTCAAAGTCCACAGGGCCCTCAATATATTGGTCAAGCTGCAGCAGAGGTGAATGCTCAGCAAAATGCTCGAATTCTGAGCCAGACCGTCCTGGGACAGCAGAGAAAGGCTCTCCCCCAGGAGTATCACACGTTGCCAAAAGCGCCCAGAGTCGTTGATGGACTCGTTGTTGCACAGGGTTCGGGCGCCTCCCAAGCAAGTCCCATTTGCGGCGATCAACTCCACCATGAATGAAATTGAGGGGAACAATGAGGATGTGGCGCGTCCTCTTTCTCAAAAGGCAAATCCATCTGCGCCTGGAAAGCCTGGGGCGGCTGCCACTAACAAGTCCAAAATCAGCCAGCGGCAGCGGAAAGACAACGGAAGCTGGAGATGAACCAGCTCGAGTGCGTGAACTGATTCGGCAAAAGGCTGAGTTAAATTTGTCACCTCGTAGTTGAAGTCGATCAAAAGGACCTCGATCACAGCGTCCTGTACAGGAACGGGTGACGCTAAATCTTACAAACTGAGAACTTGACCTGCCGGCAAAGTGAATGAAAGACGCAGGTTGGCCCATCACATCTTCGGCTGGTGAAGCCATGCCTGCTGCAAGCTGCTCGGCTGTGAAGTAACCCTGTGGCAAAGCAAGGAGGAGTCCACCCATCCGACGAAGAACGATCAAGCATACAGCAACCGCTTCTCCATCTCATGGGTCGTCTCCAACTCTCCCACTGCATTTCGTCCTGCTGCTATCATCCTGGAAATTGGAGTGCTGCCCCAGCAAAATAGATCTTGGCTTCAATCTGTGAAGGGAAGGCGGGGCAAATGGTTCCAGAGCCCTCCAAAGGCCCAACTGCCTGACGGAAAGCAGCTGAGGTCGTGAAGACCTGAGGCACAGCCAATCCCTGGGCTCGCAAAACACACCAGGCCCGATTCTGCTGGACAATGGTGGGTGTCTGGTTTGGGGGATGACACCCTTCCGTCCAAGACGGCTCTGGCCCACTGACCCACTTTCCAAGCTCGCTTTGCTCAATCAACGGCCTCTGAAGCAGGCCAAATCTGGGGCAAAGGTTCGAAGGAATCTTGAATGCTGGTTCTGGTCTCCACTGAGATAGTGGAGCGGACTTTGGAACGAACGGGGGATGCCCGATAGGAAAAAGATGGCCGAGGAACAGGTGTAGACGGGACAGCAGAGGGCTGAGCCGGAGGGTGATGGGCAAGTCCACGGACAAAAGCAGCATGGAAAGTCCAGCAAAGTCCAAAGTCAAATCCACGGTGTCCGGTCCTCAGAGGGTTGGCTCATGCAAGTGCCGGGAAAGCCGGTGAGCAGCCGCCCTGGAGGGGGTATTGGATGAGGTCACAGGCCGAGGAGGGCAGAATCCAAAGGCAGAGCCGAAGAGATAGCAAAAGCCCAAGGCACAAGTGACAAATCCAAAAATCAAGCCAGCGAGGAAGCAAGCGAGAAGGGAACCCCAGGACGGAGAGCCACAGTGTTGAGGACACCCCAAGCGCCACCAATTGGTCGAAACACTCCAGTTAAGGATCTTAAGGACCCCGAGGAATGGTTCCATGAAAGCTTGAGAATGGATACAACACAGATGATTCGATCTTAGAAGGACAATGATTTATATTTTGTTTTTTCAACACTACTATATATATATTATATATATGATGGATATGATACCTGAAAAGGGCAGAAGGGTGGCACAGAGCTGGTAAGTTGTGTTGTACCTGGAGATCATCCGGCTCGAAAACCGCTGAAAAAACAGGCCCTGAACATCATGCAACCCGCCCTTGGCCAGAATCACTTGGCCCGCAAAACATGTCAATTGGATATCATTGATTTCATTCCATGAGCGGCATACTAATGTACTATACATCATCCATCATCATCCCCAGCCTTTGTTGATGCCTCTGCTTTGGTTTGCTGCCAATTTGTGATTCCCTGCGCTGCGGGGTTGTTCTGCCTCTTTTCAACACCACCTTTGCAGCCATCTTAGACGTCTGCATGCGATGCTTGGCCTGTTTGGCCCAAAGACAAAAGGTGTGGGTCACTTGAGGCTTCAAAAACAGCAAGGCAAGACTTCAAAGAAGCGTTCCTGTGGTCATGTCAGGGTAGGTTGAATAAAGCCATACCAAAATCAATCCTGTGGCTATCCCTCGTTTCCGGATGTGAGATCCAGTTGCGGACGGGTCACCAGGCGCTTTCGCCCAGCGTTCCAGTCCAGTGCCTGAAGTACTCCACAAGCGCTCCAGTATCAATAATTCAATTCAACGAACACGCATTCCACTTGGCATCTTCACATCGGTCTTAAACGGGGTAATATGCTCCTCATGACTCATGACAAGGGTCATATTCTCTGATGGAATTGATGCGTTGATAGCAAGAGGCCAAACCCCCAGGATACTCCACCCAAAAAAGCCCTCCAGTCGGTCGCGTGCATCAGAGACGACTATGCGTGAAATAGCCTGCAGCCGGCCTAGCGCCAGGCGCTGTACTGTAGCTACACCAAGCCGACTCTCTTTGGGGTGGCTCAGTTGTCCAATCCAGAATCCACACTGCGCAAATCCAGGAGCACAGTTCTCACACGCACAATACGACAGGATAAAGTAGAATACAAGAGCACAAACACTTACAATATCTTACAATGGTGGGTTCTTCTGCTCCTTGCGATACCATGGCACTTGGCACCGTATCTCTTGCTAGCTACAAAGCCACCAATTGCTCAGGTTTTGCGCAGCCTGGAACCTTCAAGCCGTTCTCTTGGCAGAAAAAAGGTATCATGGCACGTTTGAAGATTTTGAGGCATCACGCGTCCATTGTAGGCCCCACCCCTGGTAGATGGCTGGCAAAGGTCCAAGCAGGGATGGACTGGGGGAGTCAACTGTAATTTGGCTACAAAAGTTGTTCGTCTCATTATTGGCTTACATGTGCCATCGTCTGATATCGTCTGGTTGGTTAAATTGCCTATTTTCAGACAGACCCAAATCATAGCCATAGTGTTGCTCACCCTGCATCCCATCATGGCTGAGCTTTTCTGGTTCACCATGACCCAAAACACCTCCAACCTCCACCAGCCCGGGCCACGCCTAGGGCGAGCCGCTCAGCCGCCTCCTGCTCGATCCGTAAACGGACGCCTTGCCGTCGCCGGGAGGGCGGTGAATCCGACGCCTGGCGAATGGCACTGCGTCCGCGGAGAATAGCCCACTTCCAATGGATATCGGATATCAATGGATTATCAATATGCTCCATCTGTGCTTTATACGCTATATAGATGATAATAGATGATTATAGATCATTACAAATGATTATATATATATATATATACGTATATAGTCATGATCTGATCGGTTGAAATTGCGACATCGGGGTATGCCCGATTGTTTGGACAAACCCAAATGCTGCTGGGGACATCAAGAGTTGGGTAGGCAAAATGCAAATGGGTTGTGAATCTTGTTTCAGGTTGCGATGGGCTAGAAATGAACGCCTTGATCGAGTCCACCTTGGCTGCGATGGCAGTGGCAACTGCGACCGCCAACTCCCGCCGCAAGCTTCCCGCTTCCTCCACCAATGAGTGGCCGATTTGGCGAGCTTCAGCAGCTTGGTTCCAGCTGAAGCTATTTGTGTTTGAAAGGATCAGCAAACACTGCACACCCCAAGCTCTGACCCCAACGCGTCCTTCTGGGAGCGCTTTAGCTCACGGCGAGCTTCATCTAAAGCACCTGCCCAGAAGGATGACCACTTCAACGAAAGTTCCTGTGATTTTGGAGAAAATCAGGTGAAAGTTTTGGCTACACCTGTTGAGTCTGTGTAAATGCGGTAAGATCAGACCTTTATCACACCTTGACCACGCTGTCAATCAGGAGAACCACCATCCCCCAAAAGGGACAGTGCTACAAAAAGGCATCCATCTGGCTACATGATCATATCATCTCAAGTTGAGAACTGCCAACAGTTGCCAACAAAAATTTCCCAGCCGTACTTTCGGCAAGTTTCCCAGGTCACCTGCGGTGCGCTCGGCTTTGGCTTCAGCCAATGCCACGTTCCCTCCGTTCCCTCCAGCGGGGCGAAGTAAAGTGGCCTTCAGGCGCTGAGTCGTATCCACCTCGGAGCCACACAAGCCACAGGACCAGTTGGTCAACTCGGTCAACTCGGTCAACTCACTTCGATCTGCCAAAGATATCAGTGCTCGTTTGCCAGTTCCACTCTGGATTCCACCCTGCCCCAAGTGCACAAAATCCAAGGAACTGAAGAGGTGGTGCTAAGGTCAGTAAGGTTTGCAAACTGGGACCCTGCCTTAGCATCAGGTTGTAAGATCTGGGCCACAGCCATGGAACATCGTGGAATCATCTATCGAGGGAATCTATGTAAATCCATGTGCAATAATATTACATAATATACAGCAAAAATCGGAGTTCGATTGAATTAATGTGACTTCACATGAAATTCCAACCCGAGGATTTCAATTCAGAGTGAACAGGTCTCTCCAGTTCTGCATGTCGGACGACAGGAGCTTTGACCCGCGCCCGCCTCAATCAAGGCGTCTGTCCGTGCAGTGGCGCAAATGGCCGACCGGTGAGGCAAGTCCAAAGCGCCTTGGATAGGCTGTGAGCTCTCCGATTTTGTTCAAAAATGTTCACGATGAGTTTCCAAAAAAGGGAAAAGTTCTACAGATCTAAGATCTCTAGTGGAACCGTGGGATTCATGTTATATCATATTATGGTTTGCTCAATACGTGAACATGCATAAGTGCATATCATGTATGAACATCTATGTCATTTGTCTATATGCTTGTGGATCTAGTTGTGCATGTGCTCGCATAGCAAATATACATTTACACACGCAATAGTCATGGTTCATTAATTAGCAGATTTGCGGGGTTATTTTGTATACACCAATATGTATAATTATGTGTGCATATGATATGATATGATATGATATGACATGACATCACATTATATTGTATGTATGTGTGTGTGCGTGTGTGTGTGTGTGTGTTTGTTTATTTATTTACGGATCTACACATATATATATATATACACGTATATATATATATATATATATATTTATTTATATATCTTGTATAATGCTGGATATGTGATGACATGTGCATAGATTATACGTGTATATGTGCGTATGCATGATACATACATATACACCACATACACACATAACTCTTTATGTATATATATATATATATATTGATTGTGTATGCATACACATCAGATTGTATAAGCCTATATTTAAATATGTACAATATCATGTGTGCGTGTTCACTCAAATAAACGTCAAACAGCTGGTTCCAACTGGGCCACGAAGAGCTGCCTTTGTGTCGCGCAGCTCCTGGCTGAATTCGGATGGGCCAATGGGCCGTTCCCATTTGGACAACCAAAGTTTTGCATCGGAACGCGTCGGAACCAAACCTGGCAAAAGACTTCTTAGAAAGTCTATCGAGGCTCAGAAATTAGTACCTAGATGTACCTAGCGTGACCCGTGGTTTCTTGATTCGAGGTGACTCATGACATTGCAAGCCCTGCGGGCCTTCTTCAAGTTTCCGCATTCCACCTGCAGCGCTCGGCACTTCAGCTCAACCTCCATCCGCTCACCTGGCAGTGCATCAGGCCGGCTTCGGCATGGTATGAGTTGAGCTGTTGAAGCTTTTGGCTCATGTTTCCCAAAACCAACCAAAACCATCCAAAACCTGTACATGATGTTCTCATCCCACAAAGGGTTTTCAGGTCACAGGGGCCCCTGCACCAAGTTTACCAACTACTGACAAAGGCCAAAAATTGTTGCCACACCTTGGGCTCTCGCCACCTCCCGCTCCGCATTGGCAATGCGTCGCCGGGCCCCTTCCTGACAGGTTGCGTGGAGAACAAGGTCAGAAGGCTGCCTTGTCCATGGGCTGAAGTCATATAGGCTGCCGCCCACGGCCATGCAATGACACGAATGCGTGCAAACGTTGTTGTGAGTAGACCATGACACCAAGCCGAAGGAACCGCTAAAAATAGCCCAGTCGCCAGCTCTGAATCAATCCCCTTGTATTGGTCGAGTGTTCGTGTTCTCGCAGCTTTGGCATCCTCAAACAATCGGAGGACTGGTCGACTATCTTAACCCTGCTGCCAGAAGGAGGGATGCCCTTCTCTCAGACATTTCGTGGGATCGGCACCACCAGCCTACCCATCAAAAAACCCTCGAGCAACCCTCATCCGCTGGCAATTGCCCAGGCACGCTCAATTCAGCGGTGACATCAATCAATTGTGCTTCCGCCGCAGAGCAGCGTTCCTTGCGTATCATCAGCTCCACCTGCAATCACAAACCCAACAGTTGCAGCAGGAACAGAAGTGGGTGATGTTGCTGCTTGGCAGTGCTTCTCATGTTATCTGCCTTGCATGAAACTTAGGGGTGAGAAGCCACACAAGCAGGTACACGCCCAGTATGCCTTTGCGGGGCCAAGAAAAAGAGCGTGCGATCACATGAATCTGTCAAAATTCTCCCATACAATTTACAATCGAACATCCAAATCAACCACTTGATACCACTTAGGAGGTTTGGATGGAGTCCACTCATCACCCATCTTTGGATAAGTGTCAGCCTGAACCCTGAACCAACCCTTCCAACCTCAAGTTGCTGCAGCTGCTGCTTCAATTTTTGCACCTCGGCGTCCTGTTTGATGTTTTGCGCCTGCAGGGGTGGGGGATTGCAGATTCATTCGATACTTTAGTAAGACGCTGGCACATCTCAGAGGCATCTTGGCCTGCTGCATGCCCGCCAGCTCTGCGTTGAGGTGCTGCACCTAGCCACCCAACCAAAACAAACAAATCGATTCAAGCAACAGGCCATTGTGCAGCCAATCAGGGATCGTCAATTCTCAATATTTGTCCTCGACGTCCGTTTCACTCATGCTAGTTTGACGTATTCCCACATCGGAGTGGAAGGGCTTGAAGCATTGCAATTGAAAGGCTGGGAGTTCACTCACCCTCCGTATGCACACCTTGTTCTCTGCATCTCGCAGCCGGCCACGTGTTGCGTGCAGATCTTGTGAGTCACCTGAGGATGGAGCGCAGTGGCTGCTCAGTAGCTCCCAACACTTGCTACGCTGGGATTATGTCACGTTGCTTTGCGGCACTCCTGGATCTCCAGTGAGTCTCCAGAATCTACATTGGTGAGGCCAATAGGGCACTTCTGGACCTTCACACGCCAAAGTATCTACCAGCCTACACCTCTCGGAGAGCTCATGTGTGCCCCAGATAGATAGATAGATGGATAGATAGATAGATTAGATTAGATTAGAATAGATTAGATTAGATTAGAATAGATTAGATTAGATTAAGATTAAGATTAAGATTAGATTAAGATTAGATAAGATTAGATTAGATTAGATTAAGATTAGATTAAGATTAGATAAGATTAGATAAGATTAGATAAGATTAGATAAGATTAGATAAGATTAGATAAGATTAGATAAGATTAGATAAGATTAGATTAGATTAGATTAGATTAGATAAGATTAGATTAGATTAGATAAGATAAGATTAGATAAGATTAGATAAGATTGGATAAGATTAGATTAGATTGGATAAGATTAGATTAGATCAGGTCAGGTCAGGTCAGATCAGATGAGATTAGATCAGATTAGACAGATTAGATTAGATTTGATTTGATTAGATTAGATTAGATTAGATAGGATTGGATTAGATAGATAGATAGATAGATGGATAGATAGATAGATTAATTAGATAGATAGATAGATACTGTAGATAGATAGATACTGTAGATAGATAGATACTGTAGATAGATAGATACTGTAGATAGATAGATACTGTAGATAGATAGATACTGTAGATAGATAGATACTG
>Ga0126342_10011011_pt1 | contig 16163 bp, 14 predicted proteins | sample Cyp1metagenome_FD_92528 | JGI IMG/M metagenome (GOLD analysis project Ga0126342, IMG submission 92528) | Coral microbial communities from Lord Howe Island, Old Settlement Bay, Australia - Cyphastrea 1 metagenome | ecosystem: Host-associated > Invertebrates > Cnidaria > Coral ... | reverse complement strand
TTTATTATTATTAAGATATATCAAATATATATATATATTTATTTTTTATATATATATATTTTTCCAATAATAAATATCATAATATTTATTTAAAATATTTTATAATATAATTTAATTAATAACAAATAAAAATATAATATTTTTTAATATATTATAATATTATAATTATTATAATTATTATAAATATTATATATATATTGTTTTCTTTCCATATAAAAAACAATAATATTTTTATAATTTATTTTTTTGTATTTATATTTAGAGATTTTTAAGGATTAATAAATTAAAGAGAATATTTAAAATACATAATAATATCCTAAATAATCAAACAATTAAATTAGGGTTCCTCCCCTTTATTTCGAAAAATAAAATTCAAACCACCACCGCTAAATTTACCTTCCCTAAAATCTAAAATAATGTATTTTTTTTATTTATCATAATATTTTTATTATTATATATATATATTTTCCTTAATAATAATTTATAATGATATCATTAATAATAATATTTAGAAAATAATATACCCTAAAAATCCAAAGGCCATACTTCTTAAGTCCTTAGGCAAAATACCATAAAAAGGGATCATCGTCGAAAAATCATAGCAATGCCGAGGTTCTACGGCCGAGGGTTTACAGCAATGTTGTTGGATTCTACGGCCGAGGGTTTGTAGCAATGTCATTATTTCTACGGCCGAGGGTTTATAGCAACGGATGTTTGGCTTCCATGACCCCCATGTATTAAAAATTAAAATGTGATACATGCACTCACGATTTCTCACGATTTTAGATCGCTATATTGTACCTTTTAGGGCCTTAACCGTTCCTTTTTGGTCCTTTTAAAGGGCCTACGCACGATTTCTCACGATTTCTCACGATTCTAGATTTGTCCTCATTTTGAACACAATTATAGCATATTATATAGCATGTTATAGTCACGTTTCTTTTGAGGTCTGGGACCTCAAAAGGTACATCAACAGGATTTTTATAGCAATGTTCCTTTTGAAGTCTGGGACCTCAAAACGTACATCAACAGGATGTTTATAGTTTATAGCAACGTTCCTTTTGAGGTCCGGGACCTCAAAAGGTACATCATGAGCATTTTACATGGACGTTCCTTTTTGATCCACTTTCTACGGATTTTCATGAGGACGTTCTTTTTGAGTCCCTGGACTTCCAGGGATATAAGAAATAAATCAATATCATATAATATAATTATAATTGTTCTTGTTCATATTTTTTTTCCAGAAACGAGACGGCGTCTGCCACTCTCGACGCCCGCAAGGTGTCGTGACCAAATCGCGGAGATGACACGTGCGGCACGGTTTCAGGGCTGACATGCAATGCACCGGTGGATTCTTTTTCCTCTATTGTACCAGTAGTGAAGAAATCTCTATTTCCATGGTAAAACCACCTCTTGTGATGATTAATGTTACATCGACAATAGCAAAGGCCCACCCCCTATTTTTTTGGGGGGGTTTGCAATAATAAATCGAAAATGCAAGGGCCTGCAAATGTTTAATTGCAGATGCAAGGGCCTGCAAGGGGGTACCCTTTGTGGACCTGTTTTTTGCAATTTTTTAAAAGGAGTTTAATAAAGAAAACAGCTCTTTTGAACAAGGTAAAATGTTTGATTTGGTAAAGGTTTGCTTTGTTTTTTGCTTTTGAAAAGCATGCAATAACAATTTAAAACCATTTAACCTCAATTAAAAACACTAAGGAAGAAGGGAAAAAATACAGCTTCACTGTAACTGGTTCTGAGCTTTTTTCCTGCACGCATGCTAAATCTCGATTAGCCCCTTTACAATTTAGTATTGGGAAATCTGATAATTAGGGAATTTTCTGAAAATTATTTGTAGCTATTGCGAATGAACCACATTTATTGCAGATGCTCTGGACCAAGGTTGATGTTTGTAATCTAAAATCAATAGGTGCTGAAAAATCAGATTCTGAAAATTATTTGTAGCTATTGCACGCGCTTTACTATTGTCCATCCCACATTATATCATATAATATTTACAAACTCTCGGCTTTGGGATCACCGATTTTGGGGACACCAGTTTCAAGCTCCAGTAACTCGAGCTCTTCAAGGACTGAGCCATCTCCGGTTTGATCACTGCAACTTCTTGTGACACTGCACATTTTCAGTCAGGGTCTCGGCCTGCTATGTGTTGAGATCACAGCACCATTGGGACCATCATGCACCATGGAACTCAAAGTTGCGACTTGCGCAATTCCAATGAATTGCGGAAGAAAAGGACATGCATTGTCCAAAACTATACCTAAAGAGCTAAAAGAGATATTGTCATGTTGGGTTGCGACATGTTACGACAATGGATTTCTCTTGGGACATGTTGGAAGTGCATGACTAAGAAGGTCTATCCTCACATTTTCATGACATGTAATGCCAAACATACGTACCACAAACACATATGGCAAACGGATTTGCCGCCAGAGACCATGACCAAATTGCGAACAGGGATCCACTCTCGGCTAACGCACAGCAGGTGATAGCTATTTTGAGGGTCAAGTTGAATCATCACAAGTCTCGGGTGGAAAGCGAAGAATGAAATCACCAACATTAACCAACAACAATGAGGAGGCATCTCTTTTTCACTTTTTCACGGATGGATTTGTCTGAAAATGGAAACCTCTGAACTAACATCAATTGACCAAAAAATAAGAGAAAAACAATGAAAAACAACAGAATCCAGATGGTTAATCAATGTTTATCATCATTTTCCCATATTTACATTTTTTTTTTCATTGGGAACTGCCCTCGGCGGAGCCCGAATCCTACAGCCACGGTCTCTGCCATGGCGAAGCCTCCATGGGACAAGGTGAGCAAAATGGAGGTGTATCTCTCCATCACCAGAATCTCCGAGGTGCACACACACACGTATATATATAATAATAATAATAATATTAATAATAATAATATAATAATATATATACATATTATATTCTATTAGTAACTATCCATCATTATTGTATGCATATAAATCTTTAACACACACACACACACATATGCACATACATACAATATATTGTATGCATATATACTGTATATATATATATATATATATGTATATTAGCGAATTTTCAGCAGCCTGGATTCCGGATAACTAAGGTATTTTATGCGCATCCAAAGTCTGTACCAAATGTCGCATGATTCCCCCGAAATGCATTGCCTGTGCAGTTGACATATCATCTCTCTCCCCCTCAGTCTCTCTCACTCCATCTCTGAATATAACATATATATATATATACGTATATACAGTATATTATAAAATGTATGTGTTCAGAAACAGCAATAGATTTAAACAGCAAATTGAAGAATGGGCATGCTAGCATTGATGTGTTTATCGCCATGTGATCAATCCGCTAAGGAAAAGGGGGCTGGTGAAGTGCAACGGCAGTCACCCAGTTCTACTGGCTTCACTTGGGATACTTGGGCTGCTTCCAAACAACGCAAGGCTCTAACTTGAAACTGGTGCTAGAAGCATCTCCAAAAGCTGAACTCACAAGTGACATCATGTATCGCATGAGACATACCAAATCTCGCCATGGGTGGGGATGCCTCCCAAACAAGATCAACATATATCAACCATTCCTATATCAACCATCCAATTTACGGATTTTTCATTCGTCTTCTTTAATCCCATCCAGCTTCACTCCCTCAACCTGCACCTCGCCCTCAACCACGTTCGATGAAGGAGTGCCACCATTGTTGACCCGACCTGAGCGAAGCAGCGAAACAGTTCACGCGGGTTCCCCCGCCATCACCGCCATCAGTGCTGAGGTCATCTCCGTTGTCTCTTAAGTTGAGGCTATCATTAGAAAACTATTAGAAAACCACCCCAGGAAGATTGATGAGATCAACAACCAGCTACAAACCACAAGTCGTTACACGGTTGGAGAAAACCCAACATTTCTGTACTGATAAGCAGCTCCTTAGGTCTTGGATTTTGCAACCCATCAAGAGCCGCTTCTTTTCTCCTCTCAGAGTGACGCTTGTGAGGCTTCCACCTGAGGTGCAACATGTCCAGCAATGTCAAACAAGGATAACTTGGATGTACATCCCAGGCATTGTAAGTGGTTTAGAATGCAATTCATATGATAAGTGATATTCTATAGATGCCAGGGGATTTTCCACATTATATATAACTGGGTATTGCATGGTTATTGCATGTGATTGCCCACTTACTGGGACTTGCTGATGGTGGATCTTGCCTGACCCGGGCGTTGCTTAACAGCTGCATATTGGCTGCTTGTTGTGGTAAGAGCACGCTATGTCCCCTGTCTAGATAGTCTAGATGGATGTATGGAAAAAGCCACTCTTAGATACCTAGAATAAAACGCACTCTGTTTATCTTGTTGGCTCCAGTTTGCACGCGAAAAACACATTAACACTCACCAACTGCGGCCAACAGACAAATATCAATGACTCCGCAATGCCCCATGTAAACAGGAATATCTCCCCAGATTTTCCGTCTGGTAATTGAAGTGTAGCTATTGAAAATGACCATAGAAATAGTTGATGTTTACCAATGAAAAAATGGTGATTCTTCAAAGCTACTCCCAAAAAGGCCCATTTTTGTAGGTACATATTCCATAGCATGGAGCATGGATGAAAGCCTGTTTGCGCCAATCGGAGAAGCGCCACTCCTTCGCAGTGAAATCAGCGTCCTCGAGGGTTAAGGCATCATCAGAACAAATGGGATAATTATAATGATGATACTTTTATGAATTCTTATGATAATAATATCCCAATATGCTTGTAATATTATCCCATTATGCTATATAATTAGAATTATGTCATCCCACATTAGTATTATATCTTATAAATTCTTATGATACTGTGGGATAACAGGATGATAGGGATAATAAAATGTAATGGGATAACTGGGATAACCGCCGGTAATGATAGGGATACTAAGATGGTATAAGATATGTAGTATGTAGTAGAGCATAGTAGAGCCAACTTGATAGGATATATGATATATTTGGATGCGGTACTTAGAAATGGATATGAAGCTCCAGTTTACGGCCATGGAATACTGGGGAACAGGATACTAAACCATCAAATTTTGCGGGTGTTCTATTTTTAGGCCAACCTATGTCACAGCTTCGTAGATGAATTGCTTGCTGATGGAAAGGGAACTGGCTCGCACGTGCGGTGCGAACTACACACATCTAGTTGAATATGGACCATGGTCACAGTCTTCTGAGTCTTCTTCTGACCATCCAAGACACAACTGTCAGCCATGATCAGCTTCGGTGCAAGCACATGCCCGAGATGCTTCTTTTCTACAACCGGTGTCACTAATCAGCACCAATCTAAATTGGAAATCACACATGAACATCAGCCATTATACATGCCAAAAAACACACACACACATATATATAGTATATATATATTACGGCAATTGAAACGGATCTCACTTGCGCCGTGGAAAAATTGTCTACGCGTACTCTATTCAAAAGGTCGCTTCGCTTCAAAGAAGTGTTTTCAATCATGGCGGTCTTGGGCACCCTTGCTGTATACTGGTCCCAAGAAATCAATATCAAACAAGCACAAGTGGTTGTCTTAAAATGATGTATACCCCAACAACAAGGTCATTCGAATAGGGGGAATAACATGGAATAACCATAAACCAATGGGATTTTGGGGTTGCCATCTGGTACCCAAGTTTTCAGACCAAACTGGATTGATGCCGAAGTCGCTGTGGTGGACAGTAGGTGCTCCACAAATGTCATGAGCTGATCCATATCAGTCGTCCAGCCCTGGCAGTGAAACAGTCGCAGCCCTAGATTTACCCTCCGTTGCTGACAGAAATTTTCCAACTTGAAGCGGAAAGAGTACAACCGACTAATAACAAAGAATACATTGATCTTGGATGATTTAAGGTGCTATATATCTGTGGGTTATTTTGCGAGCACACGTGAGTTTGAGTTTCGCTGATCAAGGCGCGTCAAAACAGTTTCTTGCTGGTTGAACATGTTGAAGCGAAGGCAATAGAAAAAACTGAGGATCTTCAAAGCGCCCAGATTTTATGGTATCAGGTTTGATGGAAAATACCTATCTTTGCAGGACTGCCTGCAAAGTTTTGGGCAAGCCTCACACTTTTCACATCTTTTCACCTTCAAACGATCGACTCTAAATGTGACTGAAGGCTCCAACATTTCAGGAGCCTACAGAAAGTGGGAGTAGAGTGAAACTTCAGTGCCGATGAGCAGTATCCAAGTCATCTTGAAGAGCTGTTAATAGCATAGATCTTGGCAATTTATGACATGATACAATATGAACTATCTGGAAATTTATTGCAATTTTAGACTCGCTTCCGAAATGAAGGGCGAAAAGGTACCTCCCGATCCAGAATCATGGCGTCTACTGTGAAAGGTTTGTTGATGTTTTGATGGTCCTTCAATGTCCTTCATAAACACTGTCAGATGGGTAGGAATGTATTAGGGTATTTCCGACATTTCCCGACAAATAGGAAATCACTTTCTCTCAAGTAGGGAAACATTGAAGGACAGATTCTTCTTTCCCAGAAAATCCAGGGGCTACTGTCCGGCTCTGCAAACTTTCCATCCTCTTCGGGGACGCTCAGATCTGAAACGCTGTGAAGTTCTGAAGATGTTGTGTCCTGAGCGAAAAATGGACAGTCCAAGGTGGTGACACCCCGCATCTGGTCATTGGAATGGCGTTTTTTAAGAAACCATTCCAATATGGGTATCGCGGTCAAATCTGGCGCGTCAAAAATGGATTTGTTCACTGGACCTACCCTCTGGTAAACTAACATAACTATGGAAAATCACCATCTTTAATGGGTCAATCCACTATAAATTGCCATTTTCAATAGCTATGTTAGTTTACAAGAGGGTATTTTCAATACCCAGTTCATCTCTGGGTAATCTCAGAACTTGTCCCACACCGCCCGACTTGAATAATACTTCGGCGCATGTTGGGTAATGTCCTGCCCCAATATTGTCGAACATTGCCCATGCCCAACATGACTTCAATGGCACGATCATCTCTAGTGGCTTGGATAACCTCGAAGGTCAGATATGTCTGCGCTACCCAAAAGTCAACTAAAATCATCCCAGGCTCAGGGATGAAGCATATATTATGTGTGACACAGGTTTAGATGGTTCCATCCGCATCATGTAAAGAACTATATTTATATCATTATCATCCTAATAACCGCAAAAGGCAATATGTCCATGATTCTCCATGGTTGTTTCCATCTACATGTTTTCATTTGTTCATGTGATATCCCCATGAGTTGATGGCGCCGCCAAAAGATATGTAGCCAGTCGCTTGGCAAGAGGCCAATTTGAAGCAAACAGCTCCTTGCCGCAAAATGGCTGGGAAAACGCGTCCGGGTATAAGGCAACACGCCTTGGCATCCTGAACTAACGTCAATTTAAAAATGTCTTGAATACCTTTTCTGTGTTTCCTGGCTGGTTTCAAGCCGTTCTCAATTTGCAAGAAACGCGAGAAAGAATCAGTCCCCAAAACTTTCGTGTTAAAATAGTGGCATCGGAGAAAACACTAAAGACCATTCCGTAAGAATGAAAGGATGGCTGGAATATGCTGGAATGCTGGTTGGATGACTGGTGGATGATGGATGGACACAGAGGCTGTCAAACAAACAAATCCTGGGAACGAGTGAAACACGCAAAGTAAACTTTGAAACCTCACAATTGCACAGTCGTATCCGCAAGATCATGCAAGGCCCAGTCTGACGTGCTTGCCACTACGTATACAACTATTAAACATGGCTATGGGTGGGAAATGGATGTTCATCCCCCTCCGGAAAATATGGTATAACTGGTTGTGAAATGGTTTGAGCCATCCCCATGTAAAATGGAATCTTCACGACATACCCATGACCAACCCACCACCAGTGAAATTCACAATCGCATACCGAGACTCCAAATCGCGGCCTCTTTGTGCCATCAAAAAGTTGAAGCTCAAGGACGCTAATGCGAAGACTCCAGACGCAAATGCTGCCAACCTTTGGTTTGGACAGGGACCCACGGGAGATAAGTTCAGTTTGCCGGTGCTCTTACTTGACGGAAGATCAAGGTAGATCAAGTATTCAAAACAGGGGTCGTTTAGGCACAAAAAAGAGCAGAGACTTGATTTTCGCCAGAATGATTTTCGCCAGAAACTCTCACTCCTAAGAGCAAGCTACCGATGTGGTACCTCCTTTCCGGCCACGCCCACCAAGTCTGGCCGAAAAACAAACGACTTTGCATCGTTGTGCCCGAATCGATGTCCTGAGTCTGGGCTCCTCGATGGCCCGGCCCCATAGCCTAAGCCCCTTTTCGCAGCACCCTGGCAGAATCTTCGCACTCTATCTAATAATAATATATATATATGTATATATATATATATACATATATATATACATATATATATATATATATTTATATATTTATATATATATTAATATAAATATTAATATATATATTAATATATATATGTATACATTATATTCTCATTATTACTCCTATAGCATCGTCTATAAACATCTATTAACCAGAATTGTTTTGATTTCTATGACATTCTATGACGATTCCCATGATTGCTACTGTAGATCCTCTTGCACCCCACAACTCTCGGACTCTCGGCCAAGTCACCGCGAGTAACACGGTGCGGAGCTGACTGAGCGACATGGCGAAGGAAGGCAACGTGCTGAAGAACAGCGTCCGCGGCACCTCGTGGAGATACCTGGCCGCCAAGGTGTGGTGAATCCTTTGGGAAATGGATAAAAATGGTCCATTGAGGTAGATGACTTAGCTATTGAAAACGAAGCATCCAGAAGCTATAGTTAAATTACTATATTACATGAAATGAACAGAATCAGAGGGTGGGATGACTCGGATGACATATTTCGTTACCAAGCGACATTTTCAGTTCCTCCCGTAGCGCTGGGAGGTATGCCGACATCACCTGAGTCCAGCCCAGGTCTTGAGATGTGGAAAATCAGCCACTTCTTATAGGTGTGGTGGTTTACCCTAGGGTATCACATGTTGGAAACAACATGATGTGTTCCAACATCTATGTTGATTTACTCTAGGGCATGTGCCAACTTCAAAAGTGGTGCATAAATTACTTGTCTGGGGGGCCACTGCAATGTCAAGTAGGGGTTAATAAAATGCTTGTTCAATGAACTGGTTTGAGGGAAAGCATGCAGAACATCACCGTTCTTACGAGCAAATATAAGATTTTCCATGAATTTCCCCTTCAAACAACTATGGTAATCAAATGCTGGTTGATTAATATGGCGATTTTGAATGGCCCCCCAAAAAAAATGATATGGGATTGGCATTGGCGCACACATACCCAAAATATCTCAGGGACAGTGGGTTATTCAGAAATAGCTAATGAATGCTAATGATATTCCCAACTAAGCCAGTCAGATTCCTCTGGTCATCTAACCTGGAAGGATTTCCCATTGACCAACCTCCAACTGTCGATATTTCTATCCCTCAACTGTTTCCAGCTACATACGCTGTTCATCACAACCATGTCCCCGTTCTAAGCTTCACTATCCAGGCACTCTTACTGGGTGGCAACACGCAAGTTTACCACATTCATGGTCACATTCATTGATGGTTTTTCCATTTGTTTTTTCCAGAAATGGAACTATCCCAGAAATAAAAGTTACCCTACCACATTTTCCCATATTCAAGTTGAAAAATCGTGTGGCTTTGTGTTGCACTAAATAGGATAATTACCCAACATGTCATTTGTCTTAAAACAGGATGCCCAAAATTTCATGGTTACCCTCTGGTAATTTAACATAGCTATTGAAAATGACCATAGAAATAGTGGATTTTCCCATTAAAAAGGGCAATTTTCAATAGCTATGTTAAATTACCAGAGGGTAATCATTGGTTCGTCATCATTCCCCGTTGACATTGCCATGGTTTCCAGGTCGCGGGGATCGACGCCTGAACCTGCAGCCAATCCTGGCGGCTATGGATTGGTGATTGGGAAACAATCTCCAGGAAAAATGTCACTAACAAAGAGTTATTTCCCTGGATGTCATGGAGAATTTAAGGATTTAACATTCTTAATGACTAACAAACACTATCCTCTAGATTTCAATGGATTTCATGACGTTTTTCTGCTCTGAATGAATAAACATCACAGTTTCACACAAATCCACGAGGGCCCATGCCGTACGATCGCTGATGTTTTTCACCAGTGATATGATGGGCTGATCCAAGTGACAAGGATTTACCGATTTACCTCCCCATACTTTTCTGGTTGGTGGTATACCTACCCCTCTGAAAAATGATGGAGTTCGTCAGTTGGGATGATGATTATTGCCAACATATGGAAAGTCATAAAATTCCATGGTTCCAAACCACCAATCAGTTTTGTTCAACTCCCGAAAATTGACCAGCAAATCCTGTGGATCACCATGTCCCAGACATCCTCCTGTCTGCAACGCTCTGGAACGGCGATGTGGAAACTCAATTCCTTGACCTGGGGAAATCCAAGGTGGCCGGGAAATCCCCGAACGATCCATGGGCATTGAAAGTCCACTGCCATGTTTAATTTCTGGAGGAGAAGTGCAACTCCATCATATGGCATATAGTAGGCAACATAAGCAGCAATATGAATCTGATAGGTGGTTTTATCACAACAAAATGATCGAAAGTTATTGAAGAGAAAACTAGCCAATGCCTATGGTTGAAAATAACAACGTGAAACCACTAACCAGAAAACAATTGGTTTTCTTTCGACTTTTCCATATCTATGTGAACACTGGAAGAAAAACCAGCTCCACTTAGAAAATAAACCTTGATGACGTTGATGTTGTATCGTCTCAGAGATTTTCAGATATCTATCATGATTGTCTAGCATGTCCGTTTGCTTATTGATTATCTCTCTCTCTCTCTTTCTCCATCGGCAATGGGTTGACATGTGGTGACAGTAACCCTGCCATTAACTTACAAATAGCCATGCTCATGAAACAACACCTCCTGGGATGCAGTATCATGATGCGCAATTTTTGGTTGGTGCGGTCAACCTATCCCATATATGCTTGGGACCATCCCATTTCAACGCTTCAGAATGCCAATTCCAAACCACCCAATCAAGTCATGGAAACCCTACCTGTTGTTGGTTCCCCATTTCTCCAAAACATTCTTTCTATCTCTTCGCGCTAAAGCTCCATAAAGCTACCAGGTTTGCTTTGGCGGTAGCAAGCAGTCGCCATCTGGTTGGTTGGGCATGCAGTGCGCCCACCCTTCGTGAACACTTTGTACCAACATGACACACGGAGCCCATGTGGCAACTCAATTCAGATGGGGTATCCGCAAACATCCCAGACCCCCAGCGTGCCTGGCTGCTGCCAAGGTGCCAGTGCTGAATCTCCCACCTCAGCGGTGAGTCTTTGGGCATGGAAAATGCCTTAGAAGCTAGATAATGATGATAATAGTGGTGGTAATTATGATAATGATTCAATGATGGTAATTTTTGCGGTGACTATAAATCGTAATATAGTAATATAGAATAACAATACTAATAATATGTAATGATAATGATAATACTGATATGTAATGATAGTAATGATAGTAATGATAATAATGATAATAATGATAATAATGATGATAATGATATTAATGGTAATAATGGTTATATATAATAATCATGATAATCAGCATAACCAACGATTTCAGGCCAGTACCGGATTTTTTTCTGGATATTGGTGGCAAATATGACTGAGAGATGGGCAAAATGGACATTGGCTGAAAGCATTGGCAAACGTGACTTGCTTTACCGACATGGTTGATGTATGCCAACATTGATTGACTACAGCCAACTTAAGGGACCCCAAAATCAATAGATCCATAAAGATCCAATACCAAACCGAGGTTTAAGGGGGTATTTGATATGGGATTTCACAAGCCAGGAGGGAGACACGTTCCAAACAAATAAAATTCTCAAAAATGCAGATCAGTTTATATAATGGCGGAAAACAAACAGCAAACTCATGACTCGGATAAACAACTTTGAGAATCATTGCGTCGCAATGTTGCCTGAAAAGATCTTTAATATTTGCAGAAATCATTCACGAAGGAGCAAATCAATATTGGGGCGTCGCAACAAATTTGACCTAGATCAAAAGTTCACTATTTCTGGCTTCTTTCTTTTTAGGTTGGTAGGATTTCACTAATCCCGATCTCTCCTTCTCTCTCTCTCTCTGTATCTTTGGGAGTGGGTGCTAAAACAAAACAGCACCACCACTTCCTTACCCCCCATCAGCAGCACTGGCCAAGCTGTAGTGAACTGACTACTTGACTACTTGCTTTGTGGCATCAACACCCGATATTCATCGGTTTTGAAAATGCACAGCATGGCAAGGAATATGAATAGTCTAATCAAAACATATTGTATCAAAGCGACTTGTTGAACATGACAGGAAGGATAGGTTTTTAAATGTTTTGTAGTTGAAGATCAGGCATGCCATGCCCCGAAACCCCTGTGGCAAAAACCTACCCTGGCCGGCACCAGCAGGTCAACGCCAAGATGCCATGGAACATCGCAAGGTGAAAGGCTGAATGAAGTCGATCCTGGTCACGGCGCATCTCTGCTGAGGATCTGTGGTGCTTCAGTGGCCGAAGGATGCCGAAGGATGCCGAAGGGATGGGTTCCCAAAGGCTAGTTCATCCCCATTTAGACTTTGATCTCTATCCATTCTAGCAAATGTTGCCCGTCGAATCAACATCTTTCATGAGTTAGTCAACCACCAACAAGGTTAGTTTGATGATTTTAGCATAACATCATGCTTGCGTGAAGTTGCTCAAATCATCTCAAATCCTCATACACGAGTCATACCTGCCATACCCTGCCATGGTCATCGCCCCGTTTTCATCTGGTCATAGGGCCAAGTGACGGGTTTCTTGCTGAGATCTCTCCAAAGCCCGATGGCTCTCCTGGCAGCCATGGAATATTCCATGGGGGGAACTTCAAAAGGGGGTCCATGGAAAAAGTGGAAAAAACACATGCAACATCATGTAACTTTAAAGGGACATGTTGATCTACTCGGCTACTTTCAAATGACATCAACTGACGTCTTTTTGACGCCCGCCACCTCGATTGGGGAACACCGTCCAAGCGATTTCTCTACTTCGTGGATCGTCTCCTGGAAGGATGGCCATGAAAATCACATTCCCAAGCAAAACGAAGAATGTCGGAGCTGGCTAAGCTAATTAATACATCCTCATAGATAGCACAAGATAGCAAAAGAGTAAAGTACTGAACTATCCAAAATGGACTCAGAGTCATTTTTGTGTTCAGAATTCGGCAGGACGAGCCAAGACCAAGACTACAGTACTACAGGAATTGGTTCCTATAATCTGTTCTCTGATTTCCAGTCCATGTTGGTTGAATCATGTTGAATCATTGTGGTTACGTAAAAATCACTAGTTTCTCATAGTTTCTCTCAACTCAATCCATTTCTTGCCAGAAAAAAAAACAGAAATCACAACACGACCTGGTCGCAGAGGTGGAGAGAAGGATTCCGGTGTGATGGTCACGGGTGGGCCCACAGCGCCCACCAGCTGGAACCTTGGCGGTTGGTTTCTGTTGGAACATTTATCAGGCAGCCTGGTTCTAACAACTTTCGGCTTTCAGGAGATTTTTGTCCGTCGAAATTCTGAAGGGGTTTGTTGGGATTGTCTTTGACGATCTCATTTTCATCGTGGCCATTCCAGACGGATTCGACAAGGATCATCTTTACAAACTTTACAGACATTGATTCTGATCTGAATCATGCTGTGCCCATTCCTTTTGATCTAGGAAGTGATCATAAGTGATCCACTGGTTCGCAAACGTAGGAGACACACAACCACACGTTGATGCCTATATAACACATACATGTGACATGCAAATGGAAGCAAGTCTAAAACAACCACGGCATATATATATATATATTACTATAATTATCATCATTATTGTTGTTATATATTATTATTTTATATATTTTTATATTATATCATTGGCCAAGAGCATTGGCGCTTTATGAAACACTGATCACCTTACCTCATCTTCCACCGTTGTCGAGGTTCTGAAGTACTGGCAACGGGATCTCATCCTCTCCATTGGCGTGGTACCTTGGGCCAAACTGAGCCCAAAGTGTTGGTCGACACAACAAATTCACCAAGAGACACAGATTTTTAAAGGGCTATGGTCTACGGCTTTAAGACCCCCCCACAAGGCCACGTGGTATACTGAAACGGGATAGATTAGATGGGGCATTGATGGGTATTATGGTATGGTTTCAGATTGAGGACATCTCCAACCTCAGTTGGGAGTCCCTTGTAGGCCGCCAGGATCCGCCAGGGACTAAGCACCAAGGAGCGCTATGGCGATCTTCGTCTGGATCAAAGTTGGAAGGAACTTCACTTCCTGCAGGCTTGGAATTTTGATAAGCCGCCAATGCACTGATTGAATTTCGGGATGAGCACGGCATCGCAGCATTGTTCACCTGTGATGCCACTGTTAAACTGTTATTCAGAGAATGTCCACTTCCCCAACCCCAAACCATTGCGACTCTATTGGTCACGAAGTGGGCGCCCTGTTATTGTCATTCTTGAGAAAGCATGGAAGGGGAAATCCAGTTTACGGTTCGGTTTGCAAGATTTTCTACGACAAAATGCGGAAAGTGATACACCTTCTGAGACTCCACCATGCCATAGCTTAAATATCCCCCGGAAGTCATATTAAATTATCCTCATGATGGTTAGTGAGTCCTTCCAGCAAGCAGATTTCACCGTGCCATCGCGTCCTTGACACAGACCTCCAGGACCACCTGGCTTTTCCTCTCCTCTGATCCTGGGAAAATCCGCAGATGATGCATATCTTAGCGCTCAAGTTAACATAATCATACATCCCCATAGATATAGCCACCAAAAAACACTTGGAAGTACCCATCGAAGGTTTACTAAGAGTAGAATTATTTAAAAATAATAAAAACAAGAGACATGGTGATCGAGCACACTTGACAGCCACACTTGACAGCTAGGTCAGGTTGTAAAAACCAAGAACAGCTAGAACAAGGAGGGGATGAATAAACGTGTATAGACCGAACAGAGTCTAACGTCGAATGGTACAGTCACGACCTCATCATTGACTGCTAATTGATTGCCTTCCCCCCCCACCCTTTGCCCCATCACACCGCGGGCTCACAGCACCAACAACCCTAGCCTTCGGTCTGTGGTGTCAGGATCTTCCATGGGGAAGATTTGTACATCTGTGCCTCAGCTACTGGGATGGACATCATGAAAGCGCCCAAAAAAAGAGCCATTGAATTTCGTGGAGATATGATTTTTTGGATTCTGCTGGATGTGGAAACAGAAAGGTTGGCACCACAATTTTAACATCCCAAGAAATGCACCGTACCATCATAGATTTCGTCTGACAAAGTAAGGCTTTGCCCTTTCAAAGCCTTAGGCCTGAAAATACCATCCCCAAAATGTCCAAAGGATCTCAAAGATGATGTCAGCCATAGGATAGCAAACCCCTAAGCAAATACTTTGGATACTGAGAATATGGATGCCCTTTTTCTGATGGTTTCAAAGTTTCAGCAAAAATATGAGTCACATGGGAATCAAGATCCTCGGCCCTCCTAGGCGTCGAAAGCAAACCTGAAACCACCATCCAGGCCTCTTTAGGGTAAAGTTCCTATGCCAAAGTGAAATTATAACGGCCATGTCGCGCGGGCTAACTATGCTTACCGCCCACTTGCGGGTTTGTCTGAACATAAGATATCCCCAAATCCAAAGGTTCAAATCCCCATGTTCATCCTATTAAATCCTCACATAATGTTTATCTGATGAAATTTGCAACCCCTCATTTCTTCCCAGTGGTGAAATCCCAGGAAAATCCCCATCAATCCCCAGCCACCCCGCGGCCCAGGAGCTGTCCCAACGAAGCTGCCAGGCCCCATGGAGGCGAATGGGGGCGGCCCAGGCGGCACCTTAAGCTGAGCATCTACCATCTCAGGTCGTCTAGTCAATGGGATTTTCAGGATCCTAAATTGGAGGTACCTACCATATATAAGGCCTATGTAAGGCCTATGTAAGGGAACATCCCCATGAAATATGGCCTTATATGGTACAGTACCTCCATTTTAG
>Ga0126342_10011010_pt1 | contig 16164 bp, 16 predicted proteins | sample Cyp1metagenome_FD_92528 | JGI IMG/M metagenome (GOLD analysis project Ga0126342, IMG submission 92528) | Coral microbial communities from Lord Howe Island, Old Settlement Bay, Australia - Cyphastrea 1 metagenome | ecosystem: Host-associated > Invertebrates > Cnidaria > Coral ... | reverse complement strand
ATATATATGTGTGTGTGTGCGTGTGTGTGTGTGTGCGCAATACATGTTCTCTCTTTACCAGTTAGATTTCATATTGAGTTCCCCCAACACAACCCAAAGAATGGTTCCCTCAAGTACAAATGCATAGACCTGTAGATCTAGAGATTACATGCAAACGATGTGTGCTATGTAAATATTATATATATACATATATATATATATATGTGCATGTATGTTTTTAAATGTACATGTGTACATAATATATATATACTATAAATAGTATAAGTTTATATATAATATGATATTATATGTGTAAAACAATCATTGTAATGCAATCTACATACTTTTTTCAATGATCACAGCTCATCATATTTCAATAGGATGAAACACAGCAACTACCTGCATTGGTCGCCAAGTCACCAGAGATGCCTTGGGCACGCGCCCGCAAAAGGCGATGTTGCGCCTGAGTGGCGTTGAAGGGAACCGCATCTCCCAAGTGGACGCCTCAATGCAATCCCCTGAAATTTGAACGAAAGATGATTGGAGAAATTGGAGAAGGTATGATTCAAGTTCAACTTGAATTTGATGAATTTTGATGATTCAATTTTATGATTCCATTTTGATTTGATGGATGAGATGATCACATGTTCAATGATGGGTAATTCTTCGAGACAGGATTTCATGAAGCGAGATGAGATTCCGACGTTCGAATGGTGAGACTCACATACCGTGATGCCACTTCTGACTCTTTGGACTCATCCCACGGGGCTCCTCACCAAGAGGCTCTTCTTGGGCTTTTCAGAAACATAAAAGGATGCCAAACGCTCCTCGTGAGGCAGCTTGGGCAACTTCGGACCTCTGTATACTGTATAATCTATATTATCTATATACAGTATATACATGTATATACTATTGTATTACTATTGCAGTTGCCCTTCTGATTCTCCAGTGTCATGATTCTGATCCAACCTGCCTTACCACGCTGGAGCAGGTCGATGGCACGTTGGTCGGTTGCAAAAGCCTGGTAAAGAGACTGCAATGGCATGCCATGGCCCAAAGATGCCAAAACAACAGTGGCCACATCTGAAGGTGCTTCAAGAGTTTGGAGAAAGGCAACCGGCAAAACCTTGAGATTCAGATTGGCGTAACGTCCAAATGATTGTTCCTTTAGTTCTTCATGAATGTTTTCTTACATGAACCTGACATTGTGCGGCATCTGCCTCACAGCATGTTGGCATTTCCAGTTAGGACCCATTTATACTAATGTGCGTTTTATTTTGGTCCTCAGACTCAATTCACCGCACCATAGGTGGAAACCCCTTTTGCACAGTGAAGGGTCAAGTTGCAGATCGAAGAATTGTACATAGCTAAAGTGTACCTCGCTTTAGGTGAACTCACTGCTTGTCCTTTTGCTGCTGGAATATGAATGCGACAGGACTTGCCGTGCCTCTTTGTACTCCACATTTTCGCTCTGTCTTTGTTTAAGACCATCATCCATCTGCTGGTCCAGTTCCTCGGGAACACTGAGAAAGTCTGATGTTTCATCAGGAAAGACAATCGTCACGCTCGCGATTTCGAATGTGAGCTTGCTAGATACTCTCAAGGGTTTTGAAAGGTGTGATGGCGTTTTCCTTTGGTGTTCTTTGAGCAGTCCTGGATATTCTTGGTGAGAGCTGCAACATCCTGCCACAGAAACTCCCACGGTTGGAAAAATGGGAGAAAGAATAGTTCTGAAGATCAAATGAGCGGCTGCGGCAAGCTGCAGTTATTTTAGGCACGCGTCGAAGGATGTCGAAGGTTGAGGTTTCAGCGACCATAGTTTCGTGACAACATTTTTGACATCTCTGGCCAGCTAGGCACCTAGAAAACCTCCAGCACAAATTCACTATGGGATTTGACGAATCAAGGACTGAAAAACCCCCGCTGTATTCACATTCATCATTATTCATCTTTAGTCAGGGTCATTATAAAATACTGTAATGTACCAATATGCATCCACATGCTACTTTGTGACTCGATTTGGTTTACAAGTTTACCCCAATCTTACAGCCCGCGGCGCCTGCTGCGCTTGCAGTTGGTCAGCCTTCACCTGAAAGCTTCGACGCTTCCAGTCTACCATCTACCACAGGAACCCTCCTGACACATGGAGCCGCATTTCCGCCTACTCAGGGCCTACTCAGGGCCTACTCCATCCATGTGAACTTTCCTTTCATTCCAGAAACGAAACAAGGCCATCCTCTGGAGTAGAACAGGATAGAAACGCTGCCGCTGCAAACGGAATCCCAAGGAATCCAGAAAAGAGCAGAAAAGCACAGAAACGGAAAGAAACGAAGGCGAAGATGCCCAAGCCATCCCAAGCCATCTCTTCTCGCCTCCTCCATGATCTTTGTTAGATCCTGAGACTCGGAAGGACTCGGAAGGACTCGGAAGGACTCGGAAGGACTCGGAAGGACTCGGAAGGACTCGGAAGAGGTTCAAGACATGTCAAAATCGGAGTTTTGACCCTGGACATCCCTGGACGATTGCAGGTGAAAGAATGGTGGTCGATCAGGAGCAAGCTGCAGCAGTCTGTACAGTGTCAAGGAAACGCAACAAACAAAGTTTATACGTGCTTCAGCATACTTTGAGGAATGCTGAAGAACTGTGTACTGGTATGTCCAGACTTCCAAACCATACTGACAAGGGTCAAGAACGTGTGGTTCTGTGAGCAAAAGAGGCGTAGATCGCAATTGAGATGAACCAAGGAGAACAAATGCAAGAACGCAACAAACAAACTCATACAATGTTTGACTGAACCCAACATACTAGAGTTGAAGGATAATGGAGCCAACTGTAAACCGTGGAACTTGAATAACTTAAAAGAAAAGGGCATCACTTCTACCACTCTTGCGCGCCATTGCGCGAAATGCGAATGTCACTGCATACTGCAGCATACTGCAGCTGCCTCCCCAGACTGCTCCAGCGTTTCGGCAGTTTCTTTGGAGCTGCGCAGCTCCGCCTGCAGCCGTGGTCGTCGGTTGGAACTGTCATGGCATTGCCATGGCATTGTCATGTGTACATTTAGTACATTGATGTACATTGTGTACATTGTGTACCTTGTGTACCTCACATGGTGAAGCTTTCCAGGCATTTTGAGGTTCTCAATTGAATTGGTGATCTAGGACAGCCAGCCTGGATTAGATCTTGAAAGAAAGGGAATGTCGCTTTGAATCTTTGAAGCACTGCTGTTGCGCTACACAAGCGAGACATAAGCGGCAGCACCTTGCACCACTTGAACTTTCGATCTGCTCCCATCTGCTCTTGCTTCAACATATGAATCATTTCCTTAGCACTTCGAAGAGCTGGGAGGAGGTCGTGACTTGCACTGGAATACCAGAGTCCCGCAGCTTTTTCCCGTGCTTTTTGCGGCTTGGTAGTCTAAAGCTGGAAACCACGCTGGACTCAGCTCGTTGACATCAACTCACCACATTCGGCGATCAGCTGAACGAATCATTGATGGCTGGTCCGAATTTCAAGTCCGCCGAGTTCTCATATTCTCAGCCATCTGCTCAGTTCATATTGCCCATTTCCCGTTTAGTTCGTATTCATCGCTGCGATGACTCCTTAAGATCTCAAAGTGGAAAGAATAAAAGGACCAGTGCTTTTCCAAGTAGTTCGTGGTGACTTGCTTGGCTCTCAACTTGTTCATCGTTGATCCTTTCATCACCAAACAAGCGCGGCAGCTGTCGAAGCTAGGTGGTCAATTGAGCGATGAGGTCAATGGCTGCCACTCCGCAGCAACCGGGGCAGTCCAGCAAGGATCCAATGGTCTCGGCGTTTACGCCACCCAAGGCATAGATTGGTGTCTTGGGGTAAGATCCTATGACCTCCTTCAACTGCTGCACACCAGCCTCAACGGATTGATGTCCGGTGGGGCTCATCTGAGAGAAAATTGACATGTCTGCCTGGGGCAAAATCACCTCAAGATCTACAAATCTCAAAACAGTACGGTCTCCTGCTTGGGAACATGGATACCGCATGTCATAAAAACACAGCAAGATCTGAGTGTCCAAATTGTGTAAATACATGGTACTAGTAGCACTTATATACAATATATTATAACATAATTTATATACATTTAAGGGAAAAAAACCTTCAAGCAGCAGTTAAAAGTCACAAAACCGGAGAAACTTTGGCCACATGAAAGTTCACACCAAAATCCGAGGTGCGGTTGGTTCACCAGGATGTGATCTGGTGGGGAAAACTGGGGAGAAGAGTGCAGCATCCACAGCACTAGCGGTCGCTGCAGCAGCTGCGGAAGGGCTGTGGCAGGCTCCAGTGAACAGCCAATGTGGATGTTTTTGACGCAACCGGGGAACCTGCAAATAAAGCGTGAGGTTCTGCCTTTTCGTCCTGCATAGATATCCCATGATATCCCGATATCCCGAGTACATACAGGGATGATGTCCTCGTGTTGCTCTTTCACGTAATTGGACAGGGCCAAGGGATGAAAGATGCACGAAGAATTTCGATACTTGTCAGACATATCTACACATCAGCAGAACAGTCGCATATAATGTCAACCCAAGATTAATAAACCATGGTTTATTAATTAGGGGGGTACTCCTCCAATAGTCATGATTTAATACTTAAATGGTACCCTCCCAATTAAACAGCCTAGGGGGTTATTAATCCAGGGTTGACATTATTTTGTCATCTGACAGAAATCTTAGGTTCGACATGCGGGCCCTGGCCTCCTCCAGCATTCCTTCTGGAATGTGCAAGCCGTCAGCCTCCACGTCCACAGCCAAGTCTTCGTCACGTGCTACGAGCATCTTCAAACGTCTCCTGGACATCCGAAATCGACAGTCACCATGTCACCATGTCACCTCGCCCAGCTTTGATAGCGCGACATCATGACTCTTGCCCATGGCTGTCTTTTTGCCTTTGAAAATACAGTGCTCTGAAAAATCTGGTCGTTGCGTTGGGCATCTGACCGATTCCATGCACGCGGTCCTTTGACACAGCTCTGCAATTTCAAAGGCTCTTAGGCGCCGCGAAGGGACCTGAAGAGGCAAGAAGAGTTCGAGGCATCCCTGGAGAGGTCAAGATTGTAAGAGCAAGATTTGTAGGAAGCCTTTCAAGAACAAGCACTGCACTTCTACAAAATGTTGAAACAAACCAACAGACAGGAAAGGCCCAACATCTTTGAACATACAAGGAAGTTAGCGTGGAAAACAATGTGATTTCCACTTGATGTTTCAGTGCAAAAATAGCGTCAATTTGGTCGGTGACATACGGTGACACGGTGACACGGTGACACGCACATAGAAACGGACATGTTAAATCACGTTAAATCAGCATCACAGCATATCACAGCCTCCCTGGTCTCGGCCTCGTAGTCTCTAAAGATCACCCAGCTATCGAAGGGCAGGTGATGGACCAAATCTCCAAAGGTGCCCTGAAATCATCCGAAATCCACATGCCCTACATATGCCCTACATGCCGCATATACAGCATATATATATATATATGCATATATGCATATATGCCCTATATATGCCCTATATATGCCCTATATATGCCCTACCGGACTTAGTAATGGAGGACGGCCAAAAGATGTTATTAAAATATCACACAATTCCGTCGAGGGCGTTCAAGGTCAAAGCACACACAAATGTTGAAAGCAAATCTCTGAAACTCTTGGACCTATATATATAGATACACATACATTATATATGTACATATTAGTAGCATGCAGTTTTTTTCAGGGAACAGAGTAGCTCCATCCACGGGAAGAAGATTTGAATGGACCACACTTGAAGCATAGTGGAGCTGAGGGGCCTGTCGCTGCTGATCTGTGATAGCAATTAAACTCGGCAAGCCATTGAAGATCTTTGGTCGAGCAGCTGAAATCTTCGTCAACTGATCCAAGATCAGAGAAGAGGATGAAGAGGTCATGGTACATGTTTCTCTTGGAAGGTGTCTACGCGTCCATTTCCAAAAAGTATGAGATTTACACGTGCAGGTTTCCAAAAGGCCTGAAACTTGAGCCGAAGCTGATCCCCATCGATTCATTGCGTCTTTTCAGCAACTGACCCATCTTAGAATAGTTTCAGCTTTTGATTAACGCGTCAGCCTGTTTGAGTTCTGTGCATTGATCAAAATCTGTTAACGTCTCTTGACCTTCTTGACCCGATGACAAAGTGCACGCACGATGGCTGATGCCTTCACAAGTAGAGATTGACTAGACGCAGTATGACGCAGTTGCTATTTTGTTGCTGTTTGCATTGGAAATTTGGAATACAGTATTCCGCTTGGATCCGTCTGCAGGATGCATCACAAATTCTACATGGCAGACACCAGGGAGATGACATAAAATGACATACGCCTCATACGCCCCTCAAGATTGTAGAGATTTGTAGTAGAGCCTCGAGCATCTAGATTGATCTGCGTACAACTTGCTGAACAAAACTAGAGTGACCTCCTTCCCATGTCTTTCTCACGAACTGTCATGCTATGAGGACAGCGTGCAGCCATAGCAGCAAAAGAAGTTCTTACATTCTATCGAACATCATCAGCATACCAAGCCAATCCCTTGACTTTCAAAACCCAAATATGCTTCAGTGTGTACCGTTTTGTTTTGGTGGAAGAGAAGTAAAGTTGCTGCCGAGAACCAATGTGGGAACATGAAGTGTCGTGCAATTCTCCATAGGTCCATAGGGTTTTGCATTCCACTTTTTTGGATCATCTCAAAACCCCATAGCTTTTGCTTTCAAGAAGCTGGATCCATTGGCAAAATGCTTCCACATGTTTTTGCAGAGCTGAGCTTCCGTGATTTTGTCTTGGATCTTTTTGAAGTCGATATTTCCTGAGCGCCTCAGCTGTGCCAGGTAGGTTCCATGACTTGTCTACACAATAGTTGTTACATGTTGTTACCCATCCAACTCACAAGGACACGGCCCAACATCCTCGATGTTTGTTGATCACAACCAGCACAGCAACGGTGTGTTCTTTTTTAACGTGTTTTGAAAGATGCATACCGGCCAATGATCTACTCAAAGTGAGGGCTTGGTACTCGTAAAGATACTAATGATACACACAGTTTCTCCTGAGCTGCGACACATCGCCGAGGCTAGCAATGCCAACTGTGGCTCGCCTGCACAGATGGGCTCCAATGCAAGGTCAAACGGAGCCAGAGAGGGAAGGTGTTTTAAGCTTGGAAAGTGAGGCTCTAAGTCTATAGAGTATATAATTTAATAAAATATAAGGGTATATGATGGTATATGCATGTATATATAATATATAAATACTATAGACTAAATATAAAGTATTACAAAGTTCTAAAACATGTAGCAGCAATCCCTGTGTCGCATCCCACCTGCTTCCGACTCGGAGACCTCAGTGCAAGGGCGACCGAGGTCCAGCTCTCGCCGCTTGTGGCGTGTTGCCCGGAGCTGAGGATTAGAGAAGTTTCAAGAAGTTCAATACTTAGACCCAATCTATAATCTCAAAGATCTCGACATTGGGGATGGAAATGCAAAAATTTTCAGTTGACCTGTGCTGACATTTGACATAGCCTTGCTCCCAGCCTGCAGGAACGATGGCGTAGAGGATGGCATTGCTTTCCGGAAAATCTCTCGTGCCTGGCAGACACCAGCTGGCTTTGGAAACTTGCGTTGGAACAGTTGGGCTGAGCAGATTGGGCAGATTGATCACATCTGTCATGTCCTGTCATGTCCTGTCATGTCCTGTCATGTCCTGTCAACTGTAGGCTTTCCTCGGCATCCCAAAAATATACCGAATCTGCATCCAACGCTTTTTTAGACTCTGAAACCTGCGGCTGCGACCTCGTGTTTGAGCCAGTCTTAGCAACTGTTGAAACTCATCTAAGGTGCTAAAAGCATCACAGTGGTGGTGTAAATAGAAGCGGTCTGGCTCATAAGGATGGGATCTGATCAATGGGTCCTTTTTAGATGATCACCTACTGTACATCAAGTCTTTGTAGAATCCCTTGTCACTTGTCTTTACTTTGGGTTCCAGCCTGTTCGTTGGGACATCTGGGGGGCTTGTGTGTTGGTTGTCTCGACACAAAGTTAAGCAAATAGTTCCACGACCATGTCCCGCAGGGATGTATCACACCTGCACCAGTTCAGAAAAGGCTAAGCAAATTATGAAGCTGGCACTGCACTAGGCTGGTGATCTCTCGGACACTTCTAGAAACTATTGAGAATCAACACCTTCACACCACCAAGACGTATAGAATATATCATATCCACAAATGTTCAAAATTCTGATCTCTTCTCAGACTTCAAACCCACAAATGCTCGCGATTGCTGGTCTGCAAGCTCTTCAGCAAGCTCGTCAGCAAAGTTGCAAAGGCGGTTTGGAGTGTCACAAGATGTCACAAACTTAGCCAACAGCATCCAACATATCCAACAGCTGCTTCATTCTGTTGGCCAAGTTGGTCCAGTGCAGGGATGGGACAGTTGCGGTACGGCCGAAAATCTCTGCTTGATCCTGCCTTTCTTAGTATTAAGATATGTTAGATATGTTTGGTAAGGAAGGTCATGGTGCAAACTGATGGATTGCAATTTCACACTACGAATCAGCAGGAAATTATGGAAGGTTGCATTTCAAAATCGATATCCCAAAACCGATCGGATCCGATTGGTCTATCGGCATCTTGTAGTGATTCAGGGCCCAGTTTCAGAACACACCTCAAGTCAGGATACCAAACCTTCAAGTAAGTCCTGGCATTGAAGGTTTTCCACCACACTCTGACAAACGAAAAGGTGGCTCGCGGATGTTGTCTCAAGTTTGCATCTTTGACATGGCTCACTACATAGACGCATACTGCCCTGAAAATCCCTCTTGCACTGACGAGTATGTGAGTGAAACGTTCCACGTGTTTCACTTGAAGTCCCAGGAAAGCAGCCAAGACCACAAATCCCCTGGTTGTCAAGTTTGTTAAAAGTCCATGTTCTGAAGAAAAGGTAAGTGTACAGCAAGTATTATGCAAGTATTTATAGTACTACGTATAGTAATTGGCAAATTATGTGGTAAAATATCTTGTGATTCTGGTGGGATTGGCACCAATTCAGGGCATTGCATAGTTTGGCCTTTCAGGAGGCCACTTGACATCCAGTGCAGAATTCTCAGCACCCACGCCCCGAAAGTGCCGTGGGGTCTGAGCATGTCAAACAGTCAAACAGTCAAACAGCAGAGATGCCGCATCCAGTGGATGTGAGCAAAAAGGGATCCTGGTTTTGGCTGAACCTTGCTTCTGTATAGTTGCGCAAGAGTCTCTTCAATAGAAAATATGGCCCTTGCCGTCTCGGCTCCCCAGCTACTATAATTACTATATACGTCCAGCACTATCCATTGAATCCGGACCCTTGCGTTCTGAATATCCATGTGGTCCTGAGGGCTGGTGCATTGTCACTCCGCCTTTGCAGCGCAGCGTCAAAAATCTGAGCCTCTGAGTAGCATGTCAATATCTATCGCGGTGTGGCCAACGCCTCTTTGCACTCTGTTGCACTCTTCTGCGCTCTGTTACACTCTGTTCCACTCTGGCAAAAAGCTTCTCTCTGTTGACCGCAAAGGAGGAGACAGGCAACAGATCTTTGACGCTTCAGTCTTCAACAAATACTCCTTGCTCAAAACAGCTGGTTTACATAAACATGCAGAAACTCTTTGACAAAAATGGAAAGCTTGAAGTTGTTCAAGCCAAAGGTGGTATATTTAGCATTACCTCCAGAAACCCTGCAGAGCTCATCAGCATTGTTGGCCGTGGGCAAACCAAGGCCATAGCAGTTGGACATGTTAAAATGTGTCCACCGACTGTTTCTTGGTAGAAGTTCATAAAACATCATAGAGCATCATGAAAGATTATAAAACATTATTACGATTATAAAACTCAGTATCTGCATGTGCTGCATGTGACTTGATTGACACTTCATGTGTTGGTGCTGAAGCTTCTTTGCATCTGCACCAGCTCTGAGCACCCGAGGTGTCAAATGGACCGCACAGACTCATAGGCCTGAATCACCGACCTGAGACGATTGCGCCGATTGCGCTTGCAAGAGATATCAAGAGATCCAACTCCCGTCAGCAACACATGCTGGAATCGCATCATAGCTTACTTTCTGGCTTGAACTGTTCCGCTAGAGTCGTTAGTGTTAGTGGCATCACACGTGCAAATGCCTTCAAAGCTCTTCAAACCGTACTTTCAACAGCCGTGTACCAGTACCAAGCGTTTGCCTCCCAGACAGGCGCTTTCAATGCAAGTTCGGGACTAGAACCCTCAACCGATCCACAACACCGAGTCACAAGTCACAAGCCGTTAAATTGGTATCTTTCTTTCTTTCCTTGAGATACCAATGCTTCTACTAAGTGGTCTCCAAAAAGACGAGCGTCAAAACACTGTGACCACGAGCAAGCTGAAATGCTGTGTGACCACGCGCATTTCGGATCTCTGGATCAGCATCATGTTGAAGAAGAAACTCCACCAAGTGCTCTCCCCCAAAGAAACATGCAAAGCCCAACGGTGTCGTCGTCCATTCCGCATAAAAATGCCTTTGTTGGGGCATATGGCAGCCAACACCGTGGCCTCAAGCAGCCCTTTACCTTCTGCCCAAAGGAGCTGTCTGTAAAAATGGACAAAATTTAGACAAACATGAATGAAGCGCAGTCATACCTGTCTAAGTCTAAACGGACTCGCAGAAAAGAGCAGCCCAGGATGAATGCCATGTTTTTCCAACTTGATCTCAGGTCAAGTAAGGCCGAGAAGCACCAGTGCTGATGAAGAGCCTGCCAGTAGCAGTTTGGCTCTGCTCGCAAGCTCAATAGCATGAAAGATTCCTGGCCCCGCTCAAATCGAGTGGGTGTGAAGTTGCCTTTTCTTGACCAAATGCATCAATAGTCTGTCTTAGCCATCATAAAGTTCATCTTTGTGGAGGGAATGCTCTTCCAAGCCCGTAGATATATGTTCCTGTTTTTCATGTATGTGTGGCCCAGTGTCTGGTGGTCCCCCCTCCCCCCCGAGATGGTTATGGTCCCTGTATGTATATGGATATATACATGATTATACAAGTATGTGTGTATCTATGTGTGTATATATATATATGTATATATATATAAGTTATATTATGTATATATATATATATGTCATAGAAGTATCATATATAATTATATATATATATATACGTATCTATATACACGTGGAAAATATATACAGTATGTATATGTATCTGTATATATATCTGTGGATGTGGTGGGGGTGGGGGAACAGGGGGTGGGGGGGTTACCATATGGAGTTGGGGGGGCCATTATATGTATATAATATCATATATATATTGTTTATTGACAAGCGTCTTTCCGCCTTCTGTTTCCCGCAACGTTGGCACACCTCATGCCTTTTAGGTCTTTCTATGTACATTCCCAGTCCACACTGTCCTGGCCTTGCGCTTCATGTGTCATATTGATGTCACTGTTCGCTTCCAGTAACACTCGCGCTGCCTCTCAGAACTCTTGGAACACTTGAAGCTGAGGAATGGCAACCAACATTGTTTTGAAATATTATGAAGGCAAAGGAAAGATACAAAGAAAAAATGGCGGAGAAAATGAAGAAATGTGCGGTCATGAGAGATACCTACAAAGTACCCAAGTTACCTGGAGCTCAAGAGTGTCGCACTTCTGTATTGGACTCCTTTCCGATCTCAATTAAAGCTCGTGCCCAACAACCTAAGAACGTAGCTTCTATTATATAGTTCAGGCTGCATGCTATCAGCGCTCACCAGCTTCTGAAACCCGAGAACATTGCATCAAAGATTTGGAGCATTCAATTTCAATCTGATGTCTCAACCCCTCCTCAACACAGTGCGGATTCATGGAAGACCACACAGCCAAGTTGGAGAGCGGATGCGGGCTGCAGATTCCTCTACCTCAGAAATGGAGATTCAAATGGACACGTAACGGCCACACCACGTGTGGAGAAGAAAAACTGAACACATTTTGCGCCATCGCGCGATCGCATGGTATTGCTCCATTGGGAATCAAATGAATCAAGCTGCGGGCCGAGCTGCTCTCAGGATTGACATCGGCCCGTATTTCGATTAACTTACGGATGACATCTGGAGGAGCACACCGAGCACAGGCCAAGGACAATGCCGGAAAATGCGCTGGAGAAGTAGTGTGGTTCCTGACTTCAGTGACGCATGCCGTGTGCCAAAGTTGCAGGGATCCGTGGACACCGAAATTGCTTGACCAACTGTTTGGTGCAGTTCGCAGATGCGGTTGCGGTACACTCCCGACAGAACTACACGCGTTCATTCAACTGCAGTTCACAGATATGACATTATGAGCGTAATATATGTATAGTAGACCGTATGTAATTATACAGAATATGATATGTATAGTATATCATGTGTATATATATATATGCGCATTTATGTACAATAAATGTGTGTATGAGAAGGAACAATAAACATCAATAAGCCATCCCGAAAACTCTAAGGCATCCAAAGCATACACCACGGCTCAAAAACATCAAAGAATCTCACATCAGGCACGCACGGTACGTGTATGCTACCTGTAAGTGCCGTTCTCTTTGGGCAATGTACTCCTGTCGTGACAGAGGAGAAACAAACTGCGCAAAATGACCCTGTTGTTTGCCAAAGTGTCACATCTGCGCTGTATTCGACCAAAATGTCCTTAGGTCGTAGCAAGAAGTGCGTCCAAGTACATGAAAAGCAATGCGATATGATATGATATGATTATTCGAGCTTGAAATGGTACAGGTCCGGAAGAAGTACGGTATGGAATGCAGAATCTTTTACTTCTTGCCTTGAACTTTGTGTAGTCTCCCAGTACAAAGAACCACCTTATAACCGTGCAGCACCTTTCAGCATTTAAGTGCCTGGAGGTTTAGCAAGCAGGGACCGTGAGTTCTCTTGCTCTTATGAAAACATTCCTGAAGGGCCTGTTCTACAGTAGTGTTTTCTTCCGACTTTTCATAGACGTGAAAAGAATGCACCTGAAGCAACCGATACCTCCTCCCTCTCGACGTTGTCCCAAACCAGATTCGTAGCTCTAGTGTCTTCCAAACGTAGAACAGTTGTCATGCTTCATGTTTGGACTGATCATTTCGCTGAAAATTCTGAAACACATAAAGACTTTTCTTAGGATTTCAGTTCTGAAATTGGCTATGGATTTCTCATGATTTTTGTGGAGTGACATGTGAGAAAGCCTTCAGGATCTTCAGGCACCTGCCAGTACCCACATGCACCAGGCATCCACCATCTCGATGGTCTTGCAGCCGCCCATCACATGAAAACCCAAGGAGTCCACCTGAGGAAAGAGATGACCACATGCCACAGCATCACAGCATGCCACAGCATGCCACAGCACTAGGTGCTACTCGCCACTCGCCACTCGCCAATCATGAGTGTCAAGTCATGTGTCAAAGGTGTTTGAAGTTTTACTTTCTTATCTTTCTTGCACTTGTTGAAAACCCCGAAAGGTTTCCTATGAAGAAATGATAAGAAATGTTCCAAGATACTCTATGAAGAATGGTAGTCACCATAGTCACACTGAACAACCTGAAATTGGCTCGGCCACATAATTCGGATCTGCTCGACATTCCAACAACGTTCTCGTGACATCTGGATAGCGCCAGCTGAGCTCCAATGCAAAGCCAAGTGGAGGCCAAAGTCCCTCGGGAGCAAAAGCAGATGAATGTGGGAATATGATGGAATATGCAAGTGTCGCGCTGTTACACACATAAGAGTGGCAACAAAGGGCACAGTCAGTCCAGTCAGCCTATACGCCTATGTTTCTGCTGCTTTTCTCGAAAAGTATATATGTGGATCAAAGAAAGGACAAGGAACAAGAGCGTCCTTAAAGCTGGCTTTGGACTGTTGCCAGAACTCTGTTTGTATCTGTGCTGTTCACCGAAGCCAGTCAAGAAGCAACGACTTTGGCCTTGCTATGGCCTTTCATCAAGCTTCTTGATGTGCTGCACTGATACTGACCAGACCGAGGTGCAATTACTGTGTGCTCAATCCTCGCGTGGGTGGGTTGATTCAGAGTAGCCACCGCATTGCCAGAAGCAGTCGCAAAGAATGGAATGAAGGACTCATCACCTGCATAGCAGACCCAAAGAGAAACAATAAAGTAACCAAACAGTGACCATACAAATCTGCAATATATCTGCGACCCAAATTGCCCTAAATTGCTGACCTGCTTGCCATGTAATCTACCACAGAAGCGCTTTCATGTCCCCTCTCGTCTCACCTTCTCTACTATGCTGCATTTGCTTGTTCGCAGACTACAACAACCATCAGAAGTGGGCAAGCTAATTCCTTCCTGGATAAGCCCAGAAAGGAAAATGCAAGAAAAGAAGGTAAAAATGTGTGTGATATTTGGCCAGGTCACCGCAAATCACTGCGCAAACCACTGGTCCAAGGCCATTCTGCAACTTGCCTAGGAAGCAATGCAAATCAGTGGTTGCACACGAGATGCACAGCAGAGTGCGACGATTGTGGACGTCTGGGACTTCCTGGTGCAGTAAACTGGGGAGCCCCAATTTAACCAAAGGTCTGGCAGATTCCACTGAATCAAAGTGAAAGTCAGCCAAAAATTGCTGCGTCGTCCTTGCCAAATCAGGGAACAAGAAATCACAACGACATATGGGAATGGCCTTCCCCCATGTCTCTACTTTCAGGTTGTTGAGGTGCCTAGTTTGATCACAGCCCCATGCAATGGGTGCATACAAAAAATGACACCGTATTTGCGTTATAGTATCATCATTCTACGCGAAACTACTCAAACCCCAAAAAAAAACACGAAAAAACCTCAAACATGCAGCATTCTGAAGCATTCTTCAGCATTCTAAAGCATTCTAAAACACGATTCAAGCGCTCAACCCTCACTCCTTCGGAGTCGAGGCCGGTCGAGAAGGATCTCCTTTCCTCATAAGCTTGACAGCTCTTTAGTGTCAAATCTCACTTTCATATGAAATGCCACTGATTCACGTTGGCACTGGGCGAGGGACTGCGGCATTTATGGGTAGGGCATCCAGTCAGAGTTTCTCGCTTCACAAATCTCCTCTGGTAAAGCTTAGCTTTAACTTCCCTCTGTCTGTAGCCCCTTTTGGACAGGAAAGACACAACTAGTCCCCAACTGAATGACTGGTTCGCTTTTGGGATTATGGGCGGCGACAGCTTTTCCATCACGTCAGCTAATGTGTTTCCCATTGCCCTGGATACCCTCCCGACCACAAACAACATCACTGCACAGTTTTTTTGTCCACATCATGCAGTCATGTGTCTTGCGACGTAGAATCGATGCACATCCCATCTCCTTGGGGATGACTGGAAGCTGTGATGCTTTCATGTTCAGCTCATCTCACCTCCTCTCACCTCCTCTCACCTCTACCAAAAGGTGTCCAAGTTCTGTAGCCAGCCAGGGCCAAGCAGTTTATGGACTGTGGCAAGAGAGGACAAGCCTTAGACATCCATGGACAAGGAGCACCCCAGCGAATCCAAGTGAATCCAAGTATCTCTTTCAATTCCAGAGCAACCAGTTTGCGAGAGAGTGCACGTTCTGTTATCTCAATGATCCTGCTCCAGCAGTCTTGTTAAACAGGAGAATGAAGGACAGTGAGACATGAAGGTTAGTGTAGATCTGTTCTCCACCATCATCACTTTGGCCTGATTCTAGATGCCAAATGTCAATCAATAAAAACAAATAACACCAAATGACTAATACTCACTGGCAGCGCTTGCTAGCCCGGATATCCGAGCCCGTTCCATCCAAGTAAGAAACAAGGAAAGAATAAACACCGCGCCCCACGCAGCTGCATGTGCAACATTAAACCACAGCCCGCACTATGACAAGACCCAATGTGACGTTTCGTTTCTGATGCCGTCACTACCCTCCATGATTAGCAAGTAATGAAGTCTTCATGTTGTGCATGGTGGTTGGCTTCCTTTTAGATGCACACACACACACACTAGACAAGAATGGATCTTTGAATAGATCCGTCAGGAACTGAGTCCTGTAACATGCAAATTAATCAGGAAAACAAAAAATTCCTAGATGAATAAAATGCAGGTACAGGAATGTGCGTCCACATTCCCTTCCGGCTGAATCCCATAGCTTCGTTGGCATGGCTAGGGAAACAGCTGCCATGCCCCCTGCTTT
>Ga0126342_10011009_pt1 | contig 16164 bp, 15 predicted proteins | sample Cyp1metagenome_FD_92528 | JGI IMG/M metagenome (GOLD analysis project Ga0126342, IMG submission 92528) | Coral microbial communities from Lord Howe Island, Old Settlement Bay, Australia - Cyphastrea 1 metagenome | ecosystem: Host-associated > Invertebrates > Cnidaria > Coral ... | reverse complement strand
ATATAATATATAATATTTAATAAATAATATATAATATATAATATTTAATAAATAATATATAATATATAATATATAATATATAATATTTAATAAATAATATATAATATATAATATATAATATTTAAAATATAATATATAATATATAATATATAAAATATAATATATAATATATAAAATATAATATATAATATATAATATATAAAATATGGTAACCCCCCCAGCTATGTTTGTTGGTTTATAATCCCCATTGACTAGTTCGATATAACCTCCAGATTAAGCCTAGGACCATAGGACTTATTTGCACCAACCAACTTAGCGATTCCGAACTGGGGCACCACCTTGTAGACTTAACCAATTAGAAAAACATCTGTTGTTGGTTGGTTGGTTGCTATTGATGCTATTATGATACTATGATAGTTTTTTTAGTTCCATATTAAATATGATGATACCATATTATGATACCATAGTATTGCTATGATAGTATATATACCATATATATTACCCTTGTGGGTGATGATACTCATACTATTATGATATCCTTACCCGGCCCGTTTTTTGGGGGGTTGAATCTCCATGGCCTCAACATTTTTGAGCCGGTGGTATTCGATGCGTTCCATAGGTTGATGAGTGCCGTATCATTGAAGCTGTCGATGTGTGCATATATATATATCATATATCATATATCATATATCACATATACATACATATATATATATATATATATGACAATCTCCCTGACTCGTGGATTCCAAAATTCCATAAGCAGCAATTCTCACCGTGCTATTGCACCGTGCTATACTTCAGGTTTCACAGCCACCGTGTCTTGGCTGACGGAGTTGAAATGGCTCCGAGCTTTGGCTGGGCTGAACTATCCAAAAGGTTGGGAAAGTTGAAAGGATCCCCAAGAAATTTGTAGATTTTAGGATTATCCAATATGAAATTTGTAGATTATCCCAAGTAGAAATTTGGGACCTGAACCATAATCAATCCGTAAAATCCCATGTGTTGCACCCACGACGTTTGGACACCGATTTGTAGCACGGCCACCGTGCTATGACTGTGGTCGTCCGGTAGGACTACCGGTAGTCGTCATCCTGAGATGTTCTTTTTTGAGGTCATCGCTGATCAATGTCATTCTGAGGGTATGGGTCTGGTACTCCTAAATTTTGATAAATTTTGGCTGATGAAATCAGACTTGCAGTGAATTTGGACAATTTGAATAGGGGTTTGTCTTTAAACATACCCCTATCCCATCCCCTATTTTTGTTTGTTGAAAACGGTGTCCCCCAAAAAAGGGTTAGCTCATAAATCCCCAAGGAAAATGGGACATCGCGCAATTTTCATCGCAATTTTCATCACCGATTTTTCATCATTTTTCCCGGAAATTTGGAGATTTTGGAAGGGACCACCCCCCCCATTTTCATTCTCAGAAGCCACAAAAAATACCCTTTGGTTACTGTATTTAACATAGCCGTGGAAAATGGCCTATTTATAGATGGTTTACCTATTGAAAATAGAGATTTTCCATGGCTATGTTAAATTACCAGATGGTAGTGCCCAACTTCGATTCGGAGCCAAGAACTGGCCATTTGAATGGTACAAAAATGACGGTTGTTATAACTTCCACAATCCAGGATGGCGATTTTTCAAGTCACGGGGCTTACGGAAATCTATAGGATACTGTGGTAAAACACCAGCAGAATCCTGTGGAGTCGCCATGACTTTTTCCCACTGTGGGATGGAAATTTACCCATCAACACAGGGGCTTGTCATCATTTCCGTTGGTGAAACTGCCAAAGATCAGAGACGCAAAGATGGGTGTGGCAATTTCCAATTTCTGGAGAAAGTCACAATGAGATGTGCCACCAGACAAAATTCATCATTTTTTCATATCCGCATGTTGATCATCTAGTTGGTCATATGTCCGTCCATCAAGAGAGGGTCTTCATAGGTTTTCCAATATTGCTCAGCCTTTGGTGCCCACAGCGAGGTCTGGTCGAAGGTAGTTTCAATGCCTGGCTTCGGGTTGTGGAGGCACGTTGCTTTTGGGAGATTTGAACCATGAAACACGTGGATTTCAGGAAATCAAAGCTGGTAACCTGGCAAGTGCCGCTATGATTCTTCCATTAGATCTCGGGAACCCTCCTAAGGTCAGGTCGACGTGCACGAGGGGCAACTGGGATGTATCTTTGGTTTTTGTGATAAGCTACGAATGTGGAAATGCAATGCCCAGCTATGAATGAAGTGATTGTTGAATGATATCGACGATTGGCCATTGGAAGAGTTGGCAGCGGGCCAATGTGGGAATAAGAACCACTAGATATGTGGATCAATATGCCGCCCAATCAGTTCATGACAACACGACCAGGTGAATCATGAGCACCGCGCCTTGCGCCTATATGCAAAGCCTCGTGCGTGGTCTCAGGAAAACTTGAATGAAGGTTGGGTACCCCAAATGTCTAATATGTTAACAGGGAAAATTATGAACATTGGATTTTTTTGGTGCCATATCTTCGGGCAAAGCTAGAAATGAAGGCTATGGCTAGTTACTCCTTTGCGGTCGGCATCCCCTAGTGGCAAGGGCATGTCGACCCTGGATTTATGACCCGTTGGTTTCTTCCAAGGGCTCCGTTTGAACCGCAGATTCGAACCATTTTTTGGCGACCCCAATTCATCAGCCAGATCAGACTGTCCTGTAGTGTTTGGGTTGAAAGAGGTAGGTTGATTCAAAATCAGACCGTCATGTTACTGATTCGACCATTGTTGTTCATAACATGCAGATTTTCGCATGTCATCCGCCATTTTTGCCGTCCAGTCGTAGCCATTTTGCTTCCTGCCAGTTGCCATTCCAGGCGGCTGGATGTCTCTAGAAGTTCACCAACGATGGTAGAATTCTTAACCTTGCTCCTAAAACCAACCTTTTTTATCCTTTTTTTCCTTTGTAAACTCTAAATATGTTGGTTAGCGGTTCTCATCCCATGCACTTCGAGGTATGCCCCAAGCAGCAACATCGCACTTAGTGACTGAGTAACCCTGGTGAACAAGTTTTCTAAATACTGTGGATGGTTGCGAAATCCTGCACCAGTTGATGGTAAACATCCCATTATTTAAAGGGTTTCAACCATCCAGGAATCCAAAGTGGTGCGGGATTTCTTCTTTATCCCATACAATTTTTCTAAATACTGTGGATGGAAGCCCTGATGAACAAGTTTTCTAAATACCCTCTGGTTATTTGTTACATAGCCATGGAAAATGACCCATTTATAGATGGTTTACCTATTAAAAATGGTGGATCTTTCCAGTTCTCTATGTTAAATAACCAGAGGGTATGTTCTTAATAGGCTTATCATATCCCATTTATGTTTGGCTTATGCACCCACTTACCAACTGTGATCCTCGCTCAACGGACACGTGCCCTTTGCTTTTTTTTGCGAGGTTCAACTTTGGCACGTGCTCCACAGAGGAGGGGTCCCCATTCAGTAACCTTAGCCGGCTTAGCCCCTTGATTTGATCGGTTTTAGGGAGATTTCACCAACAGAACATCCATGAACTCAACGCGCAGATGTTATCGATGATTTTAGGAAGGAAAGTATGAGATCAGTGAAACCTTTCGGATCAAGCGTAGATTGGAAATTTTGGAGATCATATAGAAGCTAAACCTCTCAAAAGATCGGAGACTTCTGGAGATTTGATGAGATTTGGCCATGTTTAAAGAGAACCGTGGGTCAGGTACCCAAAATCATCCAAAATTAGACAATTTTAGTCTTGAAACCAATGGTTTTGGCGATTCCCCATTTTAGGAAACCTCCCGTATATCTATCTATATCTATATCTATATATATATACATACATACATACATACACACACATACATATATATATATATATATACATACATACATGCATACCATACCATACCATACCTTACATTACATTACATTACATTGCATTACATTGCATTACATTACAATACATTACATTACGTTACAATACATTACATTACATTACATATATATATAAATTATATATATATATATATATCATTCATATATAAACATGGTAAGCACTAAATTTCCATCAAACAATATTAACATATATCATGTATCAACATCTGATTTTTTCCAGGCTCCGTGCCCGCTTTGCAGCTTGGCGATGGCTGTGGCAGGATACCGGGATGGGGATGACGGCGCTGCAACCAGGGATGGTAACCAAGTGGTAACCAAGTGGTAAAATCAAGTGGTAAAATGGTAAAATCATTTTTTTTCCCTGGTAAAATATGGTAACATGGACTTTTCATGACTTTTCGATCTACAACTTTGGGGTTGCTATAGATGATTTAAGAGCAAAACATATGGAAATGAGGGAAACTAGATAGCTTCACATGATTTTTCATCAGCAAAAGATGGGGAAGCACCAAGACATGGGATTTTCAGAAAATGAAGGGAGATGAATTTTTGTTTCTCTGTGGTCATTTTTTTGCGCAAAATCCTCGACTTTCCAGGTTGGAGAAAACTCTGGAAAGGGCACGGGTTATCATCATAAGATCCACTTTTAGTGGTGATGCATCATAAAAAAGTGATGATTCTGATATTTTGAAATTGGTGATCCAATTTCGCCAAAACAACATCTGGGCGATTTTTTGGACGAAAAACATCTGGACAGACTTGGGTCCAACCTTAGATAGATAGTGGTCAGTATAGTCCTATAATTTCCTATAATTCAATGGGAATTTCAGGATCCTAAAATGGAGGTACTGTACCAGGGGATATTCCCTCACATAGCCCTTACATAGGCCTTATATCTGGTAGGTACCTCCAATTTCGGTTCCTGAGATGGCCAGTGAATAATCTTTTGTCAGAAATATGGGAATATTTACGAAGCAACTAAACAGATGTTTTTCTTTGCCGGACGGAAAAAGAGCTTGGCCATGAGTAGAATTGCTGTTGAACCACGTTTCTTTTAAAAACCAGGACGGATTGCTTTCGGAAAGGGAAACCTTGCAACTACAGATCTTACCCTCTGGTAATTTAACAGTTTGCTATTGAAAATGGCCATTTATAGTGAGTTTTCCCATCAAAAATGGTGATTTTCCATAGCAAATTGTTAGTTTACCAGAGGGTAGGGAAAATTTTTGGGTCCTTGGGGTCTTGAAATCAGAAAATCGATGAACAAAATCCGCTGATCATAGCCAGAAATAAAAAATTCTCCGCCACCATCGGTGGTGGGATGAACTCGGATACAAAAAAGACACATTGGTTGCAGCGATGAGATACACTCTGGTAAACTAACATAACAATGGAAAGATCCACCATTTTCAATGGGAAAATCCACTCTATAAATGGTCATTTTCAATAGCTATGTTAGTTTACCAGAGGGTATCTTGCAAAGATGTTTTCCTTCGGATGTTGGATTCACACGCTCTTTGCAGATTGGCTCAAGATTATGTAACAATGTTGTATTGTTGGCTCAACATGTTTTCCTTCAGATAGATGCTTCGAATCAACGCCTCTTTGCCCAGCGGTCGCAATGAGAATCTATTTATTCCGCAGTCCTCCAAAGTTGGGGACTTGAGAATTCTGGCCCAGAAGTCTTTTGGACAAGGCTTCTTGAGGCTTGTCACAGCAGATGGGCTTGTACTTGATCCTCTGGAGTCTGTCCAACAAGCAGGCATTGAAGGTGGAGACCACCTAACTGCTCTGGCACTTCAAGTAAATATGGCTACAACCGCAAATGCCTTTGCTTTGTGGCTCAGTGGAGGTAACAGGGTCCTCACTTGGGGGGATCCAAAGGAAGGTGGTGACTGCTCTCAAGTCCAGGAGCTAAGAAATGTGAAACATGTGCAGGGCACAGACGGTGCATTTGCTGCGATCTTGGAAGGCGGATCTGTTGTGACTTGGGGCAGTCCCGGTGCCGGGGGTGACAGCTCTCTAGTCCAAGATCAGCTTCGGACTGTGAAGCAGATTCAATCCACGAGCTTTGCATTTGCCGCAATTCTGGAAGATGGATCCCTTGTTTCATGGGGAGATCAAGAATGTGGTGGCGACAGCTCTGCAGTCCAAGATCTCTGCAGTCCAAGATCGTCTGCAGAGGGTCCGGCAAGTTCAGGCAACAGGCTATGCCTTTGCTGCGATGTTGGCTGATGGCTCAGTAGTGACATGGGGCAGGCGAGAATCTGGCGGTGACAGCTCTGCAGTGCAGGATCAGCTTCGGAGTGTACAGCAGCTTCAGGCCACAACAGAGGCATTTGCTGCGATCCTGTCAGACGGCTCAGTTGTTACATGGGGCTGTGCACCCAGCGGTGGTGACAGCTCTGCGGTCCAAGATCAGCTCAGGGCTGTACGACAGATTAAGGCTGCACAACATGCATTCGCTGCGATCCTGGAAGATGGTTCGGTCGTCACCTGGGGCGATCCAGATGTGGGCGGCGATAGCTCTGCAGTCCAAGAACAGCTTAGGACTGTGCAGCAGATTCAGGCTACTAGCCTTGCATTTGTTGCAATTCTGGAAGATGGATCAGTTGTTGCATGGGGCGACTCGGATGCAGGTGGTGACAGTTCTGCTGTCCAGGATCAGCTTAAGTGCGTGCAACAGGTTCAGGCCACAGGCTATGCTTTTGCTGCCATCTTAGTCGATGGCTCAGTTGTCACTTGGGGCGATTGTGAATGTGGTGGTGACAGCTCTGCGGTTCGAGATCAGCTCAGGACCGTGCGGCAAGTTCTGGCTTCGCATCGTGCATTCGCTGCCATCCTGCCAGATGGATCGGCTGTTGGGTGGGGTGATCCAGATTTAGGTGGTGACGTCTCGGAAGTCCAAGATCAACTCAGAAATGTGCAGCAGATTCAAGGCGCCATGTATGCATTTGCCGCAGTGCTGGCAGAGGGATTAGTTGTGACATGGGGCAGTCCCAGTGCTGGTGGTGACAGCTCCGCAGTTCAAGATCTGCTCCGGATTTTATAGCACAACATTTTACTCCACTGAGCAGACTGTGGCCAGAAAGGTTCAAAATGAAGCCTCGATGTTACTCACAATTTGCTTACCATTTTTGATTCTAGCTACCCATGTTCCGATGATTCTCATGTTCCAGATTTTGTTGGCAGTATCTCAGAAATTCTTGTTGGTCACTCCCAATTCTATCCCTAAACTTTCTGGCATCATGGGAAAAAAAGTAGGCGATTTACAGATATACCATGGTATGGGGATGTTAATTTCATGATTACATTCATTTGATTTATCATGTAAGATACCTGGGATGTACTATGTAAGATGATAATTACATATAATTACCCCAATAGCTGGATGGTTTACAATGGAAAATCCGAAAATAAAATGGATGATACCCTCTGGTAATTTAACATAGCGAACTGGAAAGATCCACTATTTTTGATGGGAAAAAATCCGCTATTTCGACTGGGCCATTTGCAATAGCAAACTGTTGACATAACCAGAGGGTAACTGGGGGTGCCTCCATTTTAGGAACCCCCCATGGCCCCCATGGGGCCCGGGGCTGTTGTTTTTCTGGCGCCAGGAAGGCCGTCGGAATTGGCATCTGGCCTGCTCCTGGCACTTTAGAGGGGAGAAGGCGCCCGGAATTCGCGGAGATCCGTCCCAAAAGATGCAGAGAAGCGCTCAATTCAGTGGTATTCTGGTGGTAAAACCAAAAAAATGTGGTTGCAATCGGCCAATTTCGTGATAGAAAATGACATCACTACATCAATTTCCTAGCCGTTCAATCCAGAGATGAAGACGTTTTCGTGGTAAGTTCTTCAGCGATTATCCAGGATCCAGGGATAATGGCAGTTGGTGATGTGCCGTATGTTTTTGGAGTGGGCAGACCCATTAGTTGCTTTTCGCCCAAAAAAAAACATGCGAGTAAATGTCGAAAGAACCCCAGTGACTTTGATTTGTTGTGGTTGTTTTAGTTGCAAGTTCCTCTTGACTTATTTTTTTTTCAGATTTTCGGGGCTTGGAAGAAACATGCAACCAGCCTCAAGACCCATCCGGTCACACTGTGAGAGTATGCGCAGGGCCGCAGGAAGGACTTGCTGCATCGGATTTTGTTGAGCTGGCACAGCACCATGCAGGCAGGGGGTTCCACGGCACATCACGGGGTGAATTGAGACCTGCAACTGGTGGATTTTTCTGAAATGGCTGACATTTCAGCGGATGAATCATCCACCTCGAAGACATTTATTTGTACACAGCTATTACCCTCTGGTTATTTAACATAGCCATGGAACATGGCCCATTTATAGATGATTTTCCCATTAAAGCCTCCATTTATAAGGGATTTTCCACAGCTATGTTAAATAACCAGAGGGTAAGCTATTAAGAGATCACCCCAATGATGAACCATCCCCACTGGGGGTTTGATGAACTTGGATATACACCGTGTGTAGTGGGATGTAAAATGACACCAATCCATGGTTTTTTACAGAGATGCTTGATCTCTAGATTGACAATATGCCGGTCTCATATCTCATTCTATCCCACTATATCCCTTTAAATCCCAGTATATCATGTCTAATGATATTTAATTCTATATAATTCTATTTATCCATATAAGTATCCCATTATATATATATATATATTGACTGAATGATATCCCATGAACTCCAACCATATCTCACTTTTTGGTTGGTACAGCATTTGATTCTGCTGCTGGGCTCCAGATATCCATGTCAGGATGCCTGGTGCTTCCGAGCATTTGAGGAAGTTGCTGGGCTCCGGATTTCCGCTGAGTGGTACCTGAAAAATACTGAAAATCCTGGGAAAAGCGGATGCCATCCACGATTTTCACCATCATTCCCATTTTTCACCATTTCCCCCATTTTCTTCATTGAATGGGCCATCTATCGCTGAAAACAAGTCATTGGACGTCGACACTGCGATAGATAAATTTCGAGCGGAGTGTCCATAAGTGTGTCCCAAGAGTTGCCGGCCGCCTGGATCAAGTCATTGCGTCAAGTCATGAGATCTTTACTGCGGCAGTCTGACTGGCTGTGACACTTAATGATAACACCACTAATATTGGTGGGAACATGGTCTAATCATCCTGGATTTGTCTGAAAATAGGGTATCCTTTTCCTATCTCGCCGTTTTACTTGGGGAAAACATGATGAAGCACTACATGCAATGGGGTTTTTCCCAACTTTTCAGACAACACTAGATGTTGCTCAAACTGTGCCGATCTGACCACAGGATGACATCACCAATAGAAATCGAGAGAATGCACCAATCTGAAAGCATGAAGGTTTTTGATTCTGTCTTTGTTTTTTCAGCGAGGAAAGCAATGGCTAGGGTTCCTCCATTCTTGAACTCAATTCTTGAATCCAATATTGGCTGATAATTTCTATGCAGCCCTGAGGTTAAAGTCCCAAAAAGGCCAGCGCAATGGACCCAAGCTGGTTGGTGGTTTCAAACATTTTATTTTCCATAATATATGGGATGTCATCCTCCCCATTGACGAAGTCATATTTTTCAAAATGGTCATTGCACCACCAACTAGCAATTATCTTGAGGATGTTTTGTCCAGCCAACCAGCCCAGGCATGTGCTGAGAAGTACGCGCGCAGTGACGCTGCCGCGCCTGCGATCCCCGCGCTTGCTGCGACCGCACGCTTTGGCAGGTGGACGAAGCAGGGGAAATTCCGGCGGAGTTCTTTCACCAACAATTTGACCATGTGACATGGTGGTAAACCGATGAAATACTAGAACGGGATATATATATATATAGATGTACAAATAAATAGATAAATAAATAAATATATATATATATACACATATATATATATATATAAATAAAGATATATATGATATAAATATAGATATAAATACATGTTTATATGTATAATGTATATATTATACTATATATATTTTACATATGACATCGCTGAACATACTGAACCCCATGGGTACTAACCGGATGACTTTTTGTGCGGGCTTCTAACTTGTCCAGTGGATTGTGGCCCACTTGGCCCATTACAACAATTCGAATTGCCACCCGCATGGCCAGTGTGGGTCATAAGCTTGGTTCGCTTACAAAGCTCGTTGTAGCAGGTTCAATCCCAAAATTTTGGCTTGGTTCAATCCTTCAACCCGAATCCTTGTCTCTTAAATGATCGTGAAGAATCCCCAAGTCGTTAAATGGTTTTGTCTGAAAATAGGCGACCTTTAAATCCAATGGTTACCCTCTGGTAATTTGTTACATAGCTATTGAAAATGGTCCAGTCGAAATAGTTGATTTACCCAGCTATAAAATATTATAAAATGGTGATTTTCCATAGCAAACTGTAAACGTTTACCAGAGGGTAACCATCATGTTTCCCATTCAATGGCCATTGAATGGGGGCCCCCCACCCCTCAGGGACATTCCGTCGACTGCGGAGTCCAGGATCGGATTGGTCCCTGTGAGTTTGTCTAGTCATCCTGAAGTAGAAACCATGGATGACTATGGGATTTTCTCTGGGATCTTCCCATTTTTTTTGCGGATCAAACTGATCAAACAAAACAAAGTTCCATCTTCTTCTCGAGGACGACCACGGATTTACCTACTAGACATGGCCATTTTCCATGTCTAGAGTACCAGAGAGTAACCAAAAACGGGTGATACCGTAGGAAACGGCGATACTTTAAGGAACCACTGGAAACGACACAACAGCTGACACTGCTATCGAGTATTGCCCAAATCCAAAATACGAGATGTTCTTTGAATGCTTTTCACCCATACTCACATAATGTGGGTAAAACAATGTTTACCACCCATTTTCCTGGGAATGGTTTATTTATACCACCTATATATAAAGATGGTGATTTTCCTGGGGGATGGTTTATTGTTTCACATTACTGTCTATTGTCTATCCACATTCTCTGTAGATTCCCACGCTTCGGCATCGACAAAGTCGGGGTGAACCACGTGCAGAATGTCGAAGTAGTTGTCGGAAGTAACCAAGAAACCACGATCTCATTGGAATTCATTGGGTATGAAATGCGTATGTGAAAACAAGATCCATTCGTTGACATGGGTTTGTTCGAGCCTAGGATATCCCCAAATCTCATGCTTACGGTGGTAATCATATTTTCCATCAAAATGGGAATTCATAGGTATCCATCCTTTTCAAACAAAACCATATGGAGGTTTCCTAAAATGGGGGTACCCCAATATCTGGATGGTTTATTTCATGGAACATCCTATTGAAAGGAATGATTTGGGGTACCCCCATTTTAGGAAACCTCCATATAGTATCATGTCGTTACATTAAACCCCATCAAAGCCATTACCCCCCCCAGTACTCCCAGTTGGTACAGGTCGCTGTCGCCTTCCGACACGATCTTCAACAGCTTTGATGGGAGGGAGCCTTGCCACGTGCATTGACCGTCTTGGGAATAGGATGATTCCGGGAGAAGGAGAAATTCGTTGGATACCCGGGCGTCCCGCAGTTCTTTTCATCTTGAATCAACTCATTGATTCAACATATAACTTTTAGATACTGTTTGCTTATCACTAAGTCCATCAGAATTATATATATATATATATATAAATATGTATATATATATAAATAAATAAATATATATATAAATATGTATATATATATATATTGAAGTCACATGGTTGCAAAATGCTGAACTGAGCGAAGATCAACCATCCGAAGTGTGGCCCACAGGGGTTTCCCGAGCGCCATGGGGGTACCCTTACCCATCGTTGGATGGTTGATTTCACCGAACATCCGCGAATCAAATGGATGATTCGCGGGTAGCCCGGTAGCCCTACTTTAGGAAACCTCCAAAGTCAGTACACTAAATTATTGATGCGTATTCTCACCTATCCCCAATGTTTGCTATCCCTCATTTATCATTGACGATCCATTATTAGAATTTCTATCACAATTGATCTTAGTTCTATTGATGGTTAATATACAAAACAACATACCGGGAGATAACATAGACCATGACTGTTTTAGGATTAGATGTTACCAACTTTACCTTTTGGGAGGGTTCCTACATGTATGAATATTCCCAAACATTTGGCCCAGGATGACTGCGAAGTGGGCGGGACCGGCCTGGATAGTGAATGACCCTTAAATGGTTTAGTGGGGATGGTTTTCTTGGGTCAAACGCACACCGCATCGTATGATGTCCAAAAAAAACACTCGATTAAGACGCAGCCAGATTATCCAAAATGGGGAGGACTGTACCATTCACAAATGGAATTCTCTCTATTGTGGGGACCCTTCCCGCCACTGGGGCTGAAATAAATCAAGGGTTGAGAATGCAACTTCCTAAACCCAAGGTTTATGTTGGGTGTGTTTCACGAAGGGGGAAGGGATCATTTCTTGACTTTCACTTGGTGAATTGGCACAACATCCAGAGTGTCGAAGGTCATTCAACGATAAACTCCCTCCCATCTTGTTGCTTACCCTCTGGTAAACTAACAGTTTGCTATGGAAAATCACCATGTTTAATGGGAAAACCCACTATAAATGGTCATTTTCAATAGCTATGTTACAAATTACCAGAGGGTATTTTTTCATGCTCAAAGAATCGACACCAATGTTTTTATCTTTCACATCGTTTTGTTTGACCCGATTATAGCCCCAGTTTTCGCTGTTTGATATTTCAATCCATGTATTGCCATCTAATTGACTTTAGCCAAAAACAATGGGGACAAAGTCCATCCTAACTGGTGTGGTCGAACTATTAATCCTAACTTTTCATATTCATTATCATCATGGTTGCTATTTCAATCCTAACTATCAGAATACTTATTGTCCATGATCATTTTTTCAGTCCATGTTTTTAATCATCCCATGACGTGGTTTGACGCTATTTCAGATGTTGCGTTTACCTTTCTTTCTCGTGGTCCATGGAACATCCCCAGGTTTGTAGAGGATGTTTCTCATTCCCTGCTACGTTGGCTATATGTATGTGTGTGTATATATATATACAACTATACTCTTTTTTCATTTCAGGCATTCGAAGGGTCGATCCCTTGCAGCACATTGGCATGCAAGCAAATTAGAGGTCCTGGAAATCCGGAAGCGAATTAGCACCCATCCAAATGACCTCACTAGCCAGCGCCGCTGAAGAGATCCACTCGTTCAGGGCGACATTCGCAGGTGGCTCCGGTCGGATCCTATGGCTGCGTGCCAGCCGGCTAAATTGTTTGGCGAAAGCATTTGCAAGCGCCTGGCAAAATTAGGCCGGATATTCTTTTTGCCGAGCGGTTCTAAATTGCCCCTTCTCGTCCTGCCCAATAGCTACAACTGTGGGCTTCACCACGTCACTCAGTACCTTCTCATAGAGGTCCTTGTGAAAAAATGGTAATGCCCATGTCAGCAAACCGGTGGGCTTGACCGCTTCAGCCCCCCCAACAATACTACGAAACGTGGTGCAGCTTCAGGTCAGGCAACTGTAGTAGGAGCTGGATGAGAGACTCGGCCATATGCTTGGTCTGGTTGAATCCACTGGCATCGCAGGATGTTCCGCCACAAACAGGCCTCCCTGCGTGACATGGATGCAAAGGATCCAAACACATTGGAGAAAGAAAGAACTATCCACTGCACATTGTCGTAGTTCTTGCAAGCTCAAGCCTTCCAGTCCGTACAATCGGCACGCAGAGCGTAGTGGTCGTGGCCATCTGGTCGTGCCTGCTGGTGCCTCTGTGAACCTAGCCTCGCTAAAGGTTTCACGTGGCGGCCCACTTAATGTGGCCGCGACTCTTCCAGACAGATATAATGAAGTCAAGGTCTCCCATGAAACAGTTCCAGTCATCAGGTTCCCGTACTCCAATGACACTGCTGTATCCAAAGAGAGGACAATTACATTCCATCTGCTTTCATCGGCATTTTTCGTCAATTCAGAACGGAAGTCGCCATGTCGCCTACGTCCGCTAAAAAGATGCACGACCAAAAAGGTACGCAGGTCATCAACAACTTTATATCTTGGACACTGTACTTCAGGAGGTAAGGCTTCAAAAGCACAGCTTCTCATATGTTGAAGCCATTGGTCCTGCTCTCCAAAGAGACGCCAAACAGGGTGATAGACACGTGAATTGCTCTTAGGATGCCTCACTGCAGGTTGAGGTGCGGGGGGAGGACGATGGGGCCCTGGGTCCTCCTCCACGCAACTACGCAGACTGGTCTCAAGGAAAGAAATCCGAGTCAAAGTCTGATACCTTGGCAACTCAGTGGCAAATTCGCATACAATTCATCAACTACCTTTTCCGCCTTACCATCCAGAAATTCCGCAATAATATCGGGCAACCAATGATCTCCCCAGGCAAGAAAGACAAAGGCTAACCAGTTATCCCGAGCAAGATTGTTCTCACCATAGTCAATGCAGAGGATCTGGATCCAACCATCAATCAGTTCTTGCTTTTCAGGCTCAAAAGGTCCAAGCGGATAGTACACCTGAAACCGCTGCTGGGAAAAATCAGTGAGAGCATCCCCAATCTGTGCACCCCGCTCATGAGCTATATCTGGTTCATCGGTAATATCCAGTTCGGTATAGCATTCCGCTTGCTGTCGCTGCCTTGCAAGCTGGCTGAGTAACCTGCATATTCTGGGGGCTGCACGTCTGCAAAAACTCATGGCGAGTAAGGCCCACCACTGAGTTCGGCATTTGCACAGCATCATACTCTATAGCCCTCCCCTGTGAAGACACTTCATGAAAGCAAGGATTATAGCCCAACCTTTTTGGGATGTAGGCTAGATGCTGCTGGAGGTTGTGTAGTCAGCAGAATCGGCCACAGTGCAAACAAACTGCTCCTTGCAGGAACTGATGTTCAATCGAAAAACTGATGTTTGCGGCGTTGATGCGCTAACAATCCTCGATGTGTGGCAAAAAGAGGCACCGCAGAAACATTGCTGTTCTCCACCTTCAGGCTGGTCTTGGAAAGGATCAGGATGAAAGGTTGCGCCCGAATGACGCAGGACATCAAAGATTCCCTTATCTAAGGAAACCACTTCTGCCATCATCTTTTCCTGAAACTGATGCGCCACAGCCTTCACTTGAGCATTCCAGAATGACCCCTTAGTCTGCCAGCTGTCAACCAAAGAAGTCGAATCTTCAGACCAATCAACCGGAAGAGCAGTGGGATTGACTGCGTGCATCCATTGAAGGCCGGCTTTCAAACCTGCAAGCCACGAGTCTTCAACTATATCGCTGCTTGGAGATGAATCACATTCTGCAGAAAAAAAGATCCTATTGCAAAGACTCGCTGAGCATAGAGCAGACGGTCAACAGCTAGCCTGGCCCTCACATCAAAAACATGAGCAGCTGCAAAAACTTGCGCATTGGTTTGCGTCCAAAGATCGACCGGCCAACGCAAAACCCTCTTCAGAGTTTTAACATAGAATCTTGTAAGTCGCTGGAGCTGTTTCGGCGAGAGTGTGTGCCAAGCACCGAGACCAAAGAAAAGCTTTGAGGAAATAAGTGCCTGAAAAAGCCGCAGCCGAATCACAGTGGGCAAGTGCCGGTTGGTCAGCAAAGGTCGGGATAAATGGGTGAATGCCGTGAATGCCGATTTTGCCATCCCGATCCGTGCAGCAAGTTCAACATCTAACCCATGGTCGGATGTCAGAAAGGTTCCACGGTGCTTGTACGTCGGGACAAAATGGAGCCAAGATTCGGAACCATCTGCAAATTCACAAGCCACCCCAGGTGTGGATGTCAACTGATAAGCAGACCCGCAAAAAGACACTAATGCATTGGCCTTACCGAGGGCAAAATTCAACAAGAACCCCCTGGCATGCAAAAACTTTCGTGCTGCAGGTAAACCATCAAAAAAAATACATAAATAATGTTAATGTATAGTAAGCCCTCAAACAGGTAGCACAGTTACTTATTATCGCTATTTCAGGATTTACCAATTTTATCATTTGTGATTTGTTTGCGACTTCTATATACTATATATACACACACGCTAAATAGAACAATAAATAAATAAATAAATATACACATATATATATATGTACACAGACACTATATATATATATTTAAATACAGCCACTATATATACTATATATGTATATATATACACTATATATATACATACACTATATATATATACACTATATAGTTTCTTTATATTTACTATATGTAGAAAATCTATCTATCTATCTATCTATCTATCTATATATCTACTATATATACACACTATGTATTTTCT
>Ga0126342_10011008_pt1 | contig 16165 bp, 7 predicted proteins | sample Cyp1metagenome_FD_92528 | JGI IMG/M metagenome (GOLD analysis project Ga0126342, IMG submission 92528) | Coral microbial communities from Lord Howe Island, Old Settlement Bay, Australia - Cyphastrea 1 metagenome | ecosystem: Host-associated > Invertebrates > Cnidaria > Coral ... | reverse complement strand
TGTGGAAACAAAAATCACATTCTTGCTGCAAATGTATTTTGGCAGCACATGTTTTCCTAAGGTCAAGCGTACTTTTAATTGTTTTAAGATAGTTAGAGTCTCTACCGGGTTTGGGGAATTCAAACGTTGAGGAAACACCTACAGACGGACCAGCCACTACTTAACATATCCAAACAATTGCTACATGAACTGTTGGCAGCGCTTCCTGGATTTCGACCGTCCCTCGAAGAATACTGCCAATCCCCTACTATGATCACGGTTCCTCGTACCTTCCTTTGGAAGTGTTTCGAGTTCCTTGATCTGCAAGTACAGCAACAACACCTGATTACCAGGAATAGGGACGAGACAACCAGAAGTCGAGGCCTAGGTACAAGTGCACCATTGTGGCAACGTTTGAGGGCATGCTGTCCACGGACGGTCTTCTATAATGGCCCCATCATGGATGGTGCAGGCAATCAATGCCGAACCGACCGAGACCTATCCGCAGCAATGCTAGCTACACGGAAATTTTGGTTTCAACCTCCTGTACACTATGACCCTGAGTGGACAACCTACCTAACGCAATATAAGGAGCAAGCACAGGCTTGGCCACATGTCCCTCCACCTCAGAAAACTGATCTCATACGTACAGTGCTTGCCACCAACGACTCTGCTCCTGGACCAGATGGCATCCCCTATGCCGCATGGAGACTCCACCCTGGCACCTCATCGGAAGCCATGATCACCCACCTGGATGACATCTGCAGAGCAGCTGTCCCTCCTCCATGCTCGGTGCAGGCATGGATTCCGAAAGCCAAAATGGGCCACACTGCTGATAATTTCCGCCCCCTTGGAATGCCGTCAACTTTCGAACGAGTCATCGATGGTAGCATTGCGACGGTCATGACCAAAGCTATAGCGCCATTACTTCATCCTTCTCAGACGGTGTTAAACTTATTCCGCGAACCACAAAGTGCAGTACAGTCTGTCCAAGCCACGCTTGACCATGATATACCATGTGCATGTTTGTCCTTGGACTTATCTAAAGCATTCGAGCGAATCAACCCATATTGGATCTTACAGATCCTTTCCGCCTGCAAAGCTCCCTTGTGGGTCATCATGTACACTAGACATATCCTGCTCTTCCGCAGATGCAGACATAAGGTTCAAGGCAAATTGCTGCCCTCGAAAATGATCGTCACTGGGGTGGATATGGGACGGTCTTTCTCGGTCCTCCTTTTCTGCGTGGCAATGGACCCTGTCCTCACATACCTCAATAGGATCCCTGGCATGCTAACAGTGCAAGGGTATGTTGATGACACCACAATGGTTGGAGACACCACTGCCGGTATGCAATGGCTTACAGACGCTTGGAAAGTGTGCGCCCGCCTTCGATCTGCGGGTATTCAAATCGACGAGCACCACTGCTGGAAAGCTAGCGGAGTCCACATGCATGGAGCCTGCGCTGGCTCCCTTGATCGGCATCCATCCTTGCAATGGACACGACAATTACAGGGACATGCAACATTGCGTCAAGCCTTACTTTCCAGAGCAGGCTATCACACCACTACCATAATTTGCCGCGCCAACCTTTTCCTGTGCCTCACTCCCACGGAAGTTGATCACCTACTGGCAGGAGGACACATTGCTACGGTTGACCCCCTTTTTCTGACACAGTGTGACTGCTCGAACAAGTGCAGCGTCCTTGTGAATCACCCAGCTTCTTTCAGTACCCTTAATGCGTTGGAACGTTCCAACTGGGGAGCACACCTTATTGAAGGAAAAGCTACTGCTCTAGGTCTACTCCTGTACGGAAAATTCTTTCGTGACCCCCAAGGATGGAGTCCTGTTGATGAGCTCTCAGGCACACAAGCGATTAACCCAAAAGCCTTGACTAAGGCTAACCATCGACTTGCTCTGTTTGCCACGCCCGCCCACTCAGTGGTACAAAGGAGTCTTGCCAACAACTGTTTTATTTTGTCCCTCAACATCTATCAAAGCACGTATTTTGGCTTTAACCCTGACGACATCAATGTTTACCAACAGCGGTCCGCCAAATTAATCCTGGGCAGACCGTGGCTGGCAGCACGATATCTCCCCCATATTTTTCGCTGGCTAGGTATTGCCCCCGCACTGGACCCAGCTGTGACCCTTACATCCGCGTGTCTAGGCTACTGGCTGAGACAGAATGGTTCCACTGCCCTCCTCTCGCCGGGGTACCCGGACGTAGAGACGAGGCAGGGGGCGATTGTTCAGCACATCTTCAGAGCATGGACCCCCTTACTGGGAAGCGACAAGGTGGCTGACCTGGTGCGAATCGTTGCAGGTCATTACACCCGAAAGCAGCACTTCCAATTTCTTCGCCAGCTGAAGTCAGCCCTATATCAAGCTATCCAGGAGCATGCACTACAATATCTCAAGACTCGAGTAAGTATACAATTGCTACCAGGCGGAGTATCATGGAAGTGGCTTACCAGCCTGGCCACAGTGCCCAAGCTCGCTGTCAATGGTGTTGCACGTTTTGCGGTGCTGCGCTGGGCAGTGAACGAGGATGATGATGAATGCCTTCGACTGAGGGTAGCAGGATCTCTGCAAGCTGAACAGTCTTGCCAGTTATGTGGTGTTCGCACCCGTCTTTACCCACTCGGGCTCCGCTTCGCTCCAGCCTGTGAGAAGTGCTGTTATGAACACAACCTCAATGCTACCACGCTTCACAGTGATGCGAGATGGGGAATCCCGGACACATCTGTGTGGTACCCTATTGTGGAATCCGTACGCGGGTCTGTCTCTCTCCCCGATACTTGGCGTAACCAAGGCAGAGACCTCCCACCCTGCGTGGCCTGTGGACATGGAGACAACTCGGCTCAGCACTGGGCCCGCTTCTGTGTTATTCCTGTCCTTGTCGCCAATGCGTTGTCCACCCCCAGCCACATAGTTTGGTCCCTTGACCAACTTGCTCGAACCAACACTGCTGGATGCGTAGTCGCGAGCCATGTTCTCCATCAATTCCGCCGCCTGTTGTTAGAGCATGGAGGCATGCAGCATTCCACATCCTCAGTTACCCTCAGCGTGACCGAATGGATAACCCGCTTACACGACAACTCTCTGCAAGCTATCCCGACCCGGTACCTGCCTGAGCATGCATCGCTCTTGCGCCAACAACATACTGACCTTGCCAATCCCACGCACCAATGTTTTATGCAGACCACCAACAACGAAGCAGTCACCTTACACTCTGCAGCACTTCCCGACCTCATTTGTACGGCTACCACTGCCATCGCCCCAAACCACACCATTGCAACACTTCCAGTCGCACACCCGTGGCTTCGCCTCATCACCCCCTCTGGAACGCGGGCTGCGGGTCTCTGCCCCAATGCCACCATAACCCCAGCTGAGACCACCTCCAATGTCCCTCTGTGTGCTGTTACGGCAACTCAATCCATCGGGCCTAATGAACTGATTTTAGCATGCCCGCCCGACGAAGAACAATCAGTGCCCTCCATACAGATTGTAGGTCAATTTGATGGAAGCTGCTTACGTGAACACACGCTAGGAGGTGCTGGGTACGTTGTATATGCCATAGAAAGAGGTCAGTCACGGGTTATTGCATGCAGGGCAGTGGCTCTCCCCCAGTGCACAGACAACATTGAAGCTGAGATCCTGGCCTGCCTATTCCTCGTTGAAGAAGTCTCGGTGTTGGTTAAACAGCTCTTTGCCAGCAGAGGCATCACCCCAACGGTAGTTATCCAAGGTGATATCCTTCCTGTTATCAAACACTTCCAATTCGCGAGCCGGCTCCGTAGACTGGATATGCATCAGCCACTAGAGCGCATCCGCACCACTGTCAGTCTCCATCTCCCTCAGGCACTCTTCATATATTTGCCTCGAGTTGCAAATAGCATTGCGGATGACCTAGCAGGACAAGCCTCCCGCTTTATGTTAACGCGCTACAATAGTGACCCCGCCTCATTCAACCGCGAAACGGGACCAGTGTCCATTAGACCCCTGTTCCCTACTGCTCGTTTTCAGGTAGGTGGGTTTCACATACAGAGCTGCGACCAACCCTGGATGCAACCGACACTGACCCTCCTGGAAAGGCCCACAATTGACCATGGACTCCTCCGTAAGCACCTCACTCTCCACCCGCATCACCGACAGCTAATCGAGTCGTACCTGTCCCCTTGCATGCCACAAAATTGCAGCATTGAGATTGGATACACTCCGCGATCAATAGATCAGCGAGGGCGCAAGTACTGCTGTACCATGGGCGGGCAGAGAATGCCGAGGACTGCAAGGCTCCTCTTATTCGGACACAACCATTGCGAAATTGACCTCAAAGGATCCTTCTACGAACTAGTTCGCCGCTTAGGGCTACGGTACATGCCGGATCATGTGCCTCTCCCAACTATTGATGAGTTGCGGGACAGACTCTACCGAGACCCCTACATTCAGTTAGTAGAAACTCTATGCCCCAACACGGTCAAGCAACTCCCCTTGCGGATCATCAATAGCTCTATTGAAGCAGCCTACCAGCACCTACAATCAATCGTAGAAGGTTCTCTGGGAGCGCAGCTGAATGCGATCCAACAGCAGCTATGGGTGCAAAGCAATGCGTTAGTCACTCAGCTGTTACCTCGCTTCAGACCAGAGTATAGTACCCATCTCCCTGACAGTTCCTTTCGGCTGTTCGAGTACTTTGAGGCGATGGTCGTAGAAGATACCATACAGTCCCTCGTCACCCGACACCCTACACAATCTTTGGTGTGGCTTCATGATGGATTTCTTGTTGCCCCCCCGCCCCCTGAAAACGTACTTCGGCAAATTGAACAGGAAGTTTTGTCGAGACATCAGCTCTACTTTGCCCAACCGTGGTTTAAAGTCACCTCCCTCGCCAGTTCCTCCAAAGAATACGTAACAACTCTCAGATCGACCGCCAGCAGCCATATGCTTGCTATGACAGGTCGAACGCCCCGCGTACGCAAGCAGCATACTGTGACAGGCTCACCCCACATTTGCGCTACCCCTCTGGAAGCTCTTGCCAAACTGCGTGCACGACGTGAACAAGCGACATAAATGTAGTCAATCTCTGAGTTTCCCGTAATACCACATACGGATACTCCCCCAATGTGTAACAGGCTTTACTCCCAGGGGTACTCTGGGTAGTATTTCCTGTTCCCACAAACCAATGACCACATCCCGCAGTGTATGGACCGCTCCTCTCGACTAAACCATCCCATCCTGGGTATGAGTATGCCGGTGCTGTCGCCCATCAAACTAATCTGGCCCGAGTCGATTACTTCTGGCAAGTGTTTTCCTAATGAACCCGTATGGTTCGCCTGCCTTTATGTCGCCATCCCTGGGTTCAGCGAGCGACCCGGCAAATGACACACTCCCACCTAGGGTGGGCGCCTCCCGACATGTACAAAGTGATCTCTACGGAGACATTCACCCTCATGACCACCCAACACCCTGGTGTGGCCGGCCTCCCTGTCTACAACTGATGACCGCGCAATACCAGCTAACCAAGAATATACCACCTGCCAACAGCGACGATTACAGGTGCTCTCTGGGTATCCTGTGCCACAACCCCTATCAAACACCCACTGAGGCGACCATCCCACTATTCCCAGGAGGAGCCGTGACAGGAAAGCCCAAGGGGTAATTTTTTGGCTACAAGCGTGGCACTTGATGGATTCTGGTGCACCCCCTCCGCTGTTTATTATTAGGGTTTAAAAAAAAAGCACACCAACATCGGCGCGGAAAGGGAATACGTTCCAAAATCCATTCGAACAAAGCCGCACGTCTACCTTGAGTATCAGCCACCAGTGGATGGTAGCTGACGGTTTTTGCCAATCATGATTTTGCGCAGACCTCTCTCTCGAACAAGCCATCTTTTCAATTCGCCTGTCTCCGCGCTCTCTGTTTTTGATTCGCTCCCTCTCCCTAATATTTCCAACCCCACCAATCAAAGTAGTTAATGTGCATGGTCCACTGTACAAAGTCTTCTTCACGCAGGCGGATTGCCTGCGTTACTGTATCTAAGCAAACCATGACATGTTACTTTCATCCTGTCCCAAGAGAACTACAGGGGGCGGTCGTGGCGGCCTTTCCAAAGCAACTTCCACTTGGCGATTCCACCTCTGCTGTTCCCAAGGGTACCTTGGGTAACGGCGGAGGTGTAACGAAACCGGCAATTCCTACATTGACCAAGATACCAATGCGGTGTCATATGTAAGAACATTTCCTAGGTATGGTCCTGCAGTGGTCTGAATCCTAACAGGCAAATTCCAACTAAACTTCAGCCAATATTGCCGCAGCCAGGGGGAAAGTAGTTGCGTAAACTTGCCGCACAGGACACCCTGCCCTGTGGAGTCGGTCGCAGTCTCTAGTGTACAAATGCGAATGCGAAGGCAACTCCTTAAACAACATTCGGAAAGTTGTCGCCATGGCGGCACATCCTACCGAATATGCTCAAAGCCTCGTATGGTTTCATAGCTACAACATACATTCCTGCGAATCCCCATTAACATTGATGCTGTCACTGTTCCCGAGGGTACCTTGGGTAACGTGAGCATATGCGCAGGGTTGGCGTTCACTACAATATATCTCGGGCCCATAGGGCTAGGTTGGCTTCAAGTAGTACCGGTAACATATAAATTAACCTTCCGGTATGCCCACACAAGCTGAGCAAACACCCAGTTAACTTTGGCCCCAGTGATTCTCCGACCTGCGTGCATGCCCTCCCTCCCCATCATCCAATATAGTACACCCGGACCCCCTCAACATTACACAGCGAACAGCATCCTCCCGCAACGAACCCCCTTACACGCCCCTGTGCCCCATTTACTCACTTGTGTACTCACTTGCTCACACTGTCTCATAGTGTGCACTAAGTAGCTCCCCCTCACCATCACCACGGCGACATGCGTATACACTGCAGTGGCCACACTGCCCCCAAGTGACCCATGTTCCATGCGAACCTAAGTTAGGGCAACCCCTCAAGCTAGGGTTTATAATTTTTGGTTCATCTGCGTTGCTTAAATTTGTAACGTGTTGCAATATATAGGGATTGAAGTCGTTACGTTATGTGTGATTTAACCGGCCAAATGTCTGTCGTCAGTAGCCCTCGGCTCAAACATCCGTTGTGGTTCTAAGCACCTGCAAAGCCAGAGCTGCTTCGTTCTCACCGTTTTGAGGTTGCTGTCGAGTTTTTCGATCGTGGCGCTACGGCCGACTCGGGGTACCCGAAGTTTGGCTGCAACTCTTGACTCCTGTCACCGGGCTGTAGTGATTCATTTGACCTTGTCAGGCCAACAATTCACGACCACGGCAGGGTCCCTGCTGTTGGTTTCCATTTTTAATTAGATTTTTGTCCAACGCCTTCAGGGTCCCTGCGAGCGGTATGCCGAGTAAGACACATTTTCCGTCAGGCCCAATCAAAGTTGAGAATGCGCAAGTGACGGACATTTCTGCAGGAATGAACTGGGACATGACAGACGCCAGCAATGTCCGTTTTCTATCAGTCAGTGGTATCCTGTGGATTGGGGACTGCCGAACATCATACGATTTCACACTTGTAGAATATGAGCTTGTCATTGATGAAGTACCATGGAAGCTCTTCTCCACCCTCAATGATGCGCTAGAGAATGAATTCGAAGCAGATTTCTGGACGAAGGTCAACCCAGAAAGAAAAGAACGGTGGGGCTTCCATGAATTACCTTGGGACGGGAGTGCCTATGACGTGTCCGTGCCTTATACAGAAGTTTGCATGTCAATTTTCGATGAACTCGCCAACACCGTAAGAGTGGTAAAGCCTTTTATATACAGGGACACTTACCTTCGAGTCCATCCGAATGGTGCAGCAATCTTTGCCGAAATGAAGAAGTTGGCCTTCCTACTGCCTCTCATTATTGAAGTACATGGACTGCTCCCGCCTACTCCACTTTTTTGGGTTAACGACGACCAAACCATCCCGTTGAGGAGGACCACACTATGGACGCATCCGCGTACCATACAATGGCTTGTGGATACAAAAGAAACGTACCCACGCCAATTAAAAAGTGAAATCCAGCCGCGTATTGACCAACTAAGAGGAACTCAACCAGCCAAAAGAGTGCAACCACCACCTCCGCCGCGGCCTACACGATCGGAAGTGCGATCCAAAGAACCACAGGCCACACAAGCAACGCAAGAACCTGTTTCCCAAGACCCTAGACAGGCCCAGACAGCTCAGCCATCGCCGATACAGACAGCTGACCGTGAAAGACAATATATGGAACTACAAGCAATGTTTGACAAAATGAAAAAACGAGTCTCTGCAGAAAGCCGACCGAAACACCCAATGCAGCCACAGACACCTGCAACAGCTTCAGCCTCGAGCCCACCCACAGCAGGAGGAACTCATGCCAGTCTGCCACCTGAAGCTGGGTCAAACGAGGCGATGCCGGGTGCTGCACAACCAAGCAACCAACGACCTGATAAGCTAAGTGCACAATTGCTGGCCAACCAGAGACCTGAACCCCCAACGCTGCCAGCCACACACGCGCCTAATAAAATGGATGCCCCGGGTACCGGCGAGTTATCCACCCAGTCCTCAGTACCGATTGAACCAAAGCTACGACACCCGTCGAACCAAGAGCAACAGGCAGGTAATCAAGATAGTACAGCGGACTCAGTGACACCGACAGACTCCCCCACGGAGTCACCAGACAGCCTAGATACTGCCACTGCTGTCGCCAGCAGTCCTGAGCCAGCCGGTGACCCCGTACAGGAAGAAGCACTGGCCACGACAGATCTCCCCACCTTACAGAAGATGCACAGAGCGGCTAGTCAGAGAGTAGATGCCCTCACCACTCAGCTGGACACAGCCCGTGACAACCTGTCACGTATCGCAAAACGTATCAAGATAGTGCAGGACAACCAGCCGCCAGATACCTCTCCGCCTTGCCTCATTGTTGAAATAGACACGGAACTGATGGATATGGATTGAAAAGACAGACAACCGACCTACACAGAGGTCTAAAGAGTGGTGCAGTCCAATGAACCAGAACTAAGGTTTTTCTTCCGCTGCACATCCCGACTGCGTCCAGAGAAAAGCAGCTGCGTGCCATGGGGTTACCTCCAATATTATGGGGCATTTGGGGAATAAATTTAACAACAATAACCCCTGGAAATAACTTTAGGGTCTGTTGTCTTGTCAAGTCGACGTCTCATGGTAAAGGGTGTTTCCACGTTGCTCAATCACACCACGGTTGTATGAAGTTTACACTAGGTGAAATCTTGTGAGTAGTTGTGTTAGGGTGAGTTGGGACTTTACTGCAGCTTTTGTGGCTCCTCTAGTGTTTGCTAGACCAGCCAACAGTAGCACAATTCGAACTTCACGGCATAGGACTCCAACAGTTATCCGTTATTTTGTTTTGTTTCAAGCTGGTTTTGTGTTTTTACCATTAGGCGGCCTTGGCCAGGGTGCACTCCGACGCCGGGTACCGGTTGTTTGGAGTCGCCCCCAGCCTGGCTGCCCGTGACAACCTCTGGATCCTATCGCCTCGACAGTCTAACAGCATACTCTGCCTGATAAAAGCCTGACACCGGGTACCGGTTGTTTAGGGGTAAATCGGCGCCAGAATGAGACAACAGTTGATGACTGAGAACCGTTTCATTTCCCTCACGCCTGATGACCCTGACGACACCGATACAGACACGGAACCGACTGACCCATGCACCACGGAAAGACAAGATGACGTGTCAGCAGCCAGTGATGGCACGGAGTTCTGGGATGCTAGAGAAGCAGATGACGACACACCCTACTTCCAACAAGGAGCCGAGCCTCCTCCACGAGAAAAGTGGGAGATAGCCGCACTCCTTGATTTCTCCAACATCCAGGAAACCTTGAAGATTAGCCACCAATTAGATGCGCTTTTCCTCTCGGAAAAAGAGATTGAAACCCCACTAGGCATGGATGACATGCGACAAACGTGGAAATGCGCAGATGTGGGCTCCCGTCAAATGGCTCGTGCACCACTTACATACCCTGCTGTAATGGAAAACGATGATACAGGCGTTAGCCATCCTGCAACCAGCCAAGTCCACCACAAGACCCTATTCCATTGGATAGTTGACAACTTGTCCTGGTTACCGCAATATGACACAGCCTACGTCTTTGTGGACAACCGAGCACTGTCAGGAGCTCATCCCCCTGATTACTGGCCCTATCTAGCACCATGGATAAAAGCAAGATGTGAAGTTATTGGCCCATACCAAGAGCGAACCACGGCCATCCACATCCCGATTGGTCCAGACACAGGCCTGCATCAGGTCCACTACACCTGGGCTGGCCCAGCAGTCCTAGAAGCTCTGTGCCTAGTATACCCTACAGTAAACTTCGCACTTACGGACTCCGACTGCGTGCCTACATCACTCTTTGAAATAGCGGAGTTGGTGAACCTCATGACCGATAAAACGAACAGAGCTGAGGCAATGCAGCATTACACCATGGCTAGCTCGAATCAATGCCCACCGGCAGTACTGCTTATGACTGAGGCCAAAGCAGAACTCAACGCTGGGCTAATTATTGTAACGGGGCATACCCAGCAACCCCGGATGCTAACATGCCACCAGTTGGAACTGCTACCTCCAGTGTCAGCGATGCACGTGCCCCTAAAGCTAGACGGTTAGGCCACCCAGCCAACAGCAAATCAGCGGATGAATGGGTCAATGTGCTGAGCAACAGCCGAAACAGGTTTTTAGCAACCACCGCTGTGCCAGAAGACCCTGCAGGGGCAATCAGAAGCGGTTTACTGCTCACCCCCCTAATCGGATGTAAGGCTGAAACACCACTTGACTGGACCCACGCTTGGGCAATGCTAGGTGAGTGGGCAGGCATTATAGCGTTCCCCCTACCAGCAAATGGAACATGGCCACGTCATGCAGACGGCCGATACCTACGACCGGACTTTGCCCAACGAACCCCGCCTTTTCTCACTTGGGCTCGTCCCATCTTTGAACAAGGAGCGCTCTCCCCCATGTCGGTGTTCCCAGCCAAATTTCCCATCCTCTGCCTCCCAGGAGACAAGCTATTTCAGAGCAAAGAGCTCGACGAGGGATACAGCCTCCCACCGGTAGTGCATGCCTTCCATGGAAGTAAGGTCGGCTTAGGACAAAAGCTACAGCACCACTCGCAGTTGCACTAATCGGCACTGACCAAGCACCGCCACTGTGGACGCACCCCACAGGCTGCGATTTCGTTAGAGGGAGTCGACTGGTAGCCAAACCACAAGTAGCACAACAGCGCAAGCTTACAAGAACGCAGATACTGCTACTGCAAAGTCTTTGGACACCAGCAGACTCCCCCCATCACAGCAACAGACATGTACCCTGGCCCCAGCATTGCCAAGCTGCCCACGTTTTCTGCGGACAGCGTGCCAGCCTCTTGCTGCCTAGTAACGAGATTCTCCCCCTCCTTGAGGCACTACAGAAAAGGCTTGCAATAGACCCCCGGAAAGCAGAACTTGCCATTAATGAAGTCCTTTCTAGCCATACTGATCCGCAGTATACTCAATGGAAGATAATCATAATGGATCAGACGGCATGGCAACTCAATCCCACTGACACAGGGTCCCTGGATGTTCAGTGTACTGGATTGGGCGGAAGTGAACTCGACCAGGAATGGGAAGTGCTGCTTGCGTGTAAAAAGGATGCACACACATATGGACCATCGCTCAGCAAGCAAGACGACTGGAACGCACGAAATGGCACAATTGCAGGCACTGCCCATGCTCAAGAATACCTGCTTCTGCACATAGCCATGTTCCCAATTTGCGTTCACACCTGGTGCCATGTTCTAGGAGTGCCGGACACGTATCAACCCCAAGCGCAGATAATCAGCCGAGCAATGAAACTCCTCCGTTTCTGCTCTATCACACCTGCGCATAGAAAACCAGCCTGGCCGGGCTATACGCATGGCCTGCGATTATTCACCAAGCTGCTTGTAGCACACCCACTAGTTGGCATCTGTCTGCCCCCGGAAATACGACCTGCGGAAGATCTTAAGTTAGCCGGTTACATGGTTGGCTCCCTGTGTATCCGAGGCCACAGTGCAGGGTCTTTTGCGGGCATGGTATGGGAGACCATACTGGCAGAATTCCCAGACATCGAGGGTCACACAGTGCTAGCGGCCATTGCGATGCCGTCCACGCTCCTGACTACGCCCAGGCTGTCCCCCAAGAGGCAAGTGCACCTCATCCATCATGCAGACGATCAGCTGTGCGTCTGGGCGCCCTCCGACCAAGACATGAGGATGCTCAAGCAACAAGGCTTCATCATCACATACATCTCCGGGTGGCGATCGTACTTGGGCACGGCCCAGCACAACTACCCGCATTGGACCCGAGTCTCTCTTCCACCGGGACGACTCCACATGGATAAGCTAGAAGGAATCCCTGGAGTGCTTCCCTTCGAAGTCTACTCGCAAGCCCCATTGCGGTTGATCTCCTGGTGTAGCTTCGAACTCCCACAGGCCGCCAGACGTTTATTAAGGGAACTAGCAGTGATGTGCGAAACGCCAGCAACGACAACGCAGGAGTTGATTGCCAAAATTGCCCAGCGCAGCCCACAAGTCCAAACGGAACAAGATGCAAGCGAACATCTCGCGACACTGGCTACGGTCAGCATTGCGTCCAGAGCCAAGCTGCCCAACTACACGACTATGGTCCAGCAATTTCTTGGCACTCTCCAGCTGCCAATGGCCATATACATGTTAGACTATTACCTGCCAATGCTCAGCCCCAACGAGGGCCATAACGAGACAGGACTAACAATGCAGAGTGCTGGCCCGGTCCGCGAACCGGCACAAGCCATAGAACTGAAGTTTTTGTTTAAAGGGAGCGAGTTTGGACATTGGCAAGTGAAAGGGGGACGAGACGCTTTCGCATTCCGGCATCCAAGCCTTGGGCAAGCTGATGTTTACCAACTTTTAGCAAGCGAAGCCCATCATCATAAGGTAAATCCCATCGGCACTGGGAGACTCATTGCACTGGTAGGAACCAGGGAGGTACCAGATAGCAACACCAGTACCGTGCAGATTCTCCTTGGCATCGTCCTTACCATCACGCCACGCGCAGCCAAAAATAAGAATGAACTCCCTGCTGCCCGAATACATCGACAATGCAACCCGCGAGCCCTTGAAGTAGCTTTCCTTACGCTACCAGCCATCAATTTCTTTGCACAGGAGCAGCTCATGGCCCTCCAAGAATGGTACAGTGCCGCCAACCTGAGCCTAGAGACCATGGATGCTGAAGTCAGAGATATCAGCGGAAGTCATCTCCCGGGCACCTTCTTCCTGCGAGACATTTGGATGTTCGGATGCACCAGGCCCACCAGTGAAGTCACAGCGGTTGCCAGAACCCCCCCCATGCAGATACCACCTCGGCCTTGGCGTCTATAACATCTAAACAGCTGTTGAAGGGATGGACGGGAACAAACGTTCGCACCTCCTGCATTTGTGTGGACAACTATTGCGCCTAGTCCTCATCCCATACCATGTGGATGATGGAGAGCCATATCACTGGACCCGTGCAACTGCGCTGTCCTTTGCTGCTGAAATGGACGGACACGTGCTAGGCACGCTATGTGCCGTTACCATGGCCCTCCTCACGAAGCGACTGGATCTATGCATTCAAGGCCTCTTTGGCGCAGGCAAATCTAAATCGATGGCAGTTCTCATTTTAGCGTTGATTGAAATTGATACAACAGACAACCTCAAAATTTTGTTTATATGTAAAGAAAACTCAGGCACACGATCCTTCGCTGACTTGCTCCTATGGCTCGACCCCCCGTCGGGGGTGTTTGGGCGCATAGGAAGGTTAGTAGGTGACCAAGAACGTAACAAAAGTAGCTATTCACACACCAAGTTCGACATCAACCCAAGAGAAAGAAGGCAAATGCTCAACAAATGCCAGTTGATTCTCGCTACAGGGGGTACTGTTGCTCAAGATCTCACCATGCAATGGTCCACACTGAGCGGATATATGAATGAATTGTCCCTCATGGTCATAGATGAAGGCCAACAATATGGTACCGACCGAGAAATTGCAGTGCTGAGCTTGCTCAAGCAACAGCCCCTGGTCTTGTGGACCGGGGATTCGCAGCAAACGCCGGGTGGAATTGCGCGTACAGCTCCTAATGCCAAAAGGTCTAGGCAACTTCTCCTAGCCAAGAAGCATGGGCTGCGCAGCGATCGCAACTACTACATGCCATCCAACCTAGCGGAAGCAATGATGCGGCTCCTTGACAACTCATCCAATGAAGGATTATCCACCCTCAGCCACATCCTTCGTCGAGGCCAACACACGCTAGGGCAAGCATGGGCTAGCCAGCTCCCGCCACAATCAGTGGATGACTTGGAAGTGGCAAATACCGTCCTCCCCGGCCTCAAGGCTCATTTTGAAATATCTCAACAGCATGCACAGAGAAGACTCCCTACAACAGTAGACCCTGAACTATTAGCGGGTACAACAGTCAACTTTCCGCGATCCCTAGTCCGTCTTGCCTGGATCTTGCAGCATGCTGCAACTCTCCTGCCAATGGCGGGGGACATACAAGCAGTGCTTAACTCGCAGACCGCAGGAGTGAGCGATATCCACGCATGGGGACTGATGCTCCCGTCTAGCTCCAGAGTCAGCCCGGTGACCTATCACGCAGTGGTTGCGGTTAGATACCCTGACTTATGCAGAATTGTTAATAGTATGTGGGAACTGGGCAGCTTTGCCTCTGGGGGACTCCCGGATAAGCCGCCAGGCTTCCAATTTGTGTTATGGGACACCAATGCCAAAATCAATGGCCTTGTAGCGGCAGACCTCGAGACGCTCGTCTCACAAGTGATAGGTCCCTTCCCCACTGGAGCGGGATTCGCCAATGGGCTCTTCGTAATGACCACTGCAACTGATCACAAGAACAACCTCAACCGATCAGGGCTGAAGAAGGACTATGCCCGCACGCTACGAGTAGAAACAATTGCCAACTCCGCAGGCGGCACAGCGCAAGTAGCAATTGTAGCCCAGCCAAGCATTGGATTCCTTAATGCAAAATACTACTCTGACGACTCCCCCACAGAAGATACGGAAGACTGCCTTGGCCGCATCACAGTCGGACTCACCCGTTCCAAATCTCTTACCGTGCTAGCCTCCCCGCTTGACATGATGGGGCTGATGGGTATGGCCCAGGTTGTTGCAACCGTAGCATACGGCATCCAAGGATTGCGCAGAGGAGAAACCACATGGGATTGGCCTAAATTTAACCCTAACCCTGAGCATGAAAACCTAGCCGAAATAAGTAGATGGTCGTTGAATACGGCGCCTTCCTGGGCCCTCCCTCCCCTAGCAATCGCCAACCAGCACTATGACCACCACACTGACCAGCAGAAGAGAGCGCGATATAGGCTCATTTTGGTGCGAGGATCCAGTCTGAATTGGCTGACAAAAGACCGCATGAAGGAAGTAAAGGCAGGGTTAGCCACCAAGCATCACTGGATTCCCAACCAAACACTTCCTTTCGATGAAGTTGTGCTGTATGCCTACGCAGCTGACCGAACACCGTATCCAACATATGTATGCCTGCCGTCAGGGTTATACAAAGCACGTAATGGACAAGTCGTAGCACAGACTGGCCCCGATCAGGAAATTGTGCCCCTACCAGGCATTTATTCCCCACATTGACGTGTGGGGTTTTTGTTTTTAGTTCTGTATCCGCTCCTCCTTCCCTCCCGCCCTTCCCTCCCTCCATCACTCACACTCACTCACTCACACACACACACACTCTCACTCTCACTCCATCACTCACACTCACTCACTCACACACACACACTCACTCACTCACTCACTCACTCACTCACTCACTCACTCACTCCATCACTCACACTCACTCACTCACACACACACTCACTCACTCTCACTCACTCACTCACACTCACTCACTCACACACACACACACTCAGTCACTCTCACTCACTCACTCACGCTCACTCACTCACTCACACACACACACTCACTCACTCCACTCACTCACTCACACACACACACACTCACTCACTCACTCACTCACACACACACACACACTCACTCTCACTCACTCACTCACACTCACTCACTCACACACACACTCACTCACTCTCACGGCGTCCCTCGGACTCCGC
>Ga0126342_10011007_pt1 | contig 16165 bp, 17 predicted proteins | sample Cyp1metagenome_FD_92528 | JGI IMG/M metagenome (GOLD analysis project Ga0126342, IMG submission 92528) | Coral microbial communities from Lord Howe Island, Old Settlement Bay, Australia - Cyphastrea 1 metagenome | ecosystem: Host-associated > Invertebrates > Cnidaria > Coral ... | reverse complement strand
TGGGCGTGGATGGTCGTGGTTGAGGTCCGGCAGGGCACACTGACGTGGATGGTCGTGGTTGAGGTCCGGCAGGGCACACTGACATGGATCGCAGTGGAGCAGGAGGAGGACGAGGAGGAGGAGAAGGAGGCGGCAGGAGGAGGAGGAGGACCAGGCAACTTAGATAAAATCTAACAACCCTCACCTGGCAGGTGGGGAAAAAATAGAAAATGTTCCAACCACCAACCAGATATTAGGTGATACATGGTGATACATGGTGATACACTGGGAAGATGCTGAAGATTCTGAATTCCTATGAGCTAGTCATATATGCATATCATTGCATATCTGTATATACTGTATAACGTATACGTTCTTTTTGTTCATGGTTTTATGCAATCCCAATGATCAATAGGACTGCTAAGTCCTTTCCAATTGTAGTTAATCTTTGTTGATATGCATAGTAATATTCAAGATCATATTTCATAGTTATTCGCATTTATTTTTGAAACAGGTGAACCATATCCAGTTGAGATGAATGAATATCACTTGATCATGCAAAGTATTGTAACATATGGAACTGATGAATTATATTTATCTTAGATCATTGAACAACACCTACTCATTTAATAAGTTATACTTACATGTGTATACAAAAGGTGGGATAATATCGAATAATATCATTACCATGTGATGAACATATACACAAGAGCAAATATATATATATATACATATAATATAATATATAATAATATATATATAACATACCTTAATATAATATAATATAAGATAATATAATATAATAAAATATAATATAATATAATATAATAGAATAATATACTATATAATATTATACAATATAATATGATATAATATAATATAATATAATAATATACTATAAAATATAATATAATACAATATAATAATATATATATAATTAATAAATATATATATATATAATAATAATAAGAAGAAGAATATAATAACAATAATAATAATATATGGGTAAATTATAATGCTGCAGTAACCTGAAATGAGGCTATTTGCAATAGTCATATACCCCTTACTAACCATCATTCCAGTAAGGTCGCAGTGAGGTCGTTATATCTTAGAATCTACAAGTTATAATAACATTGATATTGGTTCCTGGACCATCCTGGATCAAAGGCGTATGAAAAAAAACAACGTGACCCAAAAAAAATCGCTCATAAGTACACACTGACGTGAACTTCCTTTAAGTTTGCACATTATAAACATAAAATTGATGGAATTAGGTTAGGTATCGTTTATTGTTGGGTTTACCACACCACCCAACAAACTGGACAACGGGAACTGATGGGCAATTTACAAAGCTGAATCCGACAGAATCCAGTTTGATACGAGGAATTTCTGCTTCCATACTTGATTTACCCGGCCCTCTGGTAAATTAACATAGAACCTGGCAGATAGGGGTTGGAAGATTAGTTTCCATTAAAACTAGGCTAATTTCAGGGTCTATGTTAATTTACCAGAGGGTAGTTTGAACAATCTGAAGAATCTCTTCCGCATACTATCAAACTGAGGTGTTTCGGTGCTTCTATTCATTTCTGGGGTTCCCAAAAAAAGGGGGGGCATCGACCCTCATCGACCCCAAAAAGTAGATTGAACAGCCAAAGACCTCGAAATTCTGAGGCACATCAATATATCTGGGTAAATGATCATATTTCACTCACCTGAATTGTTGGGCCATTTTGGGATGATTCCCCTTACTAACTATGATTTCCAGGGCTCGGGAGAACAGTGAGGTCGTGATCAAATTTACCCAGATAGGTTACCATGATAACCCCCATTAACTACAGTTATATCTACCAAAACATATGGAAAACATATGGAAAACATGTCGATCTATGTGGAAAGGGGGATTGGATTCTGGAAACGCCCAAAAAGACAGAACATGAATATAATGAATATAGGAAAGTTATATACCACTATTTGAGTACTTAGTAACTGCAGGAAGGTGCCCCCCAGTTATAAGTTGCTTTGTAAACCCCAGTAACTAGTTCGTTAAGCTATATCCATAAACCATAGAATTCAGCCACTTTTTTTAGGCCACTGAATCCTGGGGGCCCCATCCTGTAGGATCTTACCTTCATTTTTTCACTTTCTTAGGAATGTGTAACTGTTACAAAGAAAGTGAACGTGTTACACGAACGTTACAAAGAAAGTGAAAAACTGTGTTAACAACTCACACATGTTACAACTGTTACAACTGTTACGAGGGGCGATTGCTATGAACGTCGCGTAACAGTTGTAACACGTCGCCTGTCGCGTCAATTGCGCCACCAAGTCCTCCGACAAATAGCCCGCCCTCGGTGATCCAAACGGGGACCTATCCATGGTGGTGCATCCCAGTAAGTGGATTATTATACCAGATATAAAAGGGAATATCCCATATATATATATATACATATCCAAATATATATCCATATATATATATATCCATTATATATCCATTATATATCCGTACATATATATATACACATATAAATACATGTGTATATATAGAGAGATATCTCCATATATATATATCCATATATAAATATGTATATCCACTTATCAATGAAACTGCACTTCCAAGTACACTTCGGTGTCAACACAGCGGGCCACTGGGAAGTCCCAGAACTAGGGTGTGTCATCAATGATTACCGGAGGTTTTTTTTGGGGGGGGACAGTACCAATTCTTGGAGTATGTCATCCCGATTATCTACGGAAGGTATATGGATATCCCAATAATCCCAATTCTTGGAGTATGTCATTCTTGGATTATATATGTACAGTGCTATCCAAAAAAAAAACTCAAAGATGATATACGAAAGATATAAACAAATGATGTGTACCCACATAAGTGTATCGTTTGCAATCCCTTGATTAGTCCATCCCCATTTAGTATGCTGTAAACCATTAAAAATGTGTGTATAGCATTCAAAGCAAGTTGGAAAGTCCCTCGTCCCATCCTATGATCACACAGAAACTATGGGGACGCCAACATCAATCAATACACAACCAGCGTCTTAGAGAATCTCATCATGATGACATGGATGGTCATGGATGGTATATAGAGTTGGGTGTGTCTGAAAATAGGGGCAAAATAAAACCGGCAAAATCTGGTTGGTGGTTTCAACACCTCTGAAAAATATGAAAGTCAGTTGGGATTACTATTCCCAATATATGGAATAATGAAAAATGTTCCAAACCACAACCAGAAATAGCTATTCCAATGGGAGAAAATTATGATAATCGGAATAGGAGATGCCCTTTGTTCAAACCCAAGGTGATACCAAGGCCCCATGGAATAGCACCAAGGTCAAACCAAGGATATGTCCATTTCATTGGCATTGGAGAAAATGTGCATTTCATGACCAAATCTACCATTGCTAGATATTCTGGTATCATTGTATTAGCTGACCCCATGATCTTTTAAAGTTATCTCCACTTTATTATCCACCACTCTATTATATTGTCGGAGACCAAGTTTCATGGCTTTTGATGTGGTTATGGGATGTTATGGGTCAAATCCACCCTAGGTACCCAAAAATAGCTGCTTAATGGATGGTTATTCCCACCGTCATATGGTAATTTCATAGGTCTTGACCCATCCCCATGTAATGGAACCCATCAACTAGTATACCATCACGACAACATTCTGCCAAAAAGTGGCTTCTCTAAAAGTTCGTCCACGTCGCCCCCGGAGCACTTTTCCTGCCACATTCTTCGTTCGAAAAATGGTACAAAATGGGGACTTAGTGAAACTTAATGGGACAAAATGGGGCAAGTAATCAACCAAATGATGTTTAAGGGGAACATGACATGTTCAGTGGATATAAACAGATCTTTGGCTCTGACAGTGACCACCTGATTTGTTTTATCTCAAGGCTTACAAACACATCATGGCAACATGTACCTCATGTACTTGTGAACACGTGTCATCTGCAAATCAACTTTTGATCACTGCAAACCAAGAGCAGCTCTAAACCAAAAATGTATAATAAACACATATAACATGTGTATATATAATTATATGTGCATAATAGATATATATAAATAGATACAAAATCTGAAGATGAATACAACAATTATATAACCAAACATATACAGTAATATAAGATCATATAAGGTATATATAAATAAAGTAGTGTATATTTACAGTATGCATTCATTAACCCATCAACCCTCAATGTGTTTCGTTGCCCGATCCATGAGGAGGTGAATCTTATGGTTCTCCACATCTTCGCCATATTCCTGAAGCGCAGCAACCGCTTCAAGGTGAAGTGGTGTTTCCTATGGGAAGTTTGCCAAAATCCAAGAGCTTGGGAGCCGAAAATGGAGCTTTCAAAAGCCAAATAAAAAAAGGGGGGTTAGGGTTCTGAAACTGTGGGATGAAGTCAACATGGGTTTCGATTCTACAGTCATGGTCGAATGATTCGTATGATTTGAACATGCCCAACAACCATTCCATTGATGCTTCACCATGATCGAAAATGGCAGCTGTTTCGTCGGCAAGAAAAAACCTGTTTCAGAAACACCCAACTGCGGAGAATCTGGAGAACCCATCATCTGGTGTGTTTAAAAGCCATATGGTTCATTGGTGGGTTTTACTGGTCGTCAAAGATGGCTAGCTGGGAAATCCCCGAACTAAATAGACATAATATATATATATATATAGTTAGTAGGTTAAAACATGTTAAAACCAATGTTTGGTTTCGCGCAGTTAAACCATGTCAAACCATGGAACAAATGCAAGGATTTACCTACGGGAAATAAAGCGGCCACTTGAAACTTATGCAAAAGATGCCATTTGATACTTAACTAGAAAGTTCTTCAAAGTGACCCTTTTTTGGGTTCAGTGACCATTGGTGGTTGAAATTCGCTCACTCACTGAAGAACCAGCTAATCAGGTATACGGTATAATCATATATGAGTATATATATATATTTGTAATACAAGGTGTATATATATATATTATATAGAATGGTATACTCAGTATACTCAGTATATACTCTACATTTCAAACCATGATATCCCCATAAAAACATCGCCATGAACAGCCACGATTTTTCCGTCACCATCCACGATTTGCCAAGATTCAAAGAGTCGAATGATGTTGGGATGGTCCAATGCTTGGAGCACCTGTTGTCTGTCGGAGATACGGTGCCCTGCTGGGAGAATCGGTTCGAAAAATCGATGTACCCGGCCTGGTAAACATACAAAAAACGATGGAAAATCACCATGCTATTAATGGGAAAACTCACTATTTCTATGGCCATTTTCAATAGTTATGTTAGTCATTACCAGAGGGTATCAGTTAGTCATTACCAGAGGCTATACCATGATTTATCCTATAAAATCCCCTTTGAAAACCCATGAAATATCATAAATATTTCGTGAGGGAGACCAGTGAGGTCGTTATAATTTACCCTGATATATATATATATATATATATATATATATATATAGTGTATAGCCTTATAACGGAGATATCATACATATATATATATATATGATATGATATACTACCTATACAATTCATACATATAGGTAATATACATATGGTCATATGTGTCAATAGATATGTGTGGCTAGATGATATATGGATGATCTGCAACTTACACCAATGATCTCCACCAAACGAGGACAAGGAACCAACATTAATATCCCCCATTGTCCTTGGTTCCTTGTAGGACAATGGGGGATACTAATGTTGCTTCCCCCATTGATATGTTTCACTAACATCTTTGGATTGTTGTAGAAAAAATATGAAACATATCGGCAAACACCTTTTCGAATACTTTTAGAGGTGCTTCAGCAGTTTGGTGGAAATGACACCACGTATATGCTGTATTTTAACAATGAAACATTGGTTGAAGGAAAATCTTGCAGTCTTAGGTATCAAACCCAAGAATAATTCACATAGCTTCCTGCAAATGGTGCCTTCAACCAATTTTCGTGAGTGATTGGGGGTTGAAAGTCCAGCGGTCAGAGCCCCAAAGCAAGAAACAGCCCGGCCCTCACATCGGAAGCTTTTCTGAAGGAGTTGTTGCTATATGAGTATAGGTCAAAATTGGGTACCCATATATCACATGATTTCCCCTTAGTAAAACTGAAAATGATGGTAACAACCCCATTTTTTTCGGTACCAAACCACATTGAATTGTTACTAATTAATCCCATTTAACCAGATCCCATTAAATCCAATGAAAAAGCCCTATTGTTGATGGTTCGGTTAAACCTACGTATTAGGTATACCACTAAATCCCCACTATATCACCATAAATCCCCATGGTATCCCCATTACATCCAGTTCATCCCCATCAATTCGCATATATTGCTACCTATCCCAATTATATAGACTATATAAATCATTACACATCCAAGAAATTACAATAGTACCAGAATGTCCAATAGTAATCCAATAATGGTCTTATTGCAATAGTTGAGTTGTATTTCATTTCCCTCTGGTAAACTAACAGCTCTCTATGGGAAATCACCATGCTATTAATGGATAAATCAACCATGTCTATGGCCGTTTTCAAGTTCGCAAACTGTTTGTTTACCAGAGGGTACATCATATTAAATCCTATTAAACCACATTAAACCACCATAAAAGCCCATTAAATCCCGATAAAATCCCATTAAACATCTGAAATCCTAGAGGGTATTTCCCCGTGACATCTCCACTATTGGCAGTTTATCCCATTTTTCCGAGACCATATCTTACATCCAAAAATCAGGGACCTATTGGACCTATTGCAATATGTCATCTCGATATACCGGTGGGTTAGTAAATAATCCTCTTACGGGTTAGTTACTATAATACCCAATAGAAAAATATTATATCCATAATCCCTGAAGGATTACATATTACTCCCTATCATTCAATCAGTTGATGTGGTATAATCCAATATATAATCGATCAATAAAGGTCATGTTCAACCACAATCGTAAACCAGTTAGTATAACCATAATCCCGATACTATATTATACTATATATATTATTGATGTGGTATAGTCCCAACATATTACCCTCTGGAAAACTAACATAGCTATTGAAAATGGCCATAGAAATAGTGGATTTTCCGATTAATAGCATGGTGATTTTCCATCGTTTTTTGTATGTTTACCAGAGGGTAGGTCAGGCTTCCGTTCGCCTGGATCTCTTCTCTCATGTTCTCCAGGAGGCGCTCAGAGAGTTTCGTGGTGTCCACCGTCTTGATGACCCGCATCAAACCTGCGATCCAAAGCGGCCACGTTGGCCACCGAAAAACGGGGCGTTAACGGGTTGAACGGGACTGTGATCTTCTCCAATTAAGCCTGGTTTGATTTGGTTAGTATAAGCCCGTATTTATATATATATATATATATATATATTCTACTATCATATAGTTATGTACACACACACATATATATATATACATAATCATATAGTTGTATATATGTATACTCATAAATTTAGTTAACTATATATAATCTTCAAGCAATAGGGTAGATCACAGCCACTGCTCTCATTGTGAGCAATACCTTGAGCTAGTCAAATGGTATTATAAGGTGGCCCCTTCCATGTTTACATACATATACCGTATACCGCATATACCAATCATTACCCTCTGGTAAACTAACATAGCTATGGAAAATCACTGGTTTTAATGGGAAAATCCACTATAAATGGCCATTTTCAATAGCTATGTTAGTTTACCAGAGGGTAGTTACTACTATACTACTATATTGATTATCCGCAGTATTGCTGGTGATATACCAGAAAAGAATAACACAAAATGTCTTCATCGTGATGGTCTTATGGTTGGTTAATTGTTGCTTACTTGTTGGTAATCGCATCCCCGTTTAACCAATAGACTATTTGCCCCCCAATATCTACTTATACTGGTTGGTGGTTTCAACCCCTCTGAAAAATATTAGTCAATGGGAAGGATTATCCCATATATTATGGAAAAATAATAAATGTTCCAGTCACCACCAACCAGCAACCTATATATGTGTATGTTCAAACAACAACACACACAACATGTTTTTCCAGTACATATCCGAAGACATCCCACCAACTCTGTTGGTCCAGAAAAACCATAGGGTCAAGCCATTGAGGTACCACGATTTTGACCCATCCCATTTCTAAATCTTGTTCTTTGACTTATATATATATATATTCTGGTTGGTGGTTTGAACCCCTCTGAAAAATATGAGTCAGTTGGGATGATGACATTCCCAATATATGGAAAACATGTTCCAAACCACCAACCGGTATATAATTATATTCATTTGTTTGTGAAGCCCCTGAAATATCCCCTTGATAATTATCTCCAAATATTGTTGGTTCAAAGAGAAAAACATCTGCCCATCTCCATCCATCTTGATATCATCGAAATCTTAATTAGTTCACCTGTACCCTTTGGTTATTTAACAGCAAAGTGGAATCTCACCATTATTGTGTCTTGGTAAATCAAACAATTAACACATAGCGAAGTGAAAAAAACACCATTGAAATCACCACAATCATCATGCATCATCCATGGCTTCCATGGCTTCTCCGCGCCTGTGGCCTTCTCACGCACCAAGTTCACCTTTCCAAAGCCGCCGCTGCCCAGCTCCCGGACCACCTCGTAGCCTAACGTCTGGAAATTGGGCCGGGACATGTGTCAAATTGTTGCGTGTTTCACGGAAGTTTTGAGGATGGTGTTCTTATGATAGCCAACATGTACATACATCTACTATCTTCTTGGCGGAGCTGAGATATCATATATATATATAACCAAACAACATGTGACATGTGTCTCTTAGTAAAATATGATGTACTAAAATACTGCAATATATATATATAATATTATATATGTAATTATATGTATATATATATATGAGATTGAAATTATTGATCTCCGTGATTGGCAAGTGAGCAGCTCAAACACAGCTCACTGACCATCAGTTGATTCATACCTGCGGGAGTTGGTTCCTGAGTTGGGCCCTGGAAGTTTCACCAATGTATGCTATACATAAATAGTTTGTTCTATCTATCTATCTATCCATCCATCTATCCATCTATGCATCTATCCATCTATCCATCTATCCATATATCCATCTATCCACCCATCTATCTATGTACTATACAGAGAAGAGGAGAGAGCCTCCTGAACATAAGGTCAAACAATTCTGTCTTGGATGCAGGATTCAATTAGGGTACACCTGCAATCCATTGACATCAAACAATTGCATCCAGAGTATGTATAATATACATATATATATATATATATATATATACAGTAGATGAATATAGAAACTTGTCCAAACACTTTTGTTCATCATTCTCAGTCACCACCTTATTCTAGCTTATTAAAGTCAAATATCATTGAATATCTGCATTGATTAATGATTATATGTGTTGTTCGTCCTTTCCTTGTTTGACACCCCCCAGGTCCCGATTCGCGATTCGCAACGGACCATGGACACCACACCATCCCGTGAATCCTGCGAATCCAACACTTTGGCGCCAGCCTGACCCGGCGATCTGGTTTTTGCCATTGAATCATTGGCCAAAGATTGGTGAACATAATATGATTGGGTTGACCACCTTACAAAAACCCAACAATCCACTATCCATTTCTGAAACAAACATCTATAGAGATTCTCCCACCCAATCCCTGTCTCTTGATGGGAACAAGCAACCCCTTTGCGCTGCAGTAACCCCCATCCACTGCCGCCAGTAAAGGTTCCAAGGGACGTGTGGTTAACAGATCACCCATCAAATGCTGCTGCCGACCAATCAGCCCCCTGAAAGAAAAGTCACTGTGTGAGGAGCCAAAACTCTGAGAAGCTGGAGTACCCTCTGGTTATTTAACATAGCCATGGAAAATGGCCCATACATGATAATTTTCCACGGCTATGTTAAATAACCAGATGGTACTACTTATGTTCAAGTTATCAAATAGATCTATTCCTCCGATCCAAACAATTAGTATCAAACTCCCCAGAAACCATGCTTTCGTACGGAAATTAAACATATGGTTCCCCATTTAAATATAGGGGGTGTTGATTTTTTGGGGGAAGGGGGGAAGTCGGGACACAGTTCTGGAAGTGTGGTTGCCGAAAGGATTGAGCTGGAAACTCATCAATCAAAGATATGAAGATGTGCACATGGAATCACATGGATCACCATCAAATGGAAACACCAAATAAAACGACATGATTGGAATTCATATATATATATATTACAATTGGCCAATATAATAGTGCCATCATAATTGACTAGTATATCAATATTGTCATCCCAAAATATGGTGTTTCAAAATTGACCAACAGTATGGAATCCATCCACAATATGTCTCCAACTGCATTGAGCTGCCATCCTTTGAAGTGTGGGGTATTGCTCCAAATCTAGGACTCTTAAAGCCATAGATTTCCGGCATCCCAAAATTCTTGACCATCTATCTTTTTGGCACCCCAACATTGATTGAATTGCAACTGCGGAGTCAGAAACTCTGGTTCATTCACTGCGGGGAAGCTCAAAAACAAGGGATGAGCTATGATAATTCACATATGGCATCCCTGCCCCGAAGTTAATACGCCATCGCATAGCATAGTAATCACATCAGATTCAGAATAACAATTGGTTTATCAACCATCGGTTCAGTTTCTTTGAGACAATGATGAAGGAAATTTAGGAACATTGTTGGGTCTTTCGATGTCCTTAAAATCATGATCGAGCTCAACCATACCCAAATGATGGTTTCCTTTTCAATCATGCCAGTCCCAGATCAATGAACAGTGACTAATGATTGGGGTGGTGTTCATCAATTTTCATTCAGGTTAGCACACCCTCTATTCATTAACTGCTGGTTTTGGCCCATCCTGGGTAATATTCACTGGTGTTTTTTTTGACTCACCACAAACACTGATACTACTGTACCGAGTGGCCCACGGCTGATGGTCGCATAATTTACATGGCTCTTTGGCCAGCAACGGGACATGGCAGCAGTAGGCCTAAGGATGGTTGCAACCCATGGCTGTCTGGGGGCCAATGATTGCTAGGGATCACAATGAAGTCCCCAAATCTGACTGCCACATCATGTCGATCATCATATTTCAGGTTCTGTGCTGCTTTTCGCCGATTGGTGTGTTCATAGTTTCTGTCAATCCCAGGACTCGACATAGTTGGTACGCCGAACTTTGCGACGCGTTGCGCTTTGTGCCAAATGTCACTGTGACACAAAAGGATTGGTGTCTCTGCATGAAGGATCATACGGCGCCCACATTTAAACACGTTGATTTTTAATGGATCGATAAAACAAACAAGTTGGACTACCTCCGTTGGGTTCCTGGCCGGAAGCATGTATATAATATATATATATATATATATATATGATTCTAATAAATGTATATTATATAACTATATTATACTATATTAATATACCCAGATCTGATACACATTTAAGCATTCGGGAAACTTCCTTTACACCGAAAAAAAAAATAAAACAATCTTCGCCGATGCTGGTGACCTCGGAAGCCGAAAGCCATGAGTGATATGAAACCAATAGTTATATCTTATTAAATTTTAGAAAACCCACTTAAATATTATCTAATATTACTAATATTGTATAATAACAAGAAAAAATAATAGTGATATGAGATAGTTCACTTTCAAAACCAACAGAAAGAAACCAGTGACTTGGTTAACAAAAGATATTACACCAAATCACTGTTTCTTGGTGGAGACGTCAACCCCATGTGAAGGGCTGAGGCTTAACCAATGGGTTCACCTCACCCAATCGATCATCCAAAAGCTGCGGTGAAGGGGGCGGAGATCGCCCAGATATGGCTTGCCGCCGTCGTTTGTTGGACATGATTCATGGCGAAAAATGGGCCAAATAACAAGTACCCTCTGGTAAATTAACATAGACCCTGGTAGAAAACGGGGTTGGAAGATTAGTTTCCTCTAAAAATTGGTGATTTTCCATAGTTATGTTAATTTACCAGAGGGTAACACAAAGGAAAATGATGGTTTGTTGGCATGTTCCACTGAACAAACAGTGGGGTTTTGTTGTGACCAAACAGTGAAGCCATTGGAGCATATTTTGAGACCCTGAGACACCAAACCCTGGAGGAAGAACAGGGTCTGCTTCCAGCATGTCAAAGTAGACCTGGGCGACCAAAGTCCCACGGAGCCATGGAGCCGGTCCAGGTTCGTGAAACGACATGATCATGTCGCTACAATGTTTCGTATTACTATCCTGATGAATGCAAGCATGGAAGAAAACGACAGTTTCATCATCATCATCATCATCCTCCAAAAAACTAAACATCCTAAATCTCCTGAACAGCAATGATACATCATGCAACAGCTGCTGCTCTTTGGGTGGCCCAGCTCGGGGCCGGTGCTGAAGGAGATGGGTTTGTGGCAAGCGCCAAACCAGATCTCAAACCTGGACTCAATGCAATGGACTCAAGGTGTTGTATGTTCATAAATATGTAATATATATACACATATGACGTTATTTATGTATATATACTTACAAATAGTTATACATATACAAATATATAAACTTGTGCATATACTTAAATACTTGTATATATACTTATATATAATGTATATATATATATATACACATTCATAAATAATATACATATATATATATATATTCATATATATATATATACATATATATATGTATAATTATATATTATACACTGTAAATATACATATTATGAATCTGAATACATATAATGTGGGAAATCCAATAATATAAACATACCATTTGAGAGACGGTTTATATCAACCATAAATATGCAATTGTTTGGGGGATTGTTATTATTATTAATATTATTACTAGTATGTGGTTCACCACATTCACATGTATATATATATATAAATAATGATCCTGAAGTTGATAGAATATGGATGGTTCAAAGATATTACCATACTTAGTGATTTGCTTTGTGAAATTTCCACGTTCTATCCGGTTCAGGATGATTACATAATATTAGGTGTGTATATATATATACATATGTCCTAGATGCTCCATGTAGGAATATTGACCAACATGCACGCCAAGAATAACCCAAATGTACTGTAGGTGAATGCAGCATACATAGAGCACATGGGTGTGTATATGCAAATATTATGTTGCATGATCCCGAGACTCTCGAGGAAATTAACACGCATGTATATATTATGTACAGTATATAAACTATATCCGCTAGTTGTAGATAATTTTCCGCAGAACTGAAGACCATTGGGGATGGCGATGTTGTAGAATGAGACCATAGACATCCATAGACAATAGATCACACTATAGGAATTAATGCCACGCATCCTGTTTATCACTAGGTCAACCACGTTTTACAAACCGATTCCAACCACTTCGATGCACATCCAACCAAGTGCCGCCGATTTTACGAGGTGCCGCGAATCATGTGGGATTAACCCCCCGGGGACTACAGGATGCCCAGTGTTTTTGGGTGGTTTTTGGATCAAAAAAGGGTCCGAAATCTGGTGTGGCCTCTGATTGGGTGAAACCCACATCTGCTGTGGCAATTTTTCCAAAATGTGGCGATGGGGGCCCCAAATGTGGAGCCGTGAACCGTCCTTGCACGGCGAACGGTCCTTGCTTCTATACTCAGATTTCTCTGGTGAACATGAACCTTGATGAAACAACAAAAATGACCTCCAATAGCATCCTGGATAGTAGAAAAAACGGTATTAATATAGCACTATAGTACCCTCTGAAGGTTTCGGAAAAACATAGGTTTTTCATGTTTTTCTCCAACCCATCCAAGTCATTAGACTACTGAAACAGATTGAAACCATGGGACCATGGGGATCTCCCCACTCTGAGACCCCAGCCAACAGACCATGGCATCAAGCGAGCCCTGGGACCAGGCAAGGTTGCCATTGCCATGTCACCCTGATACCCTCTGGTAAACGTTTACATAACTATGGGAAACCACCATTTTTTATGGGAAAACTCACTATAAATGGCCATGTTCAATAGCTATGTTAAATTACCAGAGGGTACTTCACATCCCAGTTCGAGGACCGACCACTGCTGGGACGAAGTCATAAAAGTTCGTTTTTGGCTGTTCGAGGAGTTCGTCGTGATCGCAAAATGATGGCCGAAATCAAGCAGGTTGAAGGTAAACTGGGGGTTGGTGATCCACAGTAAACCAACATGGCAATGTGAATCATGGACAAAAACAACATCTACAAGTTTTTGACTGCAAATCATCCGGAAAAAGAAACCTCCAACTGTGGGTGAATGTTCTAGCACCTAGACATTTTATACAAAACCTAGGGACCTAGAATCCCAAGGTGGCTCTGAAATCAGCATATTTTAGCAATTTTTTGACCCAATTCTTGAGAGTTCCACGACTTCAATGGGTGCATGGCATCCGCCCTCAGCTCTGCTCCCTTTTCTCCCACACGCCACAGCCTATACTGCTTCTGTACAACTGGATCTGTCGACGGAAATTGAGGAGTTTCATGGAGTTTCCCTTCCACTACCTCACTTGATGTTTTCACGAGCCCCCATCCCAAGAGTACTGCAAATTAGATGAAACTAAGAGTACTGCGAATTAAATGAATCTATATGAATCTATATATGATAAGAATCCCTGTCCCTATGGACTGAAACAAATAGATACAAACAGGGGAAACAAAAAATGAAATCCTTGAACCACCAAGCAGATCAACAGTACCCACAGTACCCACATTTTTTGGTGCCATCTGATCCCTGGCTGAAGCCACCGACTGTCATCCCTTGGATCAATCCATTGCTTGTCCTGACATGGATTGCGTCGAGCGCGTCGAGCACGCTTGGCACTTTCGCTCTTTGACAAACCAATAGGTTTTTGTTCAGAAAAAAAACATACCATCTGGTTATTGAACATAGCCATGGAAAATCACCATTTTCAATAGGTAAACCATCTATAAATGGGCCATGTTCCATGGCTATGTTAAATAACCAGAGGGTACATGAACTCAATTAACATCACCATTTCCATGCGGAAACGCCTCAACCATGATATTTTCTGGGAGCCAACGTATTTTCTAAAACCAATTCCGGATGGTGACTCCGTCGTCCGTGTCCGTGCTTTGAGCCCGTCAGTCAAGACCCTTGAGCATGTCAAAAAAGCTGACGGTCTGCAGGACCTGGGATGCTGTGAAAAACTCATGGGTTGAGACTAAGTTCAGATGATGAAGGGAACTTACCACTGGTTGATGGTTGAGCCTACCCCTCTGAAAAATATGAGTTTTCCCAATATATGGGAAAATAAAGAATGTTCCAAACCACCAACCAGACCAGAGTTCTACTTGGGGGTTTCCTGAAATGGGGGTACCCCAAATGGATGATTTACAATGGGCAATCCTACTAAAATGGATGAAAATTAGGGGTATCCGTATTTTATAGGAAACCTCTACGACTGAGAGTCAGGTCTATCAACTCAGAAGCAACTACCCATCCAAAACATATCGAAGTCTGCCGGGATCAATACTCTGACTTTTTGGCGATGGACATAGACACAAAACACCAGCCAAAAACTGGACATCAAATTTAATAAACTATATAAATTTATATAAACAATCCCTTCGTAATGGAAAATCCCACTGAACATCAACATTCATCAACCTTGAAATCGCTGAAAACAGTGTTGAAACATGTTGAAACCAGCAAGCAGTGGTCATCCCATGGCCATCCCATGATGGCCATCCATTCCCGCTTCGTTTCCCAACGGGGCCATCTGCCACCGGCTCCGAAGGTACCCTGAACGGCTCAAATCCGACCTGGACGGCTAGAAGTACCCCCTCTGGGCACCCAAGATTGGTTACAGTTTGTAAAGATAACATGAACAACTTGGATATGTTTTAGTAGGTTTGGTTTTATAATAGTAGTATGTTTGGTTGTAATGTAAAGATAGTAATATAACATAATATAACATAATATAACCAAACTAGTGTTTTATGGAATTTCTTTGGATATGTTTGGTTAGACTGGTCTGGATTCCAGCTTGCCAAACCTAGCTATAGCTAGGCCACATTCCAGCGATTTGCCATCTTACCGCCCCCCCCCCCCCTAGGGCCGAGCCATCGCTACCCAAACCCACACCACCCTGTCGCTGATGTGAACCGAAAGAAGCTTTCCAAAAAACATCA
>Ga0126342_10011006_pt1:0-15000 | contig 16165 bp, 16 predicted proteins | sample Cyp1metagenome_FD_92528 | JGI IMG/M metagenome (GOLD analysis project Ga0126342, IMG submission 92528) | Coral microbial communities from Lord Howe Island, Old Settlement Bay, Australia - Cyphastrea 1 metagenome | ecosystem: Host-associated > Invertebrates > Cnidaria > Coral ... | reverse complement strand
CAATGTGTATGCAACGGGTATGCAATAAGTATGCAATGAGTGTAATGAGTATGCTAAGAGTATGTAATGAGTATGTAAATTGTACGCAATGAGTATGCAAGCAGTATGCGGTAAGTATGCAATGAGTATGTCATGAGTATGTAATGAGTATGCAATGTGTATGCAATGAGTATGTAATGAAGTTGCAATAAGTATGCAAAAAGTAGGTAATGACTATGCAATGAGTATGTAATGAGTATGCTATGAGTATGCAATTAGTATGTCATGAGTGTGCAATAAGTAAGCAATGAGTATGTAATGAGTATGCAAGGAGTATGCAATGAGTATGCGATGAATATGTAATGAGTATGCATTGCGTATGCATTGCGTATGCAATGAATAAGCGATGAGTATGCAATGTATGTAATGAGTATGCAATGAGTATGTAATGAGTATGTAATGAGTATGCAATGAGTATGTAATGAGTATGTAATGAGTATGTAATGGGTATGCAATCAGAATGTAATGAGAAGGTAATGAGTTTATATGTGATGAGTATGCAATATTATGCAATGAGTACGCATTGAATATGTAATGAGTATCTAATGCGTATGTGATGAGTATGTAATGAGTACGCAATAAGAGTGTAAAAAGTATGCAATCAGTAATCAGTACATAATGAGTATGTAATGAGTATGTAATAAGTATGTAATGAGAATGTAATTAGTATGCAATGAGCATGTAATGAGTTTGTAATGAGTATGTAATGAGTATGTGATGAGAATGTAATGGGTATGTTATGAGAAGGTAATGAAAATGTAATGAGTATGTAATGAAAATGCAATGAGTATGTGATGAGTATGTAATGAGGAGTATGTAATGAGTATGTAATGAGTATGTAATGAGTATGTCATGATGGTGAGTGTGTAATGAGTATGTAACAGTATGCACTGAGTGTGTATTGAGTATGTAATAAGTATGTAACAGTATGCACTGAGTGTGTATTGAGTATGTAATGAGTATGTAATGAGTATGCACTGAGTGTGTATTGAGTATGTTAGGAGTATGTAATGAGTATGCAAAGAGTTTGTAATGAGTATGTAATAAGTATGTAATGAGAATGTAATGAGTATGCAATGAGTATTGAGTTTGTAATGAGTACGCAATCAGTATGTAAGGAGTATGTAATGAGTATGTAATGAGTATGTAATGAGGGCAATAAGTATGTATTGAGTTTGCAGTCAGTATGCAATGAGAATGTAATGAGCATGCAATCAGGAATCAGTATGTGATGAGTATGCAATGAGTATGTAATGAGTTTGCAATGAGTATACAATGAGTATGTAGTGAGTATGTAATGAGTACGCAATGAGTATGCAAGCAGTATGCAATAAGTATGCAATGAGTATGTAATGAGTATGTACTGAGTATGCAAAGAGTATGTAATGAGTATGTAATGAGTACGCAATGAGTATGCAAAGAGTATGCAATAAGTATGCAACTTGTATGTAATGAGTATGCAATGAGTATGTAATGAGTTTGCAATGAGTATGTAATGAGTATGCAATATGAATGCAATGAGTATGTAATGAGTATGTAATGATCATGCAATGAGTATGCAATGCTGCAATGAGCATGCAATGAGTATACAATGCAGATATAATAAGTGTGTAATGAGAATGTAATGAGTATGCAAAGAGTATGCAATAAGTATGCAATGAGCATGCAATGAGTATGCAAAAATAAATATGCACTTAGCGTGCAATGAAATGAAATAAGTATTCAATGAGTATGCAATGAGTATGTAATGAGTATGCAATGAGTATGCAATGAGAATGTAATGTGTGCGCAATGAGTATGCAAAGAGTATGCAATGAGAATTTAATGAGCATGTAATGAGTATGCAATGAGTATGTAATGCATATTTCATGAGTACGCAAAAAAGTATGTAATGAGTATGAAATGAATGTGAGATGAGTATGCAAACAGGAAGCAGTATGGAATTAGTATGTAATGAGTATGCAATGAGTGTACAGTATGTAATGAGTGTGCAATGAGTAAGTATGCAATCAGTATGTAATGAGTACGCAATGAGTATGTAATGAGTACGCAATGAGTGCGCAATGAGTATGTAATGAGTATGTAATAAGTGTGTAATGAGTATGCAATCAGTAATCAGTATGTAATGAGTATGCAATGAGTATGCAATGAGTATGTAATGAGTATGTAATAAGTGTGCAATGAGTATGCAATCATTAATCAGTATGTAAGGAGTATGCAATGAGTATGCAATGAGTATGTAATGAGTATGTAATAAGTGTGTAATGAGTATGCAATCAGTAATCAGTATGTAATGAGTACGCAATGAGTATGCAATGAGTATGTAATGAGCATATAATAAGTGTGTATACAATGAGTATGCAATCATTAATCAGTATGTAATGAGTATGCAATGAGTATGCAATGAATATGTAATGAGTATGTAATAAGTGTGTAATGAGTATGCAATCAGCAATCAGTGTGTAATGAGTATGCAATGAGTATGCAATGAGTATGTAATGAGTATGTAATAAGTGTGCAATGAGTATGCAATCAGTAATCAGTATGTAATGAGTATGCATTTAGTATGCGATGAGTATGTAATGAGTATGTAATAAGTGTGTAACGAGTATGCAATCAGAAACCAGTGTGTAATGACTTAATGAGTATGCAATGAGTATGTAATGAGTATATAGTAAGTGTGTAATGAGTATGCAATCAGTAATCAGTGTGTAATGAGTATGCAATGTGTATGCAATGAGTCTGGTGTATCTACATGTTTCAAACTTTAAGCCTTCACATTGTGTTTGCTATGCTATGAATGGACAGATTATTGCCAAGAAACGTACAAGATTGCTAGAGGCCAACCCTAATCATATAGGCTGGATGAACCATACTATCAATTACTATCATACAAAACGGTATGGCCAAATCCAAAGATCCGTTTTGTCCGCAAATGATTTGAGAAGTGCAAGAGGCACTTCAAGTCTCCGTCGATGGTCTTCGGAGTGCCAATGACTTTCGTCTTGCAGTCATTCTCCTTGCAATCATACTGCATGCGAAGTCGTGATGCACAAACATTGCAGGAACTCGTAGGATTTCAGAGATCAGCAAATCTCAACGCCTTGAAGTACTCAGCCAAGACTGCACCATTGGTGTTTGAGTCCTTGGTTGTGAGCTGCTACAACTTCAAAGGAGTGAGCGGTGGACAAAGCAGCTTGGGACAAGTGCTGCTCCATGCCCTCTGGACTGCAAAAGGATGAATGCATCAAAGGTATTCTAAGTTTATTCTTTTTAGACATCTGTTAGTGATGTGAGCTCATGTCTGCACTCCGAAAGTGAGATGCCTTGCGCTCTGCCCCGAATCTCAATGAACATCATTGGCTATGTTTAGCTGAAATCGATTGAAATCGCGCTAAGGTGCATCTCCTCCAATAATGACCAAGCCATCTAGCCCAATGGCATTGCACACCTTAAATTACAGGGGCACAGGATGGCACGAAAATGCAGGTGCGGCTGATCTTGACATACTGAGAAGAGCAATCGCAAAATCCATCAAACACACATATGTTTAATTCTCGCAGTATCACAATGTCTAGCAATGTCTGGTAAACTTTGAAGTCATGCAAAAATGTCTAGCCCAATGAAGCTAGACAAGTAGACAAAGCAAAAGTCTGCTGCGCGACAGATTTTGCAATCTCTCCGTCCTATTTCCTTGATTGGCATCCATTGCCTACACCTCCAGTGTTGAGCAAAACAGTTCTGGTCTGACTGGGAGCCTGACCAGCATTGAGTCCTCGAACTGTTCCTGCTTCAGTCTTTGAATGGATCGTTCTTGAACTCTTTCCATCTTTCTTCCAGTACCCGAAGGACAGCTTTAAAAAATTGTTCTCTGGGAGACTCTATATGTATATAAGACTCTGAACAGGCTTGGCTGCAACCAAATCTGTCGACCCTTCCTGCGTCTCGATCTTGTGGCGTCCGCTGCCCAGCATGTCGAAGCCACCTGTTGCTTTCTGCCATTGACTAGGCGGAACATCAAAATCCGCGAAACAGAGCATTTCTGCTTTCAAGTTGTTCAGAAAGCAATGGTATTGTCAAAATGTAGAAATCAGGAACCAGCCATCTAAAGAGATCATTTCTGATGCTTCAAGAGTAAAAGTAATAAGTAAGCAAATGATACTCATCACCAGGGGGAGCACCAGTATTGCGGAATCCATCCATGATCGCATCGGTAATCACCACGAAGTTGCCAGAGAACACTCCGTGAGGTCCATCCAGGAATCCATACATGCTGGAGTCCTCACAGGAGCATGGCAAATATCTGGCCATTTCTGCATCCAGATCAATATGGGATCTGCAACTGATGGTGAAACACTAAACAAATCCTCGAAATAAGTAGTGATATCAAGTGATATAGTTTGTGTATATTTGATCAAAGCTCAAAAAAAGAGCCACACATTTTATTCTTAAATTTACAGTAAGCCCAAAAAAAACGTGTCAATCGTATGCATACTGCAGGTGAATGTGAGGGAGACGGAATGGGTCTCCGGATGGAGAGTCTCCGGATGTCCTTATTCCATGCTTTGATGCCATCGTAAATGCCGGCGATGACGTTGTGGCCTCCAGGTGCCTGACAAATTCTGACAGTGCAAAGTGTCTCTGACTTCATTGGCTGTCAAGGGAACACACAAAGTGCCTGCCCACCAGACAGGACCACACCAACCTTCAAGGGATCCTGCACACAATGGGAGGATGGACATGATGGACGATGGACATCAACATCTGCACATCGGATGCTTTGCGAATCAGCAAAACCCCTTGCTTTCATTGAATCTACCAGCATCTACCAGCATCTACCAGCATCTACCAGCCTTTGGGGAAGGTGCATCTCCAGCTTCAAGTTCCACAAGTGGGATGCCCTCAAATGGGCAACGTGTAGGAATACCATGGAATACTTGGATTCGTAGGGCACAGTTGGGACAGTTGGGCCAGTATTCCGATTGAAAGCGATGCCACGCCCTACATGTTTCTCTCTTGTGCATGCTGCTTTCAAATGCAGTGATTCAAAGAATTGGAAACAGTGTCTATCAGTGTCTCATGATGTCTCAGGTCTGACACATCAAACAAACGTTGAAATGTGAAAGTTGGCAGATTTGAAGAACACGATCCGAAAATATCCGAAATCTACAAATTGTGCTACAAGTTTGTGATTGTTCGAAAATTGTGCAGTGCATGAGCTCCATGAGCTCTGGACCGAGGTGTTTGGGAACAATCTCTTGATGGCCTCAGGGCGACCGCATTCAACATGTCTCAACATGTCTCAACATGTCCCATAATTTGTCGCAAAAAATGTTTATTCTGATTCATGAGACATGATGGATTAAGGATGATCAAGGAATGATCAAGGATTGGATGAAAAGAAAGAACGTAAGAAAGAAGAAAAGAATCCACATATGTTTGATGGGGGCAGAAGTTTCATGTGAAGTCATCTGCAACAGAATGAAAACAATGAAGCCAATAACAAGATTTGTTGTTTGAAAAAATGGTGAATTTGCTCGACACATGCCACCCAGGCTGCAGCATGATCAAGCAATTGAACCACATTGAAACACAACAGCCATTGGCCCATTGGCCCTCTGGTTTTGAAATGCTTCAAAGCCGATTCAAAGCGAGAACGAGTGGTGAAGTGCTGGGATTTGTCTTTTCCTCAAACTGACGGCGGATCTCTGAATCAACTTCTCAATACTTTGTCTCTTCATGCAACATGTTCACCCGTGCCACTGACACGGAACATGGGCAACTTGGCAAGTGAGTGAGGCAATTTTCTTACACAGACACATGTTTGCGTCAAATGTTGGGAGCGAATGACCGCTTGCCTCTGCATCTTTTGGAGAAGCTGCTTCAGCCTTCCCAACTGCGATGCCCTTCTCATAGGTGATATGAGATGCAGGGCATAGGAACTTGACAAAGAGCTTCACAACTTCGACACGTGCTGTCATATCGGTCATGCAGGGTCTAACTCTTCGGGTAAAGTCTGACTATGTTCTAATCAAGTTTGCAGGAGTCTGCATGAGGCAAACTGCCTCCTGTCTCACGGCTTTACCGCCAGAAAGCAAAACGTCTGGCAGGTATTCCTGCAAGGAGCTGGATACTGCTATACTGCTGCATCACTGCCGAAGAACTGCATAGCGGCATAATACGCAAGAAAAACACGCAGCTGGTTGAGATCAACACAAGACAGAACTGATCAGAACTGATCGGAACTGAGTGGTGAAACAAAAATCTCTCTATGAATCTCTGTCAGACTCTGTCTGTCCTTGCAGTCAGCCTTCATGCGCTCCTTCTCCATGAAGCTGTGTGCCTGGCACAGTCCAAATGCACGAAGTCCTCCTTCGACAAATTTCTCGAGATCGACGAATCGATTTTTGATGATTTTTCTTTGGTCTTTTGAGGCTTCTTGAACAGCAAAGGCCCAGTACTCAGCCAATTTTCGACACTTTGAAGCTCTGCAGATCTCATGGTCACGCTTACGAGTCATTTCCAAGTCATTGCATGTGAGCATATGTGAGCCTTGCGCGCTCTGTTGTAATGAGTAGGGCTGGTGCTTGGAGCCATTACCTCAGGATAACTCAGGTCTCAACATTCTCAACATTCTCAACTTCCCAGCCACTCAGGATATGACATCATATGACATCTAATATGCTCCACGGATCTCAGCCATCCCAAATCGTCACACATTCAAAGTATATCAGTATATCAAAGAATTCAAATGCCTGTCTTTTACTTTCTTTTACTCAATTCTCTTGCAAGCAAACTAGCTGAAACATATTGAAACATGCTGAAACCATGAATCTGTGTTCGACGTTGAATCACAAGGTAGCTGGTGCATCCTGACGCATCCTGGCGCATCCTGGTGCACCCTCCATCCAGTGCAGCTAGGGAACCCTCGCAAGACGGCCAGTTCTGTTCCGAGCTTTAAATTTTTCAAATGTGCTATCCACTTGCAACGCTGAAGCCAAAATGTGCTGCAATCCCCTATGCTGAGTTTGTTCAACCATCACGTTGATCAAAGCTTGAAGCAAGGATGAAGAAACTATGTAGAAGTCTGCATGCACCGCATAGGATGATTCTTCAAGCTTTATGTGTTTGATGGTGTTTGTGAGATCGATATAGATCGATGATCGCAATGTGTCGTTCTAGGTGTCGTTCTACGTGTCGTTTTATGGGCACCACCGAAAGTTTCACGATGCACGACACATCGCCGATCAAGGTTTGCAACGTCTCCTTGTAGACAACGTCAGGGCAGGTCAGTCCCATGCTGCAGCATGCTGGTATCAACCTCCACACGCATCCAAAATCATCCAAAAACCACATTCAAACTCCACTCAAATGCACATTATCAAAAGATTTCCCATGATACTCATATGATATCATATGATACTCAAGCCATCAATTTACTTTTAGCAAGCATTTGCACACTCTCCGCACTCTCCTGATCCATTCGCACATGTGGATGGTCTCTTGTGGTCTGGTAATCTGGTACACTGCAGCCCCAACGCCATGCATTTTCGACAGCGAACAGCAACGGCACTTGGACAACGGCCTCAATCAAATGGTTTCATCTTCGCGTCACGTGCCGCATTGCCCAACAATTCGAAACACCGAAACACCCATGTCGACTGCCATGTCACTGCCACATATCGTTGGGTCTAGCTCATTACTTGTCAAAACTTGTCAATGATACGCTGACATATGGTTGTTGCACTCCACATTCACTCCTGAGAAATTGTTGGTCAGGGACAAAGATACTTGTTTTAGCTTGGGCTGAACTATCACAACAATTCATCAAATAGCATGCTACACTTAATTCCCATTAAACTAAACCAACCCAACTGGTGAATTTTGAACTTGACAGGGTACTTTGCATGGGCATGGAAGCCACAATGTGCGACAGAAATGTGCCAGGGATCCGATCTTGAAGTCCTTTTTCCTGACAAGACCAGTATGAATGAAGTCTTCCGAAAAACGAGGGGAGCAAAGTCGAAACTGGACGAAGCCTTCAATTTCAAATTGCAAAACTGAATCAACATGGAACTAACCTGATAGAGTCCAGTTCAAGGCGCAAAAATCGTGGCAAGTTGAGAGTCTGATATAGTCTGATATAGTCTGCTTAAGCTTGTTGAAGATTTTCTATGTTGTCCAACTTTGAAGCCTCTTGGAGTGACAAGGATACCCATTTCGCCGGATCCACCGGCTGATGGCCCATGTGAAGCCCATCCCTCACGGATGTTGGTTCCGTTTTGGTTCCATGTTTGGGTGTTTCCAAACCCCACTGAAATTCACCAACTTGGAGGATTTTAGGCATCCCGGCATCCCGCACTATTGGACATTGTACTTTTGCAAGTCTGGCATCTCTCCCGATACTCTGGTGTTTCTCTGTGTGCAGCGTGCAAGATAAGGACATCGAGCACAATCACTTGTTCAAGGGAATCAAGAATGGCACACTCCATGGCCTGGTCACTATCGAACGGACCTGGCTCGATCTGCTTGCATGAGCCGGGCAAACAACATGATCTCAGATGATCTTAGTCTCATCTGAGAGATTCTGAGAGACACCTTCAAAAGGCCTGAGGCCGTGGCCTTGGCATACTTCATGGCACCGACAGAAGGGGGCACCGCGCACCATGTCCAAACCACCCACTATTCATGGGGCAACCATGGGCCATGTCTCTGAATTTACCGTTTCCAGTACCGCCATGCAAACCAGTGGGTTTGTACACTTTATCCTGGGAAAGTACGACTGGGAAGGCGCATCTGTAAGTTGCCATGAAGTAAATTCTGGCCATGATGTTGTTGCAGCAACAGCTGCAGCTAGGTGTGAGCCAACAACCACTCACCCACACATCAAAGAAGCATAGCCCAAACTCATCCACGGATTCAAGACTTGGCACTTACATGACTCAGCAAATGACAGTGGAGTAAGTTCGTGCATGTAGCCGCAAGTGCATGTCTAGTATGTAGTCTCAAAGTCTACCGTTTGCCTACCTGCAGATACAGAAGTATCCAAGGCGAGGCCCACTGGCCAATGGGAGACTAGCATGTTTCTTGCTTCTGACAGTAAGATGTTTCATGATGTTTCCCTCTGAAGTGCAGCCTACGGCAAGCGGCCGAGTTTTTGTTTGCTCGAGGTTTGATTGCCTAGCACGATGCCGACCGTCTCCCCCAGGTGGACTCCAGGCCAACAAGAGCCTACCCATGCCGCCTGATCTGAAGGAAGCCAATGACTCCAATGACTCCAATGACTATCAATCTGAGGATCTCAGTGGTTTCAACGTTGATCCCTTTGAGCTTCACCTAGACCCACCCCGGTAGACCCACCCCGGCTCCAGCCTCACTCTTTCACGCAAGTCTTGGATCAAACTCACTGCAGAGGCGGATGATGCCACGTCACGGCCCTGGTCACTGAGCGCAAGTGAAAAAAAAATGTGGAAAAATGAACATCCATGTTGAGGAAAAAACACACATTGCAACAATATGTATTAATCTATTCCACCATGTCATGCCAAAACAAGAGGAAAAGGGTCCAGGTTTAAAAAGGGGGATCCACCGCAACCACTAACCGAAAGATGGGCCACCAGCACCAGCATCTGCTATGATCTTCACACATCTTCCCACCTCATTCTTGGCCCTCGCCAGCTCAGCTCGGAGGGATTGGGCCGCGGCATCCAGCAACGAGGATTGCCTCAGGTTCCAACTTCAGGGATGTCACATGATGTCACCCTGTATCACAGTGAACGGTTTCATACGGTTTCTTATTCAACTGATCTGGGACACCTTTAAGCAGGTAATAAATGGAAAGAACGACCGCCCAACGATTTTGCGTGGAGAATATGTTTAAGTTCTCCCCTTTACCATCCCTTACTGTAAATTACTACAGCTCTGCAACAGCCAGTGGCCAACAGATTTGACATAGTTGGGCCAGGGAGCAGGAGCAAGTTGGTGCCTGGAGGCCTCTTGCCATGCTCCTCCATATCACCTGGCAACCAAGGTTGCTGTTGAAAAAGCTGACAGGCAATGGAAAGTGGGCAATAGGCATGTCGTCATAAAAACCATTACAATTCGTTGCGATGTGTCACACACGAAGATACATCATGTAGAAAAATCTAGATGTGCGCATGTGAACACATAGAGTTCTTCGTATAGAGGTAAGTATGCACGCACGTAGTTGTGTATACATATATAGTGAGTGTTTTACGGACCACACCCTAGCTCATCCCCTTAACTGCAGGAGTGGGGTAGTGGCCCGCCTGTCCGCCTAGTGTTGCACCCGGGCGCTGAACCCGGGTCTGACGCATGAGGGATAGCGTGTATACATATACTATATACACATACATCGTATGTATGTGTGTATTGCGTGAATGCCTGTGCGCAAACAGAGAGAGATTAATTTTATATATGCCATGCTGCCATTCTAGCCGCTAAAGAGTAATTACAGTAATACAATATAATCAACCAAGACCGGCAATAACGTGCCCAATACCCTCTGACCCAACCAAACCTGCACCGGCGAAGCCCAGTTCATCGAGTGCACCCTTTAGGTCACTCAGCGCCCCTACAATGGTGACATCTCTGGTGTCCAATGGTCAAATTAGCAAGTCAAAACGTGCCTCTTTGGAATGTTTTAGGTAAGAATTGTCTTCATCTGAGAGCAAGAGTCCAAACAGTATGCAGTATGATGTCTTTGTGTTTGATTCTTCCTCCACAGACGAGAGGGCAACTAGATAATTAGAAAGCATGAAAAGAACCAGCGCAACAGTTCCTGATGCTACTGCTATGCTCTCTGTTTTGCAAATGTCACTCATCTGATTTTTGTATCAAGCTTTGATAGAAGCCAGTGAAGCCAAGTATATATACCCAGTCTGGCACATGCAATGCAAAAGCTGTAAATCTGCTGGTGCTGGAACCATTTCCAGCGTTTCAATGAGGGCATCGAGCGTAATAGCATCAGCTTGGAGTTTCTGCTCTCGTAGCTGCTTGTAAAACATTTGCGCTGACGCACACGCACCAACACTTCGACAAACCTTCAATAAGCTGTTGAATGAAAAAATGTCTGGTTGAATGACACTGGTCCGCATGTCCTGCAATATCCCGAAGCCAAACCTCCACAGGTATCTCCTGCTGGTCGGGTTGCTATCGCAAACGGCAATGAGGGCGTTGTACGCAACCACATCCATCTTCACCGAATCTCGCTTCATACTGTTGTAGAGTTCAGGTGCCAAAAAGGGATTGCTAGATCTCCTACATGCACCCAGCGCTGCAGTGTAGGCAACCTGATTGGGAGTAAGGTTCGCTGCATGCATTTGAGCGAGGTCAGTCAAGGCGAGTTCCCACAGCGAATGCTTCTCGTATGCATTGATGAGCGTGCTAAAAGTTACCACGTTGGCTCGGATTCTTTGAGCGGCCGTCTCCTCCATCAAACGCAAGGTTTCAGAGCCTATGTCATGTATGTCTTTGCCTGGTGTGTCATAAGCACTCAACAGTGAGTTCAAAGACACCACGTTTGGCTGCACATTGTGCTGCTTCATCTTCCAAAAAAGATCCTTTGCACTGGTCACATCACCAACTTTTGCGAAAGCCCGAATGGCTGCATTGAAACTGATTACATCCGGCTGCAGCCGATCCACGATCAACTGCGAAAGAGCTTCGCCTGCATCGGTGGCACAGCTGCACTTCTCACATGCGCTGATCAAGGCACTGTATGAAATCAAATTAGGAGTGATGCGTTTCACTCGCATCTGGTCGAACATTTGAAACGCCTTGTTGACCATGCGGCCCTTTTCACAGGCGCTTATTGCGGAGCTGTACGAAATCAAGTCCGCCACAACTTGAGCCGCTTCCATCTCTTGTAGCATGCCAAGCGCTTTGTCAGACAAGGAACTTTTTTGGTACACGCTGACGACTGTGTTGTAGGTGACCAAGGAAGGTTTGATCTGCACCTCCTGCATGCCAGAAAAGATCTGTTCCGCTCTTTGGACCAGCACAGCCGCGCTGCATGAAGCAATCGCAGAATTGAAGTCCATAACCAGTTGCTGAAACTGCAACTGTGTGAGATTCAGGCCGCTCTGGGCAGATTCGTTGACTATGCCACACAAAATCTGCAAAGCGGCTTGCCACGAGGTTTTCATAGCGGAGCATGGCAAGGACAGCAGTATCAGGCGGAAGTTAGTTCAAAGTTTGTTTTCAATTGACTGCTACTTCAAACCCACAGCGGCTTGTCCCCCGTTTGAACCTTCGTGGCTTCCATCTTGCACAGTCAAGGGACATTTTGGAAATTGTCTCTTTTGATTTTTTTGAAATTTAGCATCATCGACCATTGCCACATCTCAACTGATTCCGCGGTCCCACCTTCGAGCATCGCACGCCGTGCCTGGCGCAAGGCAGGGCAATGAATCTCGTCCCCATAGGTGACGCGCCTTCGTGGGGAGAATTTCCTGGCCTGACCTGTCATGAAGGGGAGAATCCCTTTTTTTGCCAGCCCTTAGCTTATATATTAATAATTACATCTCAAGGGAACACTCCCAAGGACACCAAAGATTGTTCAGAACGAGTCTGCCAACTCTGCGAACCCACGTTAAGTCGTTCTCTTCAAGCTGTCACGGCCAGTGTTTGCTCAAAGTGGACATTTCATTCTCCCTGGATTGTCTGGTTATTTCAGACATTTTCAGACTCATGCTACTGGCGTGTGGCGTGTCGCCTCTCGCTCCTTGCGCTCCTGGTCCTCTTGCTGCAAACGCCTCAGTCGCACTTCTTGACGTTCCAGTTTCGCTTCCAACTCTGTGGCCTTGGCAGAGCTTCAAGAGGTCTAACGAAACGTGCAGCATGAACTAAGTTCATGTCTCATATTTACGGGCATATGTATACATGTCATATACAAAATGGGTTCAAGTGTGAAATTATCTATGTTAATGCACGGTGCGTAGTGCTAATCTCATCTGATTTGAGCCACGCTATGTAAGCTAATCCAAAATCCAGCTATCTATCACTGTGTCTGCGCGTGTTCGAATGTATACATGGGTTCATCACACCCGTCGAAACATGCCATGTTGATCCATCTTTAAGCTGACCTCCCTTTCAAAGCACTAGGTAGTGACATATGATGACATATGTAGTGCTTACAGAAAACCTTTTACAGTATTTTACAGTGAGGTTTCAGCTGAGGCCCCTAGGATTTCCAGGCTCCCAAGCCTTACGATGTTCATCCTGGAGCATTTCTTCAGAGGAAAGTCGTTGTGTGGCAGCTGCTTTGAGCGCCGACTCCTCGCAAAGTGTCTGCTGAACATGTCAATTTGGATAGCGATCTGGGCACGCCGGCACCCCCCAAACATCGTCGTTGTTTGTATTTGATTCAACCGGACCATTTAAAGGGCCAAGAATTTTGGGCCCATACCCATGCTTCAATCCCAAAGTATTTGGATCAGGATCACACTGCCGGTGCCCAGGCGCCTGCTCTGCAATCATGTGACGCAAAGCTTCCACCCGCCCCATCGCTGAGGCCTGGTGGCTGCAGAGCATGGAAAGTGACAGGCGTCCAAAAGTCTTCCTGTCCGAAAAACTTGGAAGAAAACCCAATTGTCTCAATCAAGTCCTAGGCACCTGTTGACCTTCCCATCAGCCAACGCTGGCACGTGGCCTCTTCTTTCCGCATCTCAGAATCCTCTTCTGCCTGACAGCTGAAGAGTTGAGGTGGCATACCATGGGCTGCACACTGGAGGGGGCAATGCCATACAGCTGCGCATCATGGAATGGCAATAGTATAGTGTACAATATTTGATGGTATGTGATGATATGTGATTTGGATGTGACTTGTATGTGATTTCTGAAATAAACCACCACTGCACTTTATGATACTTTATGATATTTATGTATAATTAGCGCTCTCTTTCTGCGTTTTCATGATAGCACGGTGATCACGCTCTTGACGGCGAAGATCCCAGGGATCACTGGCGCCTGACGAACCAGCTGGGCCTCTGGGAGAGCGCAGTATGCAGCGGTTCGTCTACTCCCCAAAAGTGATGGGCACGTGGTGATGTTCGTTCTTCAAAACAAAAAAGGGCGCGATAGATTGCATAGATGCTTCGGATTCACTTACATAAGTTATCCTGATATGCAATATATATATGCTAGCCCCCCCCTAAGATCTACTTTTGATGCTCTTCTGGAGACGTACATGGTCAAACTCAATGAATTTAAATGGAAATTCTATTTAATTCATTACAATCATTTATTTCATTGAATTAATTTAATGAATTAAATGAATTAAATGGAAAATCTATTTAATTCATTTAGTTCATTGAATTAATTTAATTAGTTTAATGAATTAAATGAATTAAATGAATTAAATGAATTAAATGGAAAACTGTTGCTGGAATCTGAGGGCCCCAGGAATTGAATGAATTAAATGAATTAAATGGAGAATCTATTTAATTCATGAAATTCATTATTAATTTAATGAATTAAATGAATTAAATGGAACATCTATTTAATTAATTTAATTCATTTAATTAGTTTAATGAATTAAATGAATTAAATGAATTAAATAAATTAGATGGAAAACTGTTTCTGGAATCTGGGGGCACCAGGAATTAAATGAATTAAATGAATTAAATGGAAAATCTATCTAATTCATTTAATTCATTAAACTAATTAAATGAATTAAATGGAAAATCTATTTAATTCATTAAATTCATTAAATTATTTTAATTAATTGAATGTTAATTCATTTAATTCATTAAACTAATTAAATGAATTAAATGGAAAATATATTTAATTCATGTAATTAGTTTAATGAAGCTAACAATTTTCCATTGAATGAAAGCCAGAAAGGGAACAATCACATAGACCCTATAATACCCTCTATTTGCTCTCTGGATATTTCATAGCTAGCTCCTCAGCTGTCTTACTTTATACTTAGAGTTTTCT